>OJKW01001898.1_pt1 | contig 11036 bp, 10 predicted proteins | sample 1596591 | NCBI WGS metagenome assembly OJKW01 (sample SAMEA4350166, study PRJEB24818) | metagenome | biome: human; feature: gut; material: faeces | place: Denmark | collected 2013-09
TCATCACCTTCCACACGACGGCCGCGGCCATCGCGATGGAAAAGCTCTGCCGGGCGAAGGGCCTGCCCGGGCGGCTCATCCCCGTCCCGCGTGAGCTGACGGCGGACTGCGGTATGTCGTGGCGCGCGGAGGTCCAGGACCGCGCCGCGCTCGCCGCGCTGACCAAAGCAGAAGGACTGGAGACTGATGACTTTTATGAGCTGCTGCTGTGAAGAGCATGAAAAAAGAGACGCTGCGGCGTCTCTTTTTATTCTTTCAGCAGCTTCATCCGCTCGCGCCAGTCGGGCATGTAGCGCTCAATGAGCGCGTAGAACGCGGGGGAGTGGTCGTGGTGACGGATGTGCGCGAGCTCGTGGACGACGACATAGTCAATGGCCTCGGGTGGGTACTGCATCAGCCGCCAGGAAAAGCAAAGGCTGTTTTTCCCACTGCACGAGCCAAAGCGCGTGCGCGCGGACGTGATCTTGAGGCCCGTCGGCGTGAGGCCCATGATGCCGCTCCAGTAATCGACGCGCATCGGGAGGTATTCCTTCGCACGCGCGATGAGCGCTTTGCGCTCCTCGTCCGTCGGCTCGGGATGGGCAAGGCGGCGCGCCTGCTGCTTTTCGCGGGCGCGGGTAAGCCAGTCCTCGTGCTCGGCGACAAAGCGGTCGATGAACTCTTTTTTGACGCCGTAGGGGGCGCGGACGACGGCGCGGCCGTCACGGTCCAATTGCAGGGACATCGTACGGCGCTTGGCGCGAATCAGCGTATAGCCCGTCATTCGCCGATATAGGTGAAGCGGCGGAACGTCTTGCCGTCGCGCTCGACAGTCTCGTTCCACATGCTCACGGGCCGCACCCAGAGGCCAAAGTCGCCGTACAGCGCGCGATAGACGACGAGCTCCTCCTCCGTCTCTGAATGACGTGCGACGCCGAGGACCTCATATTCTTTGCCCTTGAAGTGGCGGTAGCGCCCGGGCTTGATGCTTTCCATGAATGATGCCTCCTGCAAAGGATTTGGATAGAGTATAGCACGAAGAAGCGAAAAAAGGAAGCGGCGCGTGCCGCTTCCTTTTTGATTTGATTTTGAAATTTGCTTCTTAGTAGCTGCCGAGGTCGGCGGACTTGTCGCCCGTGACGCTGACGCCGAACTCGTAGTCGTTGCCGGGGAGGATGGCGTTCAGGATGACACCGCACAGGGCCGCGATGGCGAGGCCGGAGAGGGTGACGGCCGCGCCGCCGACAGTGAAGGTGATGCCGCCGACCGAGCTGAAGCCGAGGCCGCTGACGAACATGACCGCTGCGATGATCAGGTTGCGGGACTTGGTGAGGTCGACCTGGTTTTCCACGATGTTGCGCACACCGACCGCGGAGATCATACCGTAGAGGATGAAGCTGACGCCGCCGACGATGGCCGCGGGGATGGAGTTGACGAGCGCGTCAAACTTGGGGGAGAAGCTCAGGATGATGGCGTAGATGGCCGCGAGGCGGACAACGCGGGGGTCGTAGACCTTGGAGAGGGCGAGCACACCGGTGTTCTCACCGTAGGTGGTGTTGGCAGGGCCGCCGAAGAAACCGGCGAACGCGGTGGCGAGACCGTCGCCGACGAGCGTGCGGTGCAGGCCCGGGTCTTCGATGAAGTTCTTGCCGGTGGTGGAGGAGATGGCGGAGATGTCGCCGATGTGCTCCATCATGGCGGCGATGGCGATGGGTGCCATGACGAGGATAGCGGAAACGTCGAACTTGGCGATGACGAACAGCTGGAAACCAAGGAAGCTTGCTTCACTCACACCGGAGAAGTCGACCTGACCGGCGATGACCGCGACGATGTAGGAGCCGACGACGCCGAGCAGGATGGGGATGATCTTGACCATGCCCTTGCCCCAGATGTTGGCGACCACGATGATGGCCATAGCGACGAGGGCGAGCCACCAGCAGGTGGAGGCGTTATTGATGGCGGAGCCGGAGAGGTTCAGGCCGATCATGATGATCATCGGGCCCGTGACGATGGGAGGGAAGTAACGCATGACCTTTTTCGCGCCGAGCACCTTAAAGAGGAGTGCGAGCACGAGGTAGAGGAGACCTGCAATCACGATGCCGCCGAGCGCGTAGGCGAGCTTCGTTTCGGGATCGAGACCTTCGTAGGCGGGCATCGTCGCGACCGTGGAGAAGCCGCCGAGGTAGGCGAACGAGGAGCCGAGGAACGCGGGGACCTTGAACTTGGTGCACATGTGGAACAGCAGCGTGCCGAGACCGGCGAACAGCAGCGTCGTCTGGATGGAGAGCGGCAGGCCGTAGCCCTGGACCAGAATGGGGACGAGCACCGTCGCGCCGAACATGGCGAACATGTGCTGCAGGCCCAGGATCAGCATTCTGGGGGTGCCCAGCTGTCGGGCGTCGTAGATGGCTTCGTGTCCGAGTTCTTTCTTCATGTGATTTTCCCTCTTTGCTTTCTTCTTATTTTTATTCTCATTTGAATAAACATGGTTGGGCCCCGTGCGGGCAAAAAATAAGACCGGTAAGAAAACTTACCGGTCAAAAGAAACAATATCAATAAAAACGGAAACAGCAATACCAACGGAAGAATTTTTCTTTTTCGGTGCGGTGCAGAGCATCATGGGTCGTTCCTCCTGTTCGTTTGTTGTCGTCTGACCAAGAATACCCGAAAGCAGGCAAGATTGCAAGCCGGAATTTTGACCAATTTACATGAAAGATATCCATCATTTTTGTGCAAAAATGCGGGCAGCAAAACGAAATTTTTCCTGCAAAAACCCCTTGCCAAATGAGATTAAATGCAGTACAATAAGCGTGACCCCTATTGATAATGCCTATAAATGGGGGATCTTCATTTAGAAAGTGTGTGTGGAGCATGGAAAAGAAAAAACTAAGCTTGCCGAAGCAGATCGGAATTGCGCTGCTGCTCGGTATTCTGGCCGGCTATGCCTTTTATATGCTGGGAATACCCGAGTTCACGACCAACTACTTAAAGCCCTTCGGCACCATCTTCGTCAACCTCCTCAAGTTCATCGTCGTCCCCGTCGTGCTGCTGTCGATGATCGACGGCATCATCTCCATGGGCGATATGAAGAAGGTCGGCTCCGTCGGCTGGAAGACGGTCGCCTACTTCCTTGTCACCACGGCCGCGGCCTGCGTCATCGGCCTGGTATTCGCCAACCTCTTCAACAATGCAGGCTGGTTCCCCACGCTCGCGCTGGAGGACGGCGCGGTCTGGGATAAGGCCACCAGCGCCAACTTCATGGATACCCTGGTCGCCATCTTCCCGAGCAACATGTGGAAGTCCTTCACCGACGCAAACATGCTGCAGGTCATCGTGATCGCCCTGATGTTCGGCGGCGGCATCCTTGCCGCGGGCGAAAAGGGCAAGCTTGCCAAGGACCTGGTCTCCACGCTCTATGCGGTCATCGAGCGCGTGATGGCGTTCATCATTGCCCTCAGCCCCATCGGTGTGTTTACGATGATGGCGTGGGTCGTCGCCACGCAGGGCCCTGAGATCCTCGGCTCTCTTGCCGTGGTGCTCGGCTGCGCGTACCTCGGCTACATCGTCCATGCAGTCCTCTGCTACTCTTTCTCTGCCAAGGCGTTTGCGGGCATCAGCCCCTTCACCTTCTTCAAGAAGGCATCCCCCGCGATGATTTTCGCCTTTACCTCCACCTCCTCTGCCGCCACGATCCCTCTGAGCAAGGAGTGCGCGGATGAGCTGGGCGCGGAGGGCGACGTTTCCTCCTTTGTTATCCCCCTCGGCGCGACGATCAACATGGACGGCACCGCCATCTATCAGTGCGTCGCCACCATCTTTCTTGCCACCTGCTGCGGCATGACGCTGACCCTTGGCCAGATGGTCACGATCGTCGTCACCGCGACGCTTGCCTCCATCGGCACCGCCGGTACGCCGGGCGCGGGCATGATCATGCTCGCTATGGTGCTCGAGGCGATGAACATCCCCGTCGATATGATCATGATCATCTACGGCATCGACCGTCTCTTCGACATGGGCCGCACCTGCCTCAACATCACGGGCGATATCTCCTGCGCCTGCTGCGTGACCAAGTGGGAGAGCAAGAAGGCCGCGCAGACTGCCAAGTAATTTTCCCGCTGCATCGTCAAAATGCCGCTCTGCTTTGCAGAGCGGCATTTTTTGCCCGCGCGGCATGCTATTTCTTGCTTTTTCGCAGGCAGCGGCATACAATGTTACCGTTCCGCGTCGGGTGGAACAAGGAGGAAGAAGATGACGACTGATCGGAAACGGGGATATCTCTATATCCTGCTTGCCGCGATGCTCTATTCCACGACGGAGGTCGCGCTCAAGGCGCTCGGCGGCGCGTTTGCACCCATGCAGGTGACAGTCGAGCGTGTGCTGCTCGGCGCGGCTGCGCTGATGCCCTTTGCACTGAACGACCTCAAAAAGCGGGATATCCAGCTTACAAAGGCGGACTGGGGCTATTTCACACTGCTCGGTTTTCTGACGGTGACGCTGCACATGTCACTTTTGCAGATGGCGGTGCTGCACATGGACGCCTCAGCTACATCGATCATCTACTCGGGCAATCCTGTGTTCGCGGTGGCGCTGGCGCACTTCATCCTGCATGAGCCGCTGAAAAAGAACCATCTGCTGGCCATCGGCGTGGAACTTGTCGGCATTCTCTTTATCCTCAATCCCGCGCACCTTGAGATCAGCCTGCGCGGCTTTTTGGAGATCATCACCGCCACGCTGCTGTTTGCCACTTACGGTACGCTCTGCAAGTTGCGTCTGCCGCGGCTCGGCGCGCTCGTGATCACGACGTTCAACATGCTCATCGGCGGTCTGGAGCTCCTTTTCCTGCTGCTGCTCGGTGAGATTCCGGCGGTCGGTGCGCTTTACAGCGGCCTGGGGCTGGAGATATTCGCGGGCATTCCGTTTTTCACGGGCTTTACGCTCAAAACGACGCTGCTTTTGTGCCATGTCGGCATCGGCTGCGCGGCCATCGGCTTTCTGCTCACGGCGAAGATCACGGAGTACACCTCTGCGACGGAGGCGTCGTTCGTTTATCTCGTCAAGCCCATTCTGGCAACGGCGCTGGCGGTCGTCGTGTACCACGAGCATATCAGCGTGAACCGCATGGTCGGCATCGCGTTCTTTGTGGCGGCGTCGCTGTGTGTCAGCGTGCCGGTGCTGAGAGAAATGCGGCGGGAGCGCGCGGTAAAAACTTGACAATGAGAATGGAAAAGCGGAAGGGCAGCGCCCTTCCGCTTTTTTGTTATTCGTCGATGCGGGTGATGTCGTGGATCCACTTGCCGGAGTGCAGGCGGTAAAGGCCGATGGGGGATTTGATGATATATTCGATCATCAGGCAGAGGCAGAAGACCTCGTTCGGCACCTTGAGCACAAGGCCGAGCAGACACATCATCGGCAGCGTGCCGCACCAGAGGGGGAAATTGTCGATAAAGAGCGAGGCATTCACATCGCCGCCGCCGCGCAGCACGCCTACGACCATCGTGGTTGAAAAGCTGTGCAGCGGGATGGCGCAGGCATAGCACATGAGCATCACACTGCAAAGCCGCTCGGCGACCGCCGAGAGCGAGAAGAGCGGCATGACGAACGGGCGCATCAGCGTCACGAACATCGTGTATTCGGCGAGACCGAGCACAATGCCGAACGCGAACGCCGTGAAGCACAGCGCGCGGCCGATGTTGTAAACGCCCTTTAAGTTGCCCGTGCCAATCTCCTTGCCGACGATGACGGACACCGCCGCCGCGATGCCGAACACGCCCGAGGTCATCAGCTTGTCGATATTGCCCGCAAGCGTGTAGGCGGCGATGAGATCGCTGCTATTTGCCATGTGGCCCATGATGACCGTGATCATCGAAAAGCCCGTGCCCCAGAGCGTCTCGTTGATGAGCACCGGCGCGCTGTAGCGCAGGAATTTACGCAGCATGTCCATGCCGGGGCGGAGGATGGCGTGCTTCATGAGCGGCATCGTGCGGCAGCGGAACGCGTAGGAGAACGCGACGACGAACTCCACCACGCGGGACAGAAGCGTCGCTACCGCCGCACCCGTGATGCCGAGCGCGGGCAGACCGAGCTTGCCGAAGATCAGCACATAGTTGCCGAGCGTGTTGCAGAGCATCGAGATCGCGAAGACGATCATGCCGAAGCGCGGATTTTCGATGCTGCGCTGCATGCCGATGTAGATGGAGGAAAGCGAGTTGAAAATGTAGGAGAAGCCGACGATGCGCAGGTACGGCTCGGCCAGCTCCACGAGTGTCAGATTGTCGGTGATGAGGTAGAGCACCTGCGCGGGAAACGCGCACAGAATGGCGGCAAACAGCACGCTCACGCCGCCCGCGATCATAAAGCCGATGCCCATGACGCGGTTGATGCTCTCGCGGTCGCCGCGGCCCCAGTATTGGCTGATGAGCACGCTTGAGCCGCTTTGCAGGCCGAAGACGACGAGCTGGATGATGAAGACTGGCACGTTCGCCACCGTGACGGCGGACATCTGATCGCTGCCGAGAAGTCCCACCATGAACGTATCGAGAAAGCCGAGCGACGTGGTGATCAAATTCTGCACGATGACCGGCAGCGCCAGTAGAAAAAGATGCTTGTAAAAGCCCTTGGGCTGGTGAAGATAGGAGAACATAAAAACCTCGAATGTTGGAATTACAGCATGGGGAAGCGCGTGTCGCGGTGGGTTTTGAGCGCGGAGACGAGTGCGTCGATCTCTTCTTTCGTCGTCTCGGGGCCGAAGCTGACACGCAGCACGCCCGCGGCGGTCTTTTTGTCAAGGCCCATCGCGCGGTAGACGTGGCTCAGCTGCCCGCGATGGCAGGCGGAGCCTGCCGAGATGCAGATGCCCTGTGCGCCAAGTTCCGTAACGACATTCGCCGACGGGTAGCCGACGAGCGAGATCGACAGGATGTGCGGCGCGGTCCCGTCGCCGATGTGGACGACGCCGTCGAGCGCGAGGAGCTTTTCCTCGGCGTAGGCCTTGATGGCGGCGACGTGGGCGAGCTTTTCATCGAGATGGTCGGCACGAAGCTCGACCGCCTTGGCAAAGCCTGCGATCTGGCCCGTGGCCTCTGTGCCGGAGCGCAGGCCGCTCTCCTGCCCGCCGCCAAAGATCAGCGGTTTGGGCGCGCGGATGCGCTCGCCCAAATACAGGCCGCCGATACCCTTGGGCGCGCCGAGCTTGTGCGCGCTGACGGAGATGAGGTCCGCGCCCAGCGTGTCGGCGCGGAACGGAATTTTCAAAAAGGCCTGCACCGCGTCGGTGTGCAGCAGGGCACGGGACTTTTTCGCTTTCAGAAGCTGCGCGACCTCGGCCACGGGGAAGATGCAGCCCGTCTCGTTGTTGACGAGCATCATCGTGACGAGCGCGGTGTCGTCGCGCAGTGCACTTTCGACCTGAGAGGCGGTGATGTCGCCGTTCTTGTCGGGCTTTAAGTACGTGACGGAGCAGCCCTCCTGCTCGAGGGCCTTGCAGGTCTCGAGAATCGCGCTGTGTTCCACGGCGGTCGTGATGATGTGCTTGCCGGTGTGGCGGTTCTGGTGCAGGGCAAGGCGGACGGCCCAGTTGTCGCTCTCCGACCCGCAGGAGGTGAAGACGAACTGTTCACTCTTGCAGCCGAGCGCGGCGGCAATCGTCTCGCGCGCCGCGGCGACAGCGTCGCGCGCCTGCTTCCCGATGGGGTATTGCGAGCTGGGGTTGCCCCAGCCAGAAACCAGCGTATCGTAAACGGCGTGCGCCACCTCTTCGGGAACGGGGGTGGTGGCCGCGTGATCGAGATAGATCATATCGGGAAAATCCTTTCTTTGGTCTTGTCAGAATGCTCAAATGATTATACAATATAAAAATAAAAAAGCAAGGGCGGCGGACACTTTGCGTCGGAAACGGCAGAAAAAAAGCGGGACTTTACCGCCCAAATCGCGGAAAAGGATACAAACATACATGAAAGTTGCGATCTGCACCCTCGGGTGCAAGGTGAACCAATATGAAACGCAGGCACTCGAGCAGGAGCTTTTGCACCGCGGACATACACTGGTGGATTTTGAGGAGACGGCGGACGCCTACGTCGTCAACACCTGCTCGGTCACGGCGGTGAGCGACAAAAAGTCGCGCCAGATGCTCCGTCAGGCGCAGCGCCGCAACCCGAGCGCGGTCATCGCCGCCTGCGGCTGCTACGCCCAGACGCATCCCGAGGACGTCAAAAAGCTCGGGCTCGACGTCATCGCCGGCACGAATGACCGCGCGAAGTTCATCGACCTTTTGGAGCGCGCGGCACAGGACAAAACGCCTATTGTCGATGTCGACGACGTCTGGGAGCGGCGTGATTTTGAGGTGCTGCCCGCGGGCGGTATGGTGAATCGCACACGCGCGATGCTCAAGGTCGAGGACGGGTGCGTGAACTTCTGCACCTACTGCCTCATTCCTTACGCGCGCGGGCGCGTGCGCTCGCTGCCGATGGACGAAGCTGCAAAGCAGGTGAAAGCGCTGCGTGAGGAGGGCTACCGTGAGATCGTGGTCACGGGCATCGAAATTTCGTCCTACGGCTCGGACTTCAAGGACGGGACCTCACTCATCGACCTTTTGGAGCTCATCGCGCGCGAGGGCGGCGACATGCGCATCCGCCTCGGCTCGCTCGAACCGCGGACCATCACGGAGGAATTCTGCAAGCGGGCGTCGAAGCTTCCTTACCTCTGCCCACATTTCCACCTCTCGATGCAGTCGGGCTGCGACGCGACCTTAAAGCGTATGAACCGCAAATATGATACGGCGCGCTATATGGAATCCTGCGACCTGCTGCGTCAGTATTTTGACGACCCTGCCATCACGACGGACCTCATCACGGGCTTTCCCGAGGAGACGGAGGAGGAATTCGCGCAGACGCTTGACTTCATCGCGCGCGTCGGCTTTGCCGACATGCACGTCTTCCCTTATTCCATCCGCCCGGGCACGAAGGCTGCGGAGATGCGCCAGATCGACATGCCCGTGCGCGAAGAGCGCGCTGCGCGCGCCTCGGCTGTCGCCAAGACGATGCACGAAGCGTATCTTGCGTGCTGCGTGGGCAAGATCTTCCCCGTGCTCTTCGAGCGCGACCGCAAGGGCGGCAGCGCGGGCCACGCGCCGAACTATATGGAGGTATCCGTCGCGCAGGAGGGGCTGCACAATCAGGTGAAAAACGTGAAGATCACGGCGGTCGACGGCGGCAGTCTTCGCGGCGAGTTGGAGGAATAACGCATGGCCAACCATTTTTATGCCTATATCTCCCGCATGCGCTGTGTCAAGCGCTGGGCGCTCATGCGCAACACCGAGGAGGAGAACATTCAGGAGCACAGCCACATGGTCGCGGTGCTGGCGCACGCGCTCGCGCTCATCCGCACGCGTGTCTTCGGTCTGCCCACGGACGCGAACGCCGTGGCGGTCGCCGCGCTCTACCACGACGCAACGGAGATCCTGACCGGCGATATGCCGACGCCCATCAAGTACTATAATCCCGAGATCCGCGACGCCTACCGCAAGGTCGAGGCCGTGGCAAGCGACAAGCTGCTCTCCATGCTGCCGGACGAACTGCGCGCGGACTATGAGCCCATCATCAAGATCGAGGACGAGACGACGAAAAAGCTCGTCAAAGCGGCGGACAAGCTCTCGGCCTACATCAAGTGCGTCGAAGAGCTCAAGGCGGGCAATATGGAGTTCAAAAAGGCCGCGGAGCAGACGCGCCGCGCGCTGAATGAGATGCACATGCCCGAGCTCGACTATTTCATGGTCAACTGCATGGAGAGCTTCTCCATGACGCTTGACGAGCTGGAATAAGAAAAACAAGGAATTTCGGAACTTTTTTCGCAAAATGAACGTCTAAACCTTCGCAAGCCCCCAAATTAAGAGTGAGGTGAAAGAAGATGAAAAGATGTTTGACCCTTTTGCTCGCGCTGGTGCTGGCGCTGTCCCTTGCCGCCTGCGGCGCGAAGTCTGCTGGCCCGGATACGATGACGGGCGACTACAACGGCTATGAATCGGCGAAAGAAGACTACGACTTTAGCGCAACAGATGACGAAGCGGAAGACGCGGGCGCGTGGAACGGCGATGGGCAGGTAGGCTCGGGTATCGACAAGAGCCTTTCCGAGCGCGGCGTCAAGATGATCTACAGCGCGCACATCGAGATGCAGACGCTCTCCTACGAGCAGGCGGTGGAGGACATTGCCGCGCTTGTGGAGCGCAGCGGCGCTTACTTCGAGCAGAAGAACTTTTCGAACTATTCCAGCGGTTATCGCCACGCGAGCTATACCGTGCGCGTGCCGGCGGAGCAGTTCGCTGACTTCTGCGCGCAGGTGGGCACGCTCTGCCATGTGACGTGGCAGGACGACTCGGCGGAAAATATCAGCGAGCAGTATTACGACACGCAGTCGCGTCTGGAAACGGCGCAGATCAAGCTTGCGCGCTTGCAGGAGCTGCTCAAAAAGGCGGAGAATATGGAGGACATCATCACCATCGAGTCCGCCATCTCTGAAACGGAGTATGAGATCGAACGTCTCTCCGGCACGATGCGCCACTACGACGCGCTCGTGGACTATGCGACCGTTACGCTCGAGCTGAGCGAGGTCTACCGTCTCTCCGGCACGGAGGACGCGCCCAAGAGCTTTGGCGAAAAGCTCAGCAACGCCTTTACGGACGGCCTTGCCGCCGTTGTCGAGGGGCTGGAGAATTTTGCAATCTGGCTTGCTTACAGCTGGCTCGGGATCCTGATTTTCGCGGCGGTCGTGTTTGCGGCCGTGAAGCTCATCGGGCGGCTGCGCCGCGGGCAGAAGTTGCCGAAGATCGGCAGAAAGAAGAACAAAAACACGGCAAACGAAACGAAAGTGGAGGAGTAAACCATGAACATCACCTGGCTGGGCCATTCCTGCTTTGTGGTCGAGAGCGCGGGCTGGCGCATCGTGCTCGACCCCTACTATGTGGAGACGTATCCTGCGCTGCACATCGAGGCGGACGAGGCGCTGTGCTCGCACGGCCACCGCGACCACGCCTTTTTGGAGGCGGTGACGCTCTCGGGGCGCGACAA
>OJKW01001900.1_pt1 | contig 11033 bp, 10 predicted proteins | sample 1596591 | NCBI WGS metagenome assembly OJKW01 (sample SAMEA4350166, study PRJEB24818) | metagenome | biome: human; feature: gut; material: faeces | place: Denmark | collected 2013-09
CTCTTTAGCCTCACCTTCATTTAAGCTATAAACATTTATTGTCGGGTAGTCCTTACGCCCGTTGCGCCGGAATGTTTCAACGGTAAATGTAAGTCGGTATGTTTTACTGTCTTCATTAAAAAATGCGACAGGCGCATTTACGGATCTACCGAAAAATATAAAAGAATTTTCTCTTGCCATAAATATTTTTTCCTTCCTGTATTTACCGACTGAGCGGTTATATAACGATCCCGCAAAGCGAGATCTTGTTTTGTTGCGGAAATTAATGATTGAATTTTTCTATTAAGACTTTGGCTACTGTTTTTTTAATAAAGTCATTATCCTTTTTAATAACTTTAACAAGCGACAAAACACCTTGTAAATTAGAATTCATATTATCGAGAAATTCATCGTCGCTGACATTAAAGTCATATTTAACATAGATTAAGTCTGCTATAAACTTGAAAAACAATGAACGCGATATCGGGTCTAATTTTTTCTCTATTTTCCTGTCAACAAACTCGCTTATGTATTCGAACATAAAATTATTAAAAATTTCCGAGTATTTATCCATAAGCCGTTTCTTTTCAGGACCGCCGACCCAATCAACAAGACGTTGTTTAATATTTTCTTTATTGGCCCTGATACCGCCTTTACAATTCGGGTCATCACATTCCTGACAAAAATACTTAACATCGTAAGCTTTTGTGGGATTATTCCTTTCTCCTCCTGTCACTTTTCCAAGTGGGAATGTACGGCATACACCCGGCTTATAAGCATTTACCCGACAATAGTGTTTACCGTCCTTTTGTCCCAAGAAGTAGCAGGTTGTGTTGCCGTCAGGTTCTTCTCTGTATCTAGGCTGAACAATCGGCAATCTTGAACCGTCTCCGATATATAGGTTTCCGTATTTTTTCAGAATTTCATCGACAGTCTTACCCGTCGCCTTCACAAGGTTGTAAATGTCATACGGCGTGAGAAGAATATCATCCCTGTTTCTGCAGCAGTGCCCGCATTGGTCGCAAGCAAACACAAACTCACTGTATTCCGTCAAAAACTCAAGTTCACCTTTTGAAAGCTTTTCTTTCAATTTTTCCAATCTGTCCTGACTCATTTCCTTTTTACCTTTCTGCGCCGTACATTCTTTGGCGGCTTTTAAATTTTAAAGAACTCCTTCATTTATAACGAATGTACAATTATAGTTTGCAGAAAATTTAAGGTGAGTTTCAAGAAATCATTTTAAAGGTCTGTACCAATCCAATCAGAGTTAAAGCTGCGCCTACAACAAAAAGCATTAAAATAAAAATCAGAACCGTATAGTCCTTTGCGGTAAATCTGTTTCTGTTTTTTATCGGGCGCTGAATTATTAACAGGCAAACGCTCATAAGGGCAATAATAAACCCTGCCAACAAAAACAAATTGATTCCCGTCATTTTAAAATCAATCGGCATCTTCTTCCCCCGTTTCGCGGTTTCCGCCGTAGCCCGGCGAAAAGAAAATATTTTTTTCGTCAAACATAAGATCGCTTTCGTCCGGCTGCGACAGGTTTTCAGGCAGATCAATATCCTCTAATCTGTCCTCAATATGGGCAAAACGCTTTTTTTCCTGCATGCTTTGTTCATATATCTCATCATTTCGGAACTGCGCTAATGAACTGCGCTTCAGCGGATTTACCTTATTAAGAAAATAAACAAAGGCTGTTATTAAGGTTATGAGGATAACAATCAGTAAAATATCAAGTAAAATAAATAACCAAGTCATCATTATCACCCTAATTTATCGGGGAAGCTTCAACCATAATCGCAGCTTCCCCGTTTACACCGCAGCCACGTATGTTTATTTTAAGCTTTTCGGTATCGTACTTATACGAAACAATGCCTGTTCCGTCAAATATCATTTTTACTTCATCGGTCTTTTCACCCTTAAAGGTAAATACCGGTTCTGCAATTTCCATACCGCACCTGTCGGCTATATCGCTGTTCACCTCATCAAGAGCGGTCGAAAACTCATTTTCGTCGTTAAACGGCGTGCCGGAAAACAGCAGTGAGGAAACCGTTCCGCCGTTTTTATATACGCTCAATGTTCCGCATACTCCCGACAAAAGAATGTAATCAAAGCCTGTCATTCTTTCGTTTTCAATAAAAATGTTTTCCGTAGGCAGATTAAGGTCTTTTACGTTAAGCGTATATGTATCCGGTCTTAAAATCAGGTTGGAAATATCCGCATATTCTTTAAGGCTTATTTCCGTATCGGCATTATCATTTGATGTCTCGGACGTTTCTTTGAAATTATTTTTATTCCCTGCGCAAGCTGTAAAGAAAGTCAGAAAGCAAGCGCACAGAAATAAACTTATTATTCTTTTAATGGTAATCAATCCTCTCGCATATCTATTTGAGGCTCATAGTCCTCATATCCCGTTTCATCATTTATTTTCGTCACCGACGCTGTCAGTTTGCAATCTGTCGGTGAATAGATCTGTGCCAGCCACAGTATTCCGTCCTTATCCCGGTAAGAATATTCAAGCATATCAAAGCCGTTTATCAGCGCGTCGTATTTATTATCCGGTCTGTCCTTATATGTTTCGCCGTCCGTAAACGGAACAACTGTCGGCTCGCTTAGGAAAGTAAAGGAAAAATCGCGCGAATACGCCGCAACGAAATTTTTCACCGTTTTTTCCGCAGTATTTACATTATCCGGATATTCAAGCTTGCATAAAAATTTAACTGCCGAAATGCTGTCGCCTTTAATTTTAAATTCCGCGTCACCCGTATAGCCGAAGCATTTGACGGACTCTATACGGTAAACTCCGTCTAAGGATTCGTTTATGTTAAGCTTTTTCAATTTATCTGCAGTAACTTCCCATATATTAAAGCCGCTTTTTTTCTCGGCTGTTAAAATACCGGTGAACATCAAAGATACGGCGATAACCGCCGCGACTGAAAATATTATTACTTTTTTCATACCTACTCCTAAAACGGACATTTTTTAACGGGCGGACTTCCGCAGTGCATTGCACACCAATTATACTTATCAGCTGTGCCGCACATACTGCACAGAATATGATAATACCCGTTCCATGTATGAACACCAGCAGAAGAGCATTTTGTGCGCCATGAGCAAGCATGCTTCACATCGCATCTTGCCCTCATATTATGAGCTGCCGATGCCGAATAGCTCCCGGTTTTTGTTTGACTGCAGTTATTGCATTTGTAATATATTTTTCCGCCGGTACAGCTGTATCCGCTTCTTGAGGTTTCTTTCCAGCTATGGTTAAAATACCTTTTCCCGGAGCATACGCTGCACTTATCGTAATGATTTGTCGTTCCGTTGCTTGTAAAGCCGCCCCTTGAACAGCCGGAACCGCTGTTCAGCACAGTATCGCAATTTTTACAGTTCTGATGGTGCGTTCCGTTACTGCTTGAAGAACCGTTATTATCATAGACCCATATCCCGTTGCCAGTATGTCCGCTTTTATTTATTTTTTCGGTATATTTATGACCGCACTCTCTTTCGCAGTAATACACTTTTTCCCCATCGGTAGTACAGGTGGCTGCTTTCGAAACGTATGATGCGATTTTATGCGCAGAGGGTTCATCCGTTACATAATCGCAGACCGTGCAATATCTGTAACACTCATTTTCCGATTTATAAGTCCAATCGGAAACCGAATGCTCCGAATGTTCAAATGTTTCTCCGCAGTTATCACACGTCTTCCAGTGACCTTTTTTATCCGAGGTCATTTCAAGTGTGCTGTGATTTTCCTGATTTTCGGTATCCGTAAAAATATAATAATCGGTTTCCGCCGATCCTCTTATATTGTGAAGGGCCGTTATAACCGTACTGTAGCATTTTGATTTTATTTCCACAATGTAGTAACCCGGAACGATATTAACCGAATACTCCGCATTTATATTATCACTGTTTACCGCAGCCGCAACCTCTGAATATTTCTTTACACCGTTTGTGTTTACCCTTTGGAATACTATGCTGATTCCTCTGAGGGTGCCCACTCTGTTCTGCGCTTTATAGCCGCTCAAATACGGCATCACAAAGCCTCTGATATTTACGGTTTGAATACCGAGCCGGATAGTGCAACTCTCATCCTTTGAAACAAACAATTTTGAATAATAGGTTTCGCCGCCGTATGCGTCCGGCAGCATAATCTCGACCTGATAAAATCCGCAATCAAGCTCTTCTGCCGTAAAATTACCGTCATCATCTGTTTGTGCATCGGCAGAAAAATTTCGATCTCCCAAACGCGCAAAGGAAAGGTATGCCCCCGGAATCGGATCATATTCACCGCGGTAATCAAATGTAACCTTTCCATTAACCGAGCCTTTGCCGACATCCTCTCTTAAAAGCTTGCCGGACACCTCAACCTCGCGACCGTCGATCATAACCGTGCGCGGGAAGTTACTCATATCATAGTGTTTATACGGCGACTCAATTTCAAAATTATATGTACCGTCGGGAAGACCCGTTATTGTATATTCGCATTTCCCTTCTGAATCGGCTGAAAGAAACGCGCTGTAATATGCGTCCCCCGTTTCGGTATTAACAAGCCTTACCCTTGCTCTCACCCGTCTGTTATCCGTAATTGCCCAAGTCCCCGAAAGTCCGTTCGGCGTGCCGCTTAAAGGCTGACTGTCGCTTTCCTGCTCAAGAATGACTTTAAGCTCCGAGCGCCCGTTCGGCTTCAACATTGTTATGGGGTATTCATACGGCGAGGTTTTACCTGCGAACTTATTTGAAGCATTATCTATGCCGAATACACTCGATTTCACATCCTCACTGTATGTACGGAAACCGTATGACGAAACATTAAGCCTGTAATTGCCGTATGTTAAATTTTTATTGTCCGCAAGAAGCTCCTGAACACCGTTTGTCGCCGAAAGGTTTGAAATATATTTTACCGAGCGCGGGGATCCGCCGGGATTTTGCCTGCTTGCTATAAAGTCCGATGTCACCGTTATATTATCCGTTATTTTCTGCTTTTCAGCCGTCCACGCATTATTGCTCCATTTAAGCGTTTCTTTATAAAATCCCAAGCTGCCGAGTGAGCCGAGCTTTAATTCAACAACATACGGCGAGTTCAACTGACAGCCCTCATAGCCCCTTTCGCTTATAAACACTTCGCCTGTTTTGGCATAGAAAGCGGAATTCGGGAAAGTGACTGCGCCGTTTGCCGAAACGGTTATATTCGCCGTTCCAACCGGAACGCCGGAAAAGCCTACAAATCCATTTTGCTCTGCCGAGGTTACCGCGGTAAAGCTTTTAGCTCCTGAAGATACCGTTACCGTGGCGCCTGAAAGCGGTTCGTTTGTGCCGTACTGAATTACCCGTATAAACAGATGTCCTGTTCCGTTATTCACACCGCCCAATGCGGCACCGCTGCCGCCGTTTCTGCTTAAATAAACCCAATAATCCGATACATTTATCTCGCCGTTAATATATTCTCCCGCTGTGACGATTTTAAGGCTTGAACGCTTAACCTTTTTCACTTCACCGGTAAGATAGTAATAAACATATTCATACTCTTCATCGGCGGGCGGCGGAATTGTGTAGTTGTCGCTTACCGCCGTATCTGAAAAGGCCTTAATCGCTATTGCCGCTTCTTTTCTTATTCCGTTAAGCACATCCGCGCCCGTTTCGCCCGCAAATATGTTATAGCCGGGGAAAACGCCCTTTCCGGCTTTAGCCGACAGGCAAGCGTATTCCGAATCGCTGCCAACGGATGTAAGCCGCGGATAGCTGTACGCTTCGCCCGGTTTTTCTGCTGCAAAGCGTTTCATCGCCGAGGAGTACAGCGAGGCATTGACATCCTCCGAAGTATCGTTGCCCTTATCTATCAAGCCCGAAATAACCGGAATTGCAACAACCGCCATAACAGCTATAATAGCAATGCAAATAATCAGCTCTGTCAATGTAAATCCCTTTTTCTTATTTTTAAGCAACTGTTTTCCCCCCTTACTTTATTTCTTTTACGCTGTCTTCACTGTAGACCCAAACCATTGTATAAACGGTATTATCCGAAAACATAATATTTATTTCATAGCGCAGACCGTTATTTTCGTACATAGCATAAATTGCCGTTTTGCCCTCTATAACCTTTTCGATCATTTCCTGCAAAGAAATATCTCCGTAATCCTTAAACTCTCCGCTCGTATTTATAAGCCGAAAGGCTTGCGTAGGATTTCCGATAGCCTTTGCCACATTTCCCTGCAATTTCGTCACGATGTTCTCTATTTCGGATTTCGTCTCCTTACCGTTCGTATAAACAACATAGTTGTGCAGAAGCATATTTATTTTTCTGTCTTCGGGCGTAAAGTACAGATATGTAATTCCGTCCTCTATTTCAATCTCCCTTGAAAAATCAAACCTATCCGCACTGACGGTAAGATACTCAGATGTGAAGTCAATCTTTTCTTTTTTCCATTCCGGGCTGTCTGCAACCTCATCCACACTTTTCCCACTCAACAGCTCCTTAACGAAAAGCTCATCCTTTGCCGTTTTCTTATCACTCTTCGGAAACAAATAAATAAAACCGAACACGGCAGCGATAATTAGAACGATTATTATGGCAAAAATCATTATTATTGTCGTTTTGCGTCTCATATGTATTTTCTCCCGTTTTTAGTGTAAGGATTTTCCCAAGCGGGATTAAGCCGCGGATATATCTCGGTTCCGCCTTCGGTCGTAACATAGCCGAGCGGTTTATTTGCACAGCCGCATTTTCTCACTGTCCTGTAAGGATCGCCGTCATGGTTAATGGGACAATAACAGTAATAGGCTATGCCGCCTACGGTCGGACGGTTTGCACACGAAACATAATGAGAATTAACAGTATTTAAAACTATCGACCGTTTAAAAATATCAGCTGACCTGTTTGTTATAACATTGCGAAATCCGTTAAGACCTTTTTCGGCGGGGCTTGCCGCCCATATCTGCCTACCTGTATATTGAGACGCGTTTCCGAGCCGCATATACACACGACCGCTGTTTGTCACAAAGTACGCGGTAGTATATATGTCTGACATATTGTAATAAAGGTTGTTATTCACATATTCACGCATCATAAAGCATTCGATGGAATGCCCCACCTTCGGATAATTCAGCTTATAATGTCCGCAGGTAGTACAGTCGTTCCGCTGTGTACCTGTGGAATAGCAATAGCTGCCGGCGTTTGCCATTACATTTTCCCTTGAAGTCCAGTACCATCCGCCGTAATTATGATTGTTTGTTTCAGAAGCCGAACAGCCTGAATTGCGGCACCTGTGCGTATGTGTTGAGTTGTTATCCGATGTCCATACGCCGTAGTTATGCCCTGTTTTCGGAATTGATTCGTCCTTTCCGTATCCGCAGCGGCTGCATTCGTAGTGTTTGTTTCCGTTTTTAACGCAATTCGCCGCATATGACCCTGCGTTTTTATATCGGTAATCATGCGCCGTAACTTGGTCGAGCGTTCTGTTGCAGTTTTTTCGGTGCAATACCTGTAACATCCGCTTGCTCCGGAAGCCGTCCAACCGGAAAATCTGTGATTTTCTTTATTGAATACCGTTTCACATTTTGAGCATTGCTGCCAATGAGAAACCGCGTCCTGTTTCCAAACGACCTTTGCGCCCGGATGACACTTTATATCCGATTCGTTAATTACAAGAGAGAAATCAAAGCTTTTCGGCTTTAATATGTTATTCGGGCTGTCGGCATTTGCATATTCCTTATAGCAGGTAACCTCTGTTTTAATCTTATACATTCCGGGAACCAACATTACAGAGTATTTAGCCTTAATACCGGAAGTATCTGCCGCCGCATTTATACTGCTGTACCGTCTGTCGCCCTTCGCATTGCACCGAATAAATGTAAGCTTTAATCCATCAAAGCTGCCTGCAATTTCCACCGGATTTTTATTTTCCTTAAAGCCTGTTATTTCACCGGTTACTGTTATTGCTTCTATAGGAAGCTTTATATTTATTTCCTCGTCCCCGTCCACAAACGTCCTGTATTTAAAAATATCCGTTCCGATATATGTCGGCAGTCCTATTTCAATTAAATAAAATCCGCGCTTTACGCTTTTTAAAACACAATTTCCGTCATCATCTGTTGTGTATCCGTCGTATTTGGTACTTCCGAGTCTTGTAAGTGAAACCGCAGCACCGGAAATAGGATCGTTGTTCCCTCGTTCGTCATATGTTATAATGAGTTTTACAGAGCCCAAACCAACATCCGAATAACGTACCTGTGCGTTCACTATAATCTCTGTGCCGTCAACCGTTACCTTTTCCGGGAATGCCGAGAGATCCAATTTGTTTTCGCCACCATACGGAGTTTCAAGATATACCGAATATACGCCGTCCGGCAAGTCGGATATTTCATAACTGTATTTACCGTTTTCACTCGCCTTAAAAAATTCGCTGTAATATTTCTTTTTCGTTTGCTTATTTAGCACGACCACGCGCGTATTAACGGAATATTCTTCATCCACGACCACCCATTCTCTTTGTGACGCTGCCGTGCCTTTAAGGGGCTGCTGCGGTCTTTCCCAGGTTATTACGCCGGTTATACTTCCCTTGCCGTTTGGCTTTCGCATAATAATCGGGTATTCATACGGCTCGTTCATATTAGAATATTCTCCCGCGCCGTTATTCTTGTAATTATCTATGCCGTAAATTTTTGAAACAACAAACTCCTCATAATCCCTGAACCTGTTTCCGCTGACCCGCAGCTTATACGGGCCGTATAAAAGGAATTTACCGTCGGGAGTTAAAAGCTCCTGTCTTCCGCCTGACCTTTTTGCGTTCGTAATATATGTTTCGTCACGCGCAAAGCCGACCTCTCTGCTATTGTCCACCTTAAATAAGCTTGTAAGCTCCACATCGTCCGTGATATACGCATCTGTCGTTTTCCAACTTGAGCCGTCCCATGTGTTTGTTCTTCTGTAAAAGCCCATTGATCCGAGAGATCCCATTTTAAGCGTAATGACATACGGATTATTTGCGGAGTCGCCTATATATCCTCCCGTTTTAACAGTTATGCATCCGTTTTCGTTATAAAATCGTTCGTCCGGGAATGATACGGCGCCTAACTTCTCCGCCTCTACAAAAACAGAACCCAGACTTACATCGGTAAAGCCTACCGTGCCGTTTTCTCCCGTAACGGCAGTACGCAGCTCTGAACCGATACGCAATGTTACCGACGTATCGTCCAACAACTTATCTGTGCCGTATTGCCTTATCTGAACAAATACCGCGCCTGTACCGTTTTCGGCATTGGCTATTGCTTCGCCGCTGCCGCCGTCCCTGCTTAAATAGACCCAATAATCGTTAATGTCTACAATACCGTTTTTAAGATCTTCTTTGTTTGCTGCGATTTTGTTTCTCTCATCCTCAAGAGAAACCTGACCTGTAAGATAATAATATACATACTGATAATTTTTCTTCGACGGCTGTTCAATATAATATCCGTCCAAGGTCTTTACATCGCTGAACGCCTTAATCGCTATTACGGCTTCACGCCGTATTTTTGAATATGTTTCCTCGTTATTATCAGAGGTCAAAAGATTATATCCCGGAAACATACCATGTCCCGATTTTTCACAAAACACCGAATACTCTGAATCCTCACCCGTAGTAGACAGGTTCGGATACAGCAAAGCGTCACCCGCTTTTTCGTCAGCAAAACGCTGCATTGCCGAAGTGTAAAAGCCGGCTGCTACCTCCTCGGATTTTTCATCGGTTTTATCAAGGATTCCGGTTATTACGGGAACCATAACCGCCGCGACTATGCAAATAATCGCAATTATTACGGAAAACTCAATAAGAGTAAAAGCCATATCATTATCATAATCAGACTTGATAATTTCCATTAGATCTTTTGCTTCAATAATGAGCGTTGGCTTTTCATTTTTCTTAAAACCAAACATGAATAACACCTCCAAGAATTAACTTTATCTTATTTTTCATTATACTTCATCAACTTAACGAATGGAAGAAAAATTTGTGTGCAGAGTTCCTGTTCAAGCCTTGTAACGCGCATTTATGCAAAATCCATAGTCACCGATACTTTCCTCACGGGTGATATACAGTCGGAATTCTGTCAGCTCATGAAATAAGAAAAACCGACGCATGATCGCTTTACGCTCAATACATCGGTTTCTTCATCTGACCTTGACGGTCATATTCAGTTGTCTAACATCGTACTGTTATAAAATCTATGTCATTTACGATTTTTCTTATGCTGATTTGCCCAGTAAGATTTTACAGGGATTCTTCTTCTTTTTATGTCCTCCATAAATTCTTCTTTGTCAATATTACTATCAATGGTAAATAATTTTTCTCCATTTACATATACACGCATAGAACCTTTCTTTCTCTCGCAATAGGTAATATCTTCAAAGTGAAAAGTTCTCTTTCTTCCAAAAGTTGAACGCCATGTGATTTCATCTCCGTTCACTTCCAGTTTCCACATAATCATGTTCAATGAGCCGATTAAAGAAACAATAAAGAAAATACTAAAACCAATTGGTGGCAATAAATCATCTTGTTGAATAGCACTGGCTACCGTAGCTCCCCCAAAAAGAAACACCGCCAATACAAAAAACATAGTAAGTACTTTTTCGGTTTTTATTATATAATGCGTCCTAATTATTCCCTTTTTCTGTTCTTCCTCTCGTTCTTTAGCTCTCTTTTGTTGAAGATTTACAAGATATTTCAAAAGAAGAAGTACAACTAAATAGGGACCTATTTGTGTAATTATATTCAAACACATTCGTAAAAAATCATTCATTTTTTGCCCTCCATAGTTCCAGCTATATAAAAATGATTGTTTGAAATCGAGTATTAAAAACCTCAATTTTTCATATCTCATTATACTTCATCAACTTAAAGAATGGAAGAAAAAATTTTGTGTACAGAGTTCCTGTTCAAGCCTTGTAACGCACATTTCCGCAAAATCCATAGTCCCCGATACTTTCCTCACAGGCGATAGGCAACGGTCAAAACATCAGGTCTGCACCTGACATTTTAACCGCATATCAGCCCTGATTATCACATTATCCC
>OJKW01001908.1_pt1 | contig 11009 bp, 10 predicted proteins | sample 1596591 | NCBI WGS metagenome assembly OJKW01 (sample SAMEA4350166, study PRJEB24818) | metagenome | biome: human; feature: gut; material: faeces | place: Denmark | collected 2013-09
TTTCAAAGTTTGCACCGAGAATACCACCTACAGCTGAATAGATATTATTGCAGGAAACAGAACCGCCAAACCAACAATCGGTAATCGACGAGCTGTCCGCAGAGTTTTCCCACTGACCAATCAGCCCGCCAACGGTATCAACATGATCTTCATCGGATTCTGTACTGATAACCGTGGCGTCTGAGCCGCAGCCTTTTACTTGTGTGCTCCCAGTGCATTGGCCAATCAGTCCGCCGACCATCTTGTCGCCAACATTGTTTTCTATCTTTCCGCTTGTATAGCAGTTTTCAACTGTGCCGCCATCGACCCAATCTGCCAAAATGCCGGCAAGTAACGAACCATCATTTGAGGCAATATCAGCGTCTATAACAAGTAAATTCTTTAATGTACCACCGTCAGAAACAACTCCGAATAGTCCGTTTCGAATAAGTTCGTCACCAGTAGAGTGATGAAGCAAATTCATAATTTTGTGATACTGCCCATCAAAAGTACCAGCAAAATATCTGCCAAAGTTGCTGCCATTTCCAATAGGGGTCCACTGGTAGCCGGATAAGTCGAGGTCATTATCTAAGTAAATCGTTTTCCCTTCAAATGATACAGATGCAGTTTTGTTATTGACTAACTGCGCCAAGCCAGCCAGCTGTTCTGCCGTGGTGATACGGTATTCAGTGTCCGCCTCATGGTCGGTGTACCAGCTTGTGTCTGCCGTACCGTCCCATGCGTCTGTACTATCTGCCGCAAACGCCGCCGTTGGCAGCAGTGTAAAGCACAGCGCCAGAATAAGAAGCAGACTTCCGATGCGTTTTTTCATGGTATGTCCTCCTTTGTATGGTGGTCAGGTTTTGTTCATGCCCGCCTGACCACAGCGGGCAAAGTCCACAGGTTACAGAGTGGTATCATCCCGTGGGTACCCACGGGATGAGGGGCGCGCCCCTCATCATAAGCTTTTCGCTTCATACTAATTCATAATAATTATATCCGCATTTTTGTAAAATGTAAATCGTTCTAATGTATAAGGCCGCACTTTTTTTGAATATACTACTACTCTTTCGTCGGCAAGCTCGATTTGCCAGCATAGGGGCACAAAAGAAAATGTTCCAGCCAGAGCAAAATACGCCCTGACTGGAACGAGAAAAAATTTTACACAGATTGTGCTTCCTTATCACACATGAGCACTCGTCCGGGGCGCGTTTTAGCTGTTTGGAGCGGCAGACTCAGTTCAGGCTGACCTCCTGGCTGGTGAACAGGGCCTGGACACGGGCTTTGAGGGGGGTGAGCTCCGGCGCGTCGAGGCTTTCGGCGCCGCGGATGACCGTGGCCGCGGCCTGCTGGGCCGCCTGCAGGGTCTCGAGGTCCATCTGCAGGCTCGCGACCTTCAAAAGCGGCAGACCGTGCTGGCGGCTGCCGAAGAAATCGCCCGGGCCGCGCAGGGCAAGGTCCTGCTCTGCAATTTGAAAGCCGTCAGTCGTCCGGCAGAGGGCCTCCAGGCGTTTTTTCGTCTCCTCCTGCCGCGTGCCGCTCACGAGCACGCAGTAGCTCTGCGCCCCGCCGCGGCCCACGCGGCCGCGCAGCTGGTGCAGCTGGCTCAGGCCGAAGCGGTCGGCGTTTTCGATCACCATCAGCGTCGCGTTCGGCACATCCACGCCGACCTCCACCACGGTGGTGGCGACGAGGATGTCGGTCTCGCCGGCGGAGAAGGCGGCCAGCGCGGCGTCTTTTTCCGCGCTTTTCATCTTTCCGTGCAGCAGGCCGACCCGCAGGTCCGGGAAAACGGACTGCTGCAGCGTCTGCGCCCAGGCCTCGGCGGAGCGGAGGACCCCGTCCTCGCTCTCCTCCACGGCGGGGCAGACGACATAGACCTGATGGCCCTCGCTGCACTGCCTGCGGATGAAGCCGTTCAGCCGCTCGCGCAGCGCCTCGCTCACGAGGAAGGTCTCGACCGGCCGGCGGCCGGGCGGCAGCTCGCCGATGACGGACACGTCCAGATCGCCGTAGGCGATCAGCGCCAGCGTGCGCGGGATGGGCGTGGCGGACATGACGAGCAGATGCGGGCTGCGGCCCTTTTCGGTGAGCCTCGTCCGCTGGGCCACGCCGAAGCGGTGCTGCTCGTCGGCCACAACGAGGCCGAGGTCGCGGAACACAACGGTCTCACTCAAAAGCGCGTGCGTGCCGACGACCAGCTGCGCCTCGCCGGAGGCGAGCTGCTCACGCGCGGCGCGCTTCTGCGCGGCAGTTCTGGAGCCGGTCAGCAGCAGCACGCGCACGCCGAGCGGCCCGAGCAGCTGCGTGAGCGTCCGCGCATGCTGCTCGGCCAGAATTTCCGTGGGGGCCATAAAGGCGGCCTGTCTGCCGTTCCGGACGGCGCAGAAGCACGCGGCGGCCGCGACCATCGTCTTGCCGCTGCCGACATCGCCCTGCACGAGCCGGTTCATCACATGGCCGGAGGTCAGATCCTGCAGGATCTGGTCGATCGCGCGCTGCTGCGCGCCGGTCAGACGGAAGGGAAGCGCGGCATAAAAGCCCTGCATGCAGTCCGCCGCATACGGCTCGGCCGACAGCTCCGTCCTGGACGCGCGCAGGACAGCCAGGCCCGCGGAGAAGATGAAAAACTCCTCAAACACCAGCCGCTTGCGTGCCCGCTGCAGCGCGGGCCAATCGGGCGGCTGGTGGACCGTCGTATAGGCCTCGGTCACGCCGCAAAGATCATATTCCCGCCGGACCTGTTCCGGCAGGATCTCCGGCAGCAGCTCCGCCGCGAACGTGAGCGCCTGCTGCACGCACTGGGTCATCAGGCGGTTGGAAAGTCCCGCCGTCAGCGAATACACCGGCAGCAGCCGGTTCGTCACGGCGCCGGGCCTGTCCGCCGGGTCGTGCGCGGGGTTCGCCATCTGCATCCCGTGCTCTGGCTGCAGGGCGCCGTAGAAGTAATAGCTCTCGCCGTAGTGCAGCTGGTTTTTGACGTAGGGCTGGTTGAAGTAGCTGAGCGTCAGCTTGCCGGTCTCGTCGGCGACGATCAGCTTCGTGATGTCCCGCCCGCCGCCGATGCGGCGCAGGATCGGCTGCGAGACGACCATCGCCCGGAAGCAGGCCGGAACGCCCGGCTGCAGCTGCGCGATTGTGACCGGGTTCGTCCGGTCCTCATAGTCGCGCGGGAAGAAGGCCAGCAGATCATAGAGCGTGCGGATCCCCAGCTTTTCCAGCTGCGCCGCCCGCGCCGGCCCGACGCCATGCAGCTCCCACACCGAAGAAAACAGATCCATCCCGCGCTCCTTTCCTGTCGTAATTCATGCCGCCCCGCAGGGCTCGATCCAAAGCCTTCCCCTATGAGGGGAAGGTGGCACGGCGAAGCCGTGACGGATGAGGTGGAGGCAGTTTCGCCTACGTGACGCTGTCCACCTCATCCGTCAGCCTTACGGCTGACAGCTTCCCCTCATAGGGGAAGCCATTTGACCGCCGCGGCGGGTTAACCCCTCAGGCGCTCCGCGCCAGCTCCCCTTGACAAGGGGAGCCTTGGATGTACACTTCCCGCAAGAAGGTACAAATTATCCGGATCTCCACCGCGTCTTCTATTGACGGCAACTGTTCTGAGGCAACTAGCTGCAAATCTGGTGTGCCGTATCAGGCGGCGCGTAGTACGATACCCGTAGGGTGCGTATCGAGTGGAACGACGCCTGAAAACCAGGGTCTAACCTAAATTCAGATGCAGAATGCAGCAAATCGTAACCAAGCGCCCCTTTTCTCCCCCTTCTTTTCCGGCAAGACGGAAAAGAAGGGGCCGTCGGAGACATAGGGCAGTCACAAATTTGCGACAACAATCCCTCAGTCGCCTTCGGCGCCAGCTCCCTTTCCGCAAGGGAGCCTTGGTTTTGTATATTATATAGTATCTCCCCCTGCGGGGGCAAGCTTGTTCTTAAAAATGGGCGCGAAAAATCCCCCCGAAGACAGCTCCGAGGGGCATTTATTTCGCAGCATTCGGCATCAGGCCAGCTTGTTCATCTTCAGTGTGATCTGGCTCTTCTTGCGGGCGGCAGCATTCTTATGAAGAATACCCTTGCCGGCAGCCTTGTCGATGGACTGAACTGCAGCCTGGTAAGCGCTATCGGCCTGCTCGCGATTGCCTTCTGCGACAGCAGCCTCGAACTTCTTCAGGGTGGTCTTCAGTGCGGACTTGTCGGCCTTATTGCGTTCGCTGTTGACCTTGGCAATCAGAACTCTCTTCTTGGCAGACTTAATGTTGGGCATAACTACACCTCCTCCAATAGCGTGAATATGAGAAACTAATACCGTTTCATGCAGAAATACATTATAGCGGCACAGGTCCATAAAATCAATCTTTTTTTTCGGATTTTTTAAAAAATTTCGCATAGTTCGCACATGCGGGCAGAAAACTAAGCGGGAGGTGAGTCAAATGCTGCCAAGAACCGATCTGGCAATGGAGGCAAAGGAACTTTTTGAGCGCTCGGCAGGCGAGCAGACGCGGCTGTCCGGCGTGCTCGCGCGCGAGACCGACCGCCGCGGCGTGCGCATGACGCTCGTGCGCATTCTCGACGCCGAGGGCGAGCAGGCGCTCGGCAAGCCGCGCGGCACCTACATCACAGCCGAGCTCGACGCGCTGGCGCGGCGGGAGCCCGGGAGCTTTGCCGCAGCGGCGCGGACGATCGGCCGGGCGCTGCGCGAGCTGCTGGGGCCGTGCAGCCAGGCGCTCGTCGTCGGCCTCGGCAACCGGGAGATCACGCCCGACGCCATCGGGCCCGAGGCCGTCCGCAATCTCATCGTGACGCGGCATCTGGGCTCGGAGCTGCCCGAGGCGCTGACGGGCCTGACGAGCGTCGCGGCCTGCCAGCCGGGCGTGCTGGGGCAGACGGGCATCGAGAGTCTGGCGCTCGTGAAAAGCGCGATGCAGACGGCGCAGCCGGACGTCGTCATCGTCATCGACGCACTGGCCGCGGCGGAGCCGGGGCGGCTGTTCCGGACCGTACAGCTGACCGACACCGGCATCGTGCCGGGCTCCGGCGTCGGCAACAGCCGGCAGGAATTTTCCCGGCGCACGCTCGGCGTGCCGGTCGTGGCGGTGGGCGTGCCGACGGTGATGGACGCGGCGGGCGCGCTGCAGCCCGCGCTCACGCGCGACATGCCGCAGGGGCTGCTGGTCACGCTGCGGGATGTGGACGCGCGGGTGCGGGAAATGGGACGTCTGGTCGGCTACGGCTGCGATCTGGCGCTGCACCGCGGGCTCTCGCTTGCCGAGATCCCGACGTTTTTGTCGTAAAAACGCGAAATATCGTTATGTAAACTATATTATGTTTTCCACAGAACAAATCGCGGCAAAGCGGCGGGTGTGGACAACAATGTGGAAATGTGGAAAAGCGCTTGGCGCACAAAAGTTTTTCACACTGTCAACAGAGTTGTCAACACCCGCGTTTCTGGAACTTTTTTTATGGGAAAGCCGGTTCAGATAACCGGAAAATGTTTTTTACGTAGACATGCGGGAGAAATTATCGTCAACCCCATCCGGGCAAAATCCGCGAAAAAGTTCGGATTCTGCCCGGAAATTTTCCGTATCAAATGGGAAAGCCGGGAAATACTGACGATATATCCGGGCAAAGCCATGCGGCGCGCCCCAGAAACCGGAGGAAACAGGCATGCAGGGAAAGGTAGAGATCTGCGGCGTCAACACGTCAAAGCTGCAGACGCTTTCAAACGCGGAGATGATGCAGCTGATCGAGCGCTCACAGCAGGGCGATATGGAGGCCAGGAGCCGGCTGGTGGAGGGCAATCTGAAGCTGGTTTTGTCCGTGGTGCAGCGGTTTCTGAGCCGGGGCGAGAACCCGGACGATCTGTTTCAGGTCGGCTGCATCGGGCTTCTGAAGGCCATCGCCAACTTCGACACGACGAAAAACGTCCGCTTCTCGACCTACGGCGTGCCGATGATCGCGGGCGAGCTGCGCCGGTATCTGCGCGACTACAGCCCCATCCGCGTCAGCCGCTCGCTGCGCGACACGGCCTACCGCGTGCTGCAGTGCAAGCAGCAGCTGACCGAGCAGTCCGGCCGCGAGCCGACGATCGACGAGATCGCGCGGGCGCTGGAGCTCGCGCCGGAGCAGATCACCGCCGCCATGGACGCCATCACCGCGCCGGTCTCGCTCTACGAGCCGGTCTATTCCGAGGGCGGCGACGCGCTGACGGTCATGGACCAGGTCCGCGACCGGAAGAACACCGACGAGCAGTGGATCGAGTCGATCACGCTGCGCGACGCGGTGGCGGGGCTCTCGGAGCGCGAAAAGCGCATCCTCGCCCTGCGCTTTGAGGGCGGGCGCACGCAGATGGAGGTCGCGGGGCAGATCGGCATCTCGCAGGCGCAGGTGTCGCGGCTCGAAAAGAGCGCCATCCGCTCGATCCGCAAGGCCATCCTGCCGTCGTAAGCATATCCGGTGACCGGCGCGCATAGGATACCTCCAAAGGGGGGCGCTGCGCTATGACGAACCGGTTTCAGGAGCTGCGGGATAAGGAGGTCATCCACGTCTGTGAGGGCACGAGGCTCGGGTACGTGAACGATCTGGTGATCGATATCTGCTGCGGGCGCGTGACGGCGCTGATCGTGCCGGGGCCGTGCCGGTTTCTGGGGTTATTTGGCCGGGAGGACGATTATGTGATCCCGTGGCTGTGCTGCAAGCGCATCGGCGACGATCTGATCCTGGTCGACGGGCCGCTTGCCGAGTGGCGCACGCCGCGGAAGAAGCGGCGGCTGTTCTGAGGGTGAAAAAAGTGCGGAACATGCGGGGGAAACCGCAAAAAAGTGCTTGCATTCCGGGCGGTTTTCCGCTATAATGTCAAGGCGCTGTGCGAAAACAGCGACATTACGAACCCACACACAGGGCGATGGCGTCTTCCGGTGCTCCGCGGCGCGGAGTGAGGGCGGTTAGCTCTGTGGAGGTCAAAACAAAAAGGAGAACACACAATGGCAGTCGTATCCATGAAGCAGCTGCTCGAAGCTGGCGTCCACTTTGGCCACCAGACCCGCCGCTGGAACCCGAAAATGGCCCCGTACATCTACACGGAGCGCAACGGCATCTACATCATTGACCTGCAGAAGACGGTCAAGAAGCTCGAAGAGGCCTACAACTTTGTCCGCGATCTGGCAGCCAACGGCCAGTCCATCCTGTTCGTCGGCACCAAGAAGCAGGCACAGGACGCCATCAAGGAAGAGGCTGAGCGTGTCGGCCAGTACTACGTCAACGCCCGCTGGCTCGGCGGCATGCTGACCAACTTCCGCACCATGCGCACCCGTATCGACCGTCTGGCTCAGCTCAAGAAGATGGAAGCCGACGGCACGTTCGCGATGCTGCCCAAGAAGGAAGTCATCAAGCATCAGGGCGAGATCGCCAAGCTCGAGAAGTATCTCGGCGGCGTCAAGGAAATGAAGAAGCTGCCCGGCGCGCTGTTCATCGTTGACCCGCGCAAGGAGCGCAACGCCATCGCAGAAGCCCGCAAGCTGCACATCCCCATCGTCGCCATCGTCGATACCAACTGCGATCCTGACGAAGTCGACTATGTCATCCCCGGCAACGACGACGCGATCCGCGCCATCCGTCTGATCGCCTCCACCATGGCCAACGCCGTGACCGAAGGCCGTCAGGGCGAAGAGAACACCGAGGCTCCCGCAGCCGAGGCCGAAGCTCCCGCAGCCGCTGAATAAGTTCGGAATATCTATAGCGCCCGCCGCATGACGGGCGCTTTTCAAAAGAAACATACAGGAGGAAATTACAATGGCATTTACTGCTGCTGATGTCAAGAAACTGCGTGAAATGACCAACGTCGGCATGATGGACTGCAAGAAGGCCCTGACCGAGACCGACGGCGATATGGACAAGGCTGTGGAATGGCTCCGTGAAAAGGGCCTGGCCAAGGCTGCCAAGAAGGCCGGCCGCATCGCGGCTGAGGGCATGGCTTACGCGACTGTCTGCGAGAAGTGCGGCGTCGGCGCCATGGTCGAGGTCAACTGCGAGACCGACTTCTGCGCGAAGTCCGCTCCGTTCGTCCAGTTTGTCAAGGACATCTGCCAGGTCGTTCTCGAGAACAACCCCGCAGACGTCGAGGCCATCAAGGACTGCACCTACCCCGGCACCGAGCTGAAGGTCTCCGAGGTCCTGCCTGAGAAGGTCATGTCCATCGGCGAAAACCTGCAGATCCGCCGCTTCGCCCGCTTCGACAAGAACACCACCGTGTCCTATGTCCATGCCGGCGGCAAGATCGGCGTGCTGGTCAACCTGGCTGTGGAGGGCGGCATCGACGCCACCACCATCGGCAAGGACGTCGCGATGCAGATCGCGGCCCTGAACCCCCGCTTCTGGGACAAGAGCCTCGTCACCGAGGACGTCATCGCGGAAGAGAAGAAGGTCCTCGTTGCCCAGATGGACAACGACCCGAAGATGGCCACCAAGCCCCAGCAGGTCAAGGAAAAGATCGCTGCCGGCAAGCTGAACAAGTTCTACGAGGAGAACTGCCTGCTGCAGCAGGCCTTCGTCAAGGACGGCTCCATGTCTGTTGAACAGTACATGGCCTCCGCGGCCAAGGCTCTGGGCGGCAAGGTCACGTTCGTCGACGCCGTTCGCTTCGAAAAGGGCGAGGGCATCGAGAAGAAGCAGGAAGACTTCGCTGCCGAAGTCGCTGCGCAGATGAACGCCGGTCACTGAGCATAAAATAAAAAACCCGCTGCCTTCGGCAGCGGGTTTTTTGCGCGGTTTTTTACAGATATTCCGCGTCGTAATTGTTGATGTAGCGGTCGTGTCTGGCCTGGCGCCTGACAAGGATGAAGGCGAGCACGAACAGGATCGCCACGAAGGCTGCGAACAGCCAGCCGTAGTGGACCGACTCGATGGAGGCGATGAAGTCGTAGCAGCCGTGCAGGAGGGCAGACAGCAGCAGGGCGAGCACACGGCAGAGCTTGGACGCGCTGTCTCTCCCCTGTCCGTGCAGCCGCTTGGCAAGGCCGTACCACACGCCCATGAACACGCCGAAGCAGGCGTGGCCCGGCACGGCCGTCACGGCGCGCACCAGCGCGGTGGACAGGCCGTACATCAGCACGTAGCTGATATTCTCCCACAGTGCGAAGCCCAGCGCGACGAACACCGCGTACACCACGCCGTCAAACTGGCAGTTGAACGCGGCGGAATGCCACGTCCGGCGGCGGAGCAGGAAATACTTCGCGCCCTCCTCGGAAAAGGCAACGATGCCGAAATACATGATGGCGTTATACGCCACGCTCCCCTTCTCGAACCACAGCCCGAGCAGAAAGCTCCCCGCGCGCTCGAGCACGAGCGCGATAAAGGTGGCAGCAATGCCGTAGAGCACCAGCGAGATGAGCAGCGGCGCAGGCTCCTTTTCCAGCTTGTCGGCCCGGTAGACGTGGACGAGCAGGAAGATGGCCGGCAGCACCGCCGCGGCAATGAGGATCGGGTTGGTATAGAACAGGAACATGGGTCCGCCTCCGTATTTTTATTTAGAATATTGAACCACAAAACAGGATGAATGTCAATGTATCCCCCACTTGCTCCGGCGGCCGGGGCATGATATACTAATAATCCAAAAAGCATCTGCAGGGAGGTACGCACGTGCAGGATACGGATCTGATGCTCCATACGCTGTTGGAGCTGGGCGAGAGCATGCTGGCTGACGGCGCGGACGTGCGCCGCGTCGAGCAGACGCTCTCGCGCATGGGAAAGGCCTACGGTGCGGTGCGCATGGACGTGTTCGTGATCACGTCGAGCATCGTGCTCACGATGTGCTTTGCCGACGGCTCGGCCGCCACGCAGACGCGGCGGATCGAAAAATCCGCCATGACGGACTTCGGTAAGCTCGAGGCCATCAATGCCATCAGCCGCAGCTACTGCGAGCACCCCTTCCCCGTGCCGGAGCTCTATGACCGGCTGCAGCTGGCCAAGCGCTGCGAGCCTGCGCGGTGGAAGCTCTTTGCGGGCAGCTGCCTGGCCGCGGGCGCGCTCGCCGCGTTTTTCGGCGGCACAGCGCTCGACGGACTGGCCGCGGGACTGTTTGCGCTGGTTCTGTGCGTGCTGCAGATCGTGCTGCCGCCGCTATGTAAGAACAAAGTGCTGTTCAACTTTCTTTCGGCGTTCGCCGTCGGCGGACTCATTTGTCTTGCGTGCAGGCTCGTGCCCGCGCTGCACAGCGACAAGGTCATCATCGGCGATATCATGCTGCTGATCCCGGGGCTGGCCTTTACGAACGCTGTCAAGGATATTTTTATCGGCGACACGATCTCGGGCGTCATGCGCCTGATCGAGACGATCTTGTGGGCAGCCGCGCTGGCGCTGGGCTTTGCGCTGGCGGGCTGGCTTCTGGGGGTGTAGCGATGTCCAATTTCATGACGCTCCTGACGGCCCTGCTCGGCTCGGCGGGCTTCGCCCTGCTCTTTAACGTCCGCAAGCAGCTGCTGCCGCTCGCGGCGCTCGGCGGCGCGCTCTGCTGGGGCGCGTATCTGCTCGCGGGGGTCTGGACGCAGTCGGTCTTCGTGCAGTCGTTCGCGGCCAGCGCCGTCACCGCGGTCTGGTCCGAGATCCTCGCGCGCGTCAAAAAGACGCCCGCGCAGCAGTATCTGATCGTCGGCCTCATCCCGCTGGTGCCGGGCGCGACGCTGTATTACGCCATGAGCGCCGTCGTCCAGCAGGACTGGGCACAGGCGCAGTTCCAAGGCTACCGGGTCACGGCCTTCGTGCTCGGCATCGCGGCCGGCGTCAGTCTGACGCTGAGCCTGTTTGAGATGCTGCTGCACGCCGTGCGGCATGCCCATGCAAAAAAACAGAGGTAAACAAAATGGAAAAACGCTGTATCATCGTCTCCGGCGGCCGCCCCGGCCCCGCGCCGCAGCCGCAGCCCGGCGACCTTGTCATCGCCTGTGACCGCGGCTACCGCTACTGCGCGGTGCTCGGCTTGCAGCCGGATCTGTTCATCGGGGATTTTGACTCGTATGACGGCGCGGTCGACCCCGCCGT
>OJKW01001910.1_pt1 | contig 11000 bp, 10 predicted proteins | sample 1596591 | NCBI WGS metagenome assembly OJKW01 (sample SAMEA4350166, study PRJEB24818) | metagenome | biome: human; feature: gut; material: faeces | place: Denmark | collected 2013-09
CAAGAGCCAGACGGGGCTCTGCCGCATCCCCGGCAGTTCGCTGCGCCGCGGCATTCCGTTGTGCCCCTGCAGCCTCACTCGGCCCGGCTGGCAGCGAAACGGCCTGCGCCACGCGACTCCGCAGCGTCTCCTCCGGATCCTCCCCGGCGTGCCCTTCAGGCAGTGCATCCGACGCAGTTCCCGGAACCGAGAGAGTCTCGGCCAACAACTCATCGGTAGAAGGCACCATCCGATCGGAACGCAACCAGAACCCGACGGTCGCAACACCGAGCAGCACAACCGCGGCGGCCGCGGCAATCCGCTTCACATGGATCTTCCACTGCGGTCTGCGCGCTGCAGTCGTCCGGCCGCCTTCGGTACCGGCCATACCGGCCGACGCTTCGGGCCGCACACCGCGCAACTCGGCCTCAAGCCGCGCCCAACCGTGTTCCGGAGGGGGAAGCTCGGCGTCGCGGAGCGCATTCCGCATGACATCGGTCCAATCCTTATCCTGTTTCATAACTCAATGTGTCTTCAAATAGTCGCGGATTCGCCGCGCCAGCAGCGTCCGCGCCCGGAAAAGCTGTGACGAAGAACTTTTCTCGTTGATTCCCAGCATCTGCGCGATCTCCCGGTGCGAATACTCTTCGATGCAGTAGAGGTTGAATACGGCCCGGTACCCGTCGGGCAGTTCGCTGACGAAGCGCATCAGCACATCGCGCGGCACCCGCGACGCCTCCTCGGCTGAGGGCTCATCCGGAAGGGCCGCAGCGCGCCCCTCGTCGAGTTCGACGCATCCCAGCCGGTTGCGGGTCCGGAGCCATTCGAGCGCCACGTTTACGGTGACACGCTCCATCCAGGCCCTCAATGACCCCGCTCCGCGGTACTCGAACTTCGAGAAGGCGCCGTAGATCTTCAGAAACGCATCGTGGAGCAGGTCCTCGGCCGTGGCCCTGTCGCCGGCATAGCGCAGGCACACCGCAAGCAGGCGCCCGGCATAACGGTCGTACAACTCCCGTTGGGCCGCGCCGTCGCCGTTTCTGCACCCTTCGGCCAGTGTACGCTCCTCCATTTGCATTGTTGAATTCACCCTTATAAACAACGGCTCGACCGGAATACTGCACGGCCAAGAAAAAATTTAGTCCCCTGCGCAGTATTTTCCGAGGGTCGGCATTTTATCTTGCGAAAGTAACAATAATATCGACAAAACAGGACAACCATGAAAAAAATCCACATGCTCTGCTCGCTGTTTGCCGCACTCTGCCTCACGGCATTCACGGGCTGCAACGACAACGACGGAGACTACCCCAACGTCTACGGTCTGATCACCACGATCCATGCGATCGGCGAAGGAGACGAGACGACAGACTACTATTTCGAGCGCGACAACGGCGAGACGCTCTACCCGAGCGAGCGGCCCTCGGGCTTCGAGGCCGAGGACAACCGTCGCGCGGTGATCTACTTCGACCTGCTCGAGGGCGCCGTCGAGGGATACGACTACAACATCCGCCTCTACCGCGCGGAGAAAATCTTCACCGGCACGTCGCAGGTGGTCACGACCCAGGAGGAGCTCGAGGCGCTGGGCGGCGACAGGACAGGCTTCAACCAGCAGACCTTCAACCTCACCCGCAAGTGGCTGACCTTCTATGCACTCTATCCCGTGACCGACAACTCGAAGCACACGTTCGCCCTGGCCGTGGACCGCACGCCCGACGTACCCGAAGGCCGCGACATCGAGGTGGGCAGCGACGGCGCGAGCGAAGAGGGATACCTCGACGTAGTGCTCTGCCACAGCGCGGGCGGCGATGCGGCCGGCTACACGCAGGGTTATTACATCTCGTTCGACCTCGAGCCGATCGCCGGAGAGTTGGAAGGCATGAAGGGCATCAAGCTGCGCATAGACACCTTCGAGAACGGCACGAAATACATCAAGCTCGACCTGCCGCAAGAGAAGTAGCCACTCCTGCCGACAGGCTCTCCGGCCCGCATGTGCGGGCCGGATTTTTTTGTGCGCCACGCCGCCCTTGTCGGGAAAAATCGCTATCTTTGCAACATGTCAATCGTACGCAACACCGAGAGCGATCTCGAATTCGAAAACAGGATCCGCCCGCAGGAACTGGAAACCTTCGAGGGCCAGGAGAAGATCGTCGAGAACCTCCGCATCTTCATCAAGGCGGCACTCATGCGCGGCGACTCGCTCGACCATGTGCTGCTGCACGGCCCCCCGGGACTGGGCAAAACCACGCTTGCGAACATCATCGCCAATGAGATGGGCGCCCAGTTGCGCGTCACGTCGGGTCCCGTGCTGGACAAGCCGGGCGACCTGGCCGGCCTGCTGACCAGCCTCAACCCGGGCGACGTGCTCTTCATCGACGAGATCCACCGCCTCAGCCCCATTGTCGAGGAGTACCTCTACTCGGCCATGGAGGACTACAAGATCGACATCGTGCTCGACAAGGGTCCCTCGGCACGCTCGATTCAGATCGAGCTGGCCCCCTTCACGCTCATCGGCGCTACGACACGCAGCGGACTGCTCACCTCGCCTCTCAGGGCGCGTTTCGGCATTCAATGCCACCTGGAGTATTACGACGCCCCGGTACTGGCGGGCATCGTCCGCCGCTCGGCCCGGATCCTCGACGTTCCGATCGACGACGACGCGGCCCACGAAGTGGCCCTGCGCTCGCGCGGCACGCCGCGTATTGCCAATGCCCTGCTGCGGCGCGTGCGCGACTTCGCCATGGTCAAGGGCGGCGGACACATCGACCTGGCCATCACCCGCATGGCGCTCTCGGCGCTGAACATCGACTCGCGCGGCCTCGACCGCATGGACAACAAGATTCTCGGCACGATCATCGAGAAGTTCAACGGCGGTCCGGTCGGACTGAATACCGTGGCCACGGCCGTCGGCGAGGAACCCGGCACGATCGAGGAGGTCTACGAACCGTTCCTGATCAAGGAGGGCTTCCTCAAGCGCACCCCGCGGGGACGCGAAGCCACTCCGCTGGCCTACGAACACCTCGGCGTCGCCTCGCCGGGAAGCGACTCGGCCCTCTTCTGAGCACACATCCGGGGCGGTCTTCCTCAGGGAGACCGCCCCGATCATATCCGCCGAATCCTACATTATGCCCTGAAGAGAGGGTCAAAACAGCCGTTTCCCGCGAAAACATTTGCCCGATTCATCTGATTTTCCTATCTTCGCGGAAAATACAGGGGGGGGGGGTAATTCCCCGAAAACAAAAAACTTACAATCATCAAACACCCCCACGAAATGACCCCGAACCAACCGAACCTTGCCAGGCGGGCACTGTTGCTGCTGTCCGCCCTGCTGCTCCCGGGCAGCTTCCCGCTCCAGGCCGCCAACCCGCACGACGAGGCATCTCCGGCCCGAAACCTGACCAATCCATCCAACCCCGAATCCGCACTCCGGACCGTACCGCCCGAAGAGGAGCCTCTCTCCGGCACGCCCCAACGCAGGGAACACCTTGCCCCGCGCGACCGCGCACAACACACGGTGTTCGCCAACGCCGGCTACCTGGCGATCCTCTCGGCGTTATACTTCGAAGAGAGTTCGTCCGGTTCGCTGAACTCGGGATTCGACCTGATGGCCGGATACAACTGGACCTCACGGCGTGGACTCGGCGTGGGCATCATCTACTCGGGCGGCTTCATCTCCGCCGAACGGGATGCCGTCAAGCGCACGACCCGCCTGCACTACATCGCCCCGGAGTTCGTCGCCCGACAGCGCGCCGGCCGCCGGTGGCTCTTCCGCGAGGCGGTCGGCGTCGGCTACGGCCGTTACGTGCGCAGCTACGGCGAACGTCGGGGCAGCCGGGGCGGAGCAGGCATCCACGAACGGGCCTCGGTCGAATTCATGCTGACGCGCCACATCGGACTCTCGGCCGAGGTGGGCGGGCAGTGGCTCATCGTCCGTTCGCCGGACGTAGGCGACGGGGCCGAACTGACGCTGAACGGCATCCTGCGGTTCCAATGCAGCGGAGGCATACGCCTCTATTTCTAAAAATATTGTCAATAAATCTAAAAATTCTGCATTTTGCCGGATAATTGTCGTACATTTACCGCTGACACGACAAGGTTTCAGAAACGAAAAAACGGCAAAACAGAATGGATACGAAAAACGAACTCACCGAAGCAGCACTCCGCTACCACAGCGAAGGGCGCCCCGGCAAGATCGGGATCGTCCCGACCAAACCCCACCATACACAGGAAGATCTTTCGCTGGCCTACTCGCCGGGCGTCGCCGCCCCCTCGCTGGCCATTGCCGAAAATGCGGACGACGCATACCGCTACACGGGCAAGGGCAACCTCGTGGCCGTCATTTCGAACGGTACGGCAGTCCTCGGCCTGGGCAACATCGGCCCGCTGGCCGCCAAGCCGGTCATGGAGGGCAAATGCATGCTGTTCAAGACCTTCGCCGGACTCGACGCCTTCGACATCGAGGTTGCGGAGACCGATCCCGAGGCATTCGTCCGGGCCGTCCGGGCCATCGCCCCGACCTTCGGCGGCATCAACCTCGAGGACATCAAGGCCCCGGAATGCTTCGAGATCGAGGCGCGCCTGCGTCAGGAGCTGGATATCCCGGTGATGCACGACGACCAGCACGGCACGGCGATCATCACCTCGGCGGCACTGCTCAACGGCGCGAAACTCGCCGGCAAGGAACTCGACCGGATGCGCGTGGTGGTGAACGGCGCCGGCGCGGCAGCCATCGCCTGTGCGCGGCTCTTCCTCTCGCTGGGCATCCGCCGCGAGAACCTCGTGCTGTGCGACAGCCGGGGGGTCGTCACGACCTACCGCGACGACCTGAATCCCGCCAAGCGCGAGCTGGCCACCTCGCGGCGCATCTCCACGCTCACCGAAGCCGTGGCGGGCGCCGACGTCTTCCTCGGCGTCTCGAAAGCCGACACGCTGACACCCGAGATGCTGCGTTCGATGGCCTCGAACCCGATCGTCATGGCTCTGGCCAACCCCGATCCGGAGATCGCCTACGAGAAGGCCGTCGTCTCGCGTCCCGACATCATCTTCGCCACGGGCCGCTCGGACTACCCCAACCAGGTGAACAACGTACTGGGCTTCCCCTATATCTTCCGCGGGGCGCTCGATGTCCGCGCTACGGAGATCAACGACGCCATGAAACTCGCCGCCGCACGGGCCATCGCCGCCCTGGCCCAGCAGCCCGTCCCGGCAGCAGTCCTGCAGGCCTACCGCCTCCAGCGGCTCGAGTTCGGGCGTTCCTACCTGATTCCCAAACCGCTCGACCCGCGGCTACTCGCCACCGTAGCCCCGGCCGTCGCCCGGGCCGCCATGGAGTCGGGAGTCGCCCGGCGTCCCGTCACCGACTGGGAGGCCTACGCCGAGGGGCTGCGCAACCGCGTGGAGCCGACCAAGTAGGCCATCTGCGGAACGCCCCGGCACACACCGGGCTCCGAACCGAAAAGGGCCCGTCCGGAATCCGGACGGGCCCTTTGCCTTGCAGCGTGAGGGTCATCAACGATTCGGCGTGATGCCGGTGACGACCTGCAGGTTCGGCAGCATGTCGCCGCCCCAATGCGCGGCATCGCCCGCCGCATTCCGGTACAGATCGACGGCAAAGTAGCCGTTCATCTCGCCGCTGGTGTCGCTGCTCCAGCCCCAGTTGCAGTGAATGTAGCGAACCGTCTCCGCACTCTCCTCGAGCTTCTGCTCCGCACCGCCGTCGGAGGGGACGAACCACAGTTCGGACTTCGTCTCCACATCCCGATAGCCGTCGATGGCCCAAACCTGGCCGCGCGACTGAAGCCCGTCGGCAATCCGCCCCGACATGCAGACCAGCTTGCCCTCCTTCAGGCTTCCGACCACCCGGTCCGCATCGTATGCGGCGACCTCATCGGCCTGAAATCCGAAATGGCGGAGGCATTCGGGCATCTTGCCGAAATCCATCGGCAGGTCGTAACGATCGCCATACTCGAGACCGAGCTGCTGGCCAATCTCCCGGTAGATGCGCGAGATCGCCACATGGTCGCCCGGACAATCCCAGACACCGCACATATCCGTATTGCGGTGCTGGCGGATCTTTTCCCAGTCGAGGTCGGCCGATGCGACCTCGGCGTCGGGATAGGTCAGGTCCATCCGCTCGGGGAAGGAACAGGCCTCCATGATCTGCGCCACGGCTGCAGCGGCCGATCCGGCCGGCGCCAGCGTACCGTCGCTCTTTCTGCAATAGGTATTGTAGGGCCAGGTGCGGTAGCCCCACTCCACCGTGATGGCGGGTTCGGCCGATTCGCCGACCGTCCGGGTCTCACGGCTCTCGACACGTCCGGGCACATCGGGCACATCGGCCGTGAAGGGCCGGGCGCTCAACGCCTCCAACTCATCGATCAGAGCGGTCATGTAGAAAAACATGCCGCAGTAGTATCCGTTCATTCCGGGGATGAGTTTCGGATGATACGGTCCGTTCTCCGCCACGGCCAGCAGTTTGTTCACACGGCGGTCCGTCGCCACAACGGCGAATCCGTTGTCGTCGTAATTGAACACATAGAGCAGCGTATCGCGGGCATCTCCCGTCCGCATGTTTTTGCGCACGTAGAAGGATTCGTACTCCACCGTGCGCCCCAACGCCCGGCCCACCTCATCGGCCGTCCGGCGCGCCTCGTCGTAGCGTACCACCAGCCGCGACAGCGCGGCGTCCGACAATCCGGGATCGGGCACTTTCCCGTCCTCATCACTTTCACACGAGACAAGCGCTGCAGCGAAAAAAGCCAGCAGGCCCAGCATCGAGAAGAACTGTTTCATACCACTCGGTTTTAAGGGATTTTTCAGGTATCCAAAGATACGGAAAAGCATCCGGAAAATTCCCCCCCCCGCAAAAAATAGTCGTCCATATATCCTATTTGTTCCGTCGAAACGGGAAAAAGTTCATTCCATCGGATATCCCGGAACAGGGCATCGGCCCTGCCGGACTTGATCCGGCAGGGCCGATGCATGGCGACTCGGGGCCTCACGACGCCCCGCAAACAAGCGTTTCAACGCAGTGCCGACCAGTCCACCTCGTCGTAATCGGGATACTGCGCCGCACTCTGCTTCCACGCCTCATCAGGCTCGAAACGGCGGAACGTCTCCCGCGTAAGGACCTGATAGGAACTTCCGCCGGGCTCCGTGTACTCGGCAACCGACTCCCAAACAATCATCCCCGGAGTGAACGTCTCCAAATCCATCCGGTCGTCCGACTCCCCGTTCGGACCATAGGTCAGAAAGAGCTTCTCGCCCGGCCGGTAATCGAAGGTGCGCGTCTTGCGGTAGGCCGTCGGCCGGTCGGGACCGGTCATGGCCAGGCGGCCATACTCGACCAGCATCGTCCCGCTCTCGAAGAACAGCACCATTGGACCGCCTCCTCCGTCCAGCGAGCCGTCGAACCCGTAATCGAGCGTCTTTTCCCATCGCCCGTCGCGGTATTCGGAACATTCCATACGGGTCTGCTTCCAGTAGGTTCCCTCAAGCCGGTCCGCCTCCATCGTGATTCCTCCGTCGTCCTTCTCGCAGGCGGCGCATGCCGTCATCACGGCAAACATCATGAACAACTTTTTCATACAGGCCTCTATTTAATTAAGCCACACGCAAATATAAAGCAATAAACCGCTCACCAATTAATAAAATTTCAGCGTCATACGCCACCGGACAGCGGCGGTAACAGGGTTCCAAGACGGTCAGAATGAGCCGAAGCAGCACGGGTTCACACATTTTCGGCATCAAACAGCGCCGCAAAGGCTTCGCGCGCCATCGGCCGCACCTCGCACGACCCGATCCCCGTAGGAAAGACGACATGAAGAATACCCGCCTCGCTCTTCTTGTCCTTGCCGACCTGCTGCAGGAGCTCCCCGACGGCAACCGGAGGCTCGACGGCAAAACCCAGCCGCACAAGCAACGCCCGGATCCGGTCCCGAACCGGCGGTGCCAGCACCCCGAGCCGCACGGCGGCATCGGCGACAAGCACCGTCCCCACGGCCACGGCCTCGCCGTGGTTCATCCGATCCGAGCACTTCTCGATAGCATGCGCCAGCGTGTGCCCCAGATTGAGTTTGCGCCGTTCGCCCGCCTCGTGCTCGTCACGCCCGACGATCGCAGCCTTGACCCCGACCGCCGACTCAACGATGCGCCCCAACAGCCCGGCATCCCCGCGCAGCTCCCCGAACGAGCTCCGTTCGAGCAGCTCGAAGAGCGCCCCGTCGCCGATGACCGCCGCCTTGACCGCCTCCGCCAGCCCCGCCCGGAACTCCCGGTCGGGCAACGTCGCGAGCAGCGACGGGTCGCACACTACGAAGCGCGGCTGGGTAAAGGTGCCGACCATGTTCTTGTAACCCGCGACGTTCACGCCGTTCTTGCCCCCGACCGAGGCATCGACCTGTCCCAGGAGCGTCGTCGAGACGAACCCGAAACCGACGCCCCGCATGTAGGTTGCCGCGGCGAATCCCGCCACATCGGTGACGATGCCGCCTCCCACACCGAGGATGAAGGTCTTGCGGTCGGCTCCCGCCGCGATGAGCCGGCGGCAGAGCTCCTCGACCGTGGAGAGGGTCTTGCAGCGCTCGCCGCGCCCGATGCGGACAGTCTCAAAGGGGGCCAGCAGCTCCCCGTGGCAGCGGTACACCTCATCGTCCGTAACGGCGATCACCCGGCCTTCGGGCAGCAGATCGGGCAGCAAACGGGCCGCCGGACCAATATAGACATCGCTTGTACGACACACGCTGAATGCAGGCTTCATGCTTTCTCTTTTTTAAGATACCAACAAAAATAAAGATATTTCCCGAGAAATTCTTACCTTTGCGCGACAAAACACATATCTATGCAGAAACTGCGCAACATTGCGATCATCGCCCACGTCGATCACGGCAAGACGACGCTCGTAGACAAGATGATCCTGGCAGGACACATCCTGCGCGACAACTCGAAACAGACCGGAGAGTTGATTCTGGACAACAACGACCTGGAGCGCGAACGGGGCATCACGATCCTTTCGAAGAACGTTTCAGTCATCTACAAGGACTACAAGATCAACATCATCGATACGCCGGGCCACGCCGACTTCGGCGGCGAGGTCGAGCGCGTGCTGAACATGTGCGACGGCGTGCTGCTGCTGGTCGATGCCTTCGAGGGCACGATGCCGCAGACGCGCTTCGTGCTGCAGAAGGCCCTGGCGCTGGGCAAGAAACCCATCGTCGTGGTGAACAAGGTGGACAAGCCCAACTGCCGCCCGGAGGTAGTGAACGAGCAGGTCTTCGACCTGATGTTCTCGCTCAACGCCACCGAGGAGCAGCTCGACTACAAGACCATCTACGGATCGGCCAAGCAGGGCTGGATGTCGCACAAGTGGAACGAGCGGACCGACTCGATCGTCCCGCTGCTCGACGCCATCATCGACGAGATTCCCGAGCCGGCCACCGTCGAGGGCACGCCGCAGCTGCTCATCACCTCGCTCGAATACTCGGCCTACACGGGCCGCATCGCCGTGGGCAAGCTCACGCGCGGCACGCTGCGTGCCGGACAGAACGTCACGCTGGCCAAGCGCGACGGCGTGACGATGCAGAAGTGCAAGATCAAGGAGCTGATGGTCTTCGAGGGGCTGGGCAAGAAGAAGGTCGAGGAGGTTCCCTGCGGCGAGATCTGCGCCGTGATGGGAGTCGAGGGATTCGAGATCGGCGACACGATCTGCGACTTCGAGAATCCCGAACCGCTGCCGCCGATCGCCATCGACGAACCGACGATGTCGATGCTCTTCACGATCAACAACTCGCCCTTCTTCGGCAAGGACGGCAAATACGTCACTTCGCGCCACATCAAGGAGCGCCTCGACCGCGAACTGGAGAAGAACCTCGCCCTGCGCGTGACCCCGGGCCCCTCGGCCGACTCGTTCAACGTCTTCGGCCGCGGCGTGCTGCACCTCTCGGTGCTCATCGAGACGATGCGCCGCGAAGGCTACGAACTGCAGGTGGGGCAGCCCCGCGTGATCGTCAAGGAGATCGACGGCAAGAAGTGCGAGCCGATCGAGGAGATGACGGTCGATTGCCCCGAGGAGTGCTCGGGCACGGTGATCGAGCTGACGACCAAGCGCAAGGGCACGCTCACGAACATGGAGTCGAACGGCGACCGCGTGCGTCTGGAGTTCGACATCCCCTCGCGCGGCATCATCGGCCTGCGTTCGAACATGCTGACGGCCACGGCCGGCGAGGCGATCATGACACACCGTCTGAAGGACTTCGAACCGTGGGTCGGCGAGATCGAGATGCGCACCAACGGCTCGATCATCTCGGGCGAGACGGGTACGGCCTACGCCTATTCGATCGACAAGCTGCAGGACCGCGGCCGCTTCTTCATCTCGCCGATGGATCCCGTCTACGAAGGGCAGGTGATCGGCGAGCACACGCGTCAGAACGACATCACGGTGAACGTTACCAAGTCGAAGCAGCTCACGAACATGCGCGCCTCCGGATCGGACGACAAGGCCGTAATCACGCCGCCGAAGGTCTTCACGCTCGAGGAGGCGCTCGAATACATCAAGGAGGACGAATACGTCGAGGTCACCCCGCACGCCATGCGCCTCAGAAAGATCCTGCTGCACGAAGTGGACCGCAAGCGGGCCTCGAAATAACGGCACCGCAATGGACCGCTTCACGCTTTCGCTCGCCACGGGCGCCATCGCCGGTGCCGTGGCCGTGCTTCCGATGATCGCCCGCAAGGCATCTGTAAGGAACTGCTGTGCGGTGTTCCTCGCCTATCTCTTCGCCGGAGTGACGGTCTTCTACAGCGACCTGCCCTACCTCCCGTGGTGGGCCGACGGCATGGGCGTGGCACTGATGCTCACGATTCCTTCGGCCACGATCGGGTCGGGCAAGGAGAACCGGCTCATTCCGATGCTGCTCAACGCCGTGCTGCTGGGCTTCCTCATCAGCGTCGCGGAGCGTTACCTGGGATAGGAGGTCGGCGGAGGGGTTCCTCCGCCGGACAAAAGAGCCGCAGCGGCGCAACGGTAC
>OJKW01001914.1_pt1 | contig 10985 bp, 11 predicted proteins | sample 1596591 | NCBI WGS metagenome assembly OJKW01 (sample SAMEA4350166, study PRJEB24818) | metagenome | biome: human; feature: gut; material: faeces | place: Denmark | collected 2013-09
GTTCCTGCCTTTTCTGCGAGAGCGGCGACTCTGCCTGTGCTTTTAACGCACCGTACCTCTCCGCCGGGCTCGGTCAGTGCTATTCCCGCCGAGTCGTAGCCACGGTATTCGAGTGCCGACAGCCCATGCAGCAGCACATTTTTTGCACTTTTCGCTCCGGTATATCCGATTATTCCACACATATCTTTTTCTCCTCTCGGTGTATCAAGATTATCTTATCTATTATCCTTATTCTCTGATAACGATGCAGTCGGGGGATTTGACAATGCAATCCGGCGGGATAACTCCGCGTATCGGGGTCAGTGGGTATATGCTCGTATTACGACCGACGACCGTGCCGGGATTGAGGACGCTGTTGCAGCCGACCTCGACGTTATCTCCGAGCATCGCGCCGAACTTCTTGCGTCCGGTCTCGATAGGCGCGCCGGGAACCTTGACGGTGACAAGGGTCTTGTCGCTCTTGACATTGCTGGTTATCGAGCCTGCACCCATGTGCGCCTTGTAGCCAAGGACGGAGTCGCCCACGTAGTTATAGTGCGGAGTCTGGACGTTATCGAACAGGACGACGTTCTTGAGCTCCACGGAGTTGCCGACGACTGCGTTCTTGCCGACGATGGCGCTGCCGCGGATGAACGCACAGTGGCGGATCTCCGCGCCGTGGTCGATGATGCAGGGCGCGCCGAGGTAGGCCGAGGGGAACACCTTAGCGTCCTTTGCCACCCATACGCCCTCGCTGGGGTTATCGAACTCGTTCGCATCGAGCGTGGGGCCGAGCTTGAGGATGAAGTCCTTTATCCCGTCAAGCACCTCCCAGGGGTAGGTCTTGCCGTCAAACAGTTCCTTTGCGATGGTCTTATCCAGATCGAGAAGCTCTTTTATTTCAACCATTTTCCTTACCTCACTTGACTCTGACGAGCTTGCCCGCATCGGCCATTGCGGCGATGATGGCGTCGACCTTCTCCTCACACAGCTCGTGCGTGGACGCTTCCGACATAACGCGCAGCAGCGGCTCGGTACCGCTCTTGCGCAGCAGGACGCGGCCGTTGTCGCCAAGCTCGGCCTCGGCCTTTGCGACCGCCGCCTTGACCTTTTCGTCGTTGAGCGTCTCGTCCTTATCGGTGACGATGACATTCTTAAGCACCTGCGGGTACATGGTCATGCCGGAGGCGAGCACGGAGAGCGGCTCCTTCGTCTCGGTTATGGCTTCCATGACCTTGATGGCGGTCAGCAGGCCGTCGCCGGTGTTTGCGAGGCGGCCGAAGATGATGTGGCCGGACTGCTCGCCGCCGATCAGGTGGCCGTTCTGACGCATGTTCTCGGCAACGTACTTGTCGCCGACGGCGGTCTTTTCATAGCCGATACCCAGCTCATCGAGCGCCTTGTACAGACCCATGTTGGACATGACGGTCGTGACGACCTTGGAATTGCCTAAAGTGCCGCGCTCCTTCATGTACTTTGCGCAGACATACATGATATGGTCGCCGTTTATCTCGTTGCCCTTTTCGTCGACGGCAAGGCAGCGGTCAGCGTCGCCGTCAAAGGCGAAGCCGACGTCAAGGCCGTTGTCGACAACGAACTTCTGGAGATTATGTATATGCGTCGAGCCGCAGTCGACGTTGATGTTCAGTCCGTCAGGCTTGTTTGCGAGCACGTATGTGTCCGCGCCGAGGGCGTCGAACACGCTCTTTGCCATCTGCCAAGTGCTGCCGTTTGCGCAGTCAAGGCCGATCCTGCGTCCCTTGTAGGAGCGCGTCGCGAGGGAGATGAGGTAGCCTATGTAGCGGTTGCGGCCGGCGGCATAGTCCACCGTGCAGCCGATCTGGTCGCGCTGGGCATAGGGCAGCTGCTCATCGGAGTCGAGGTATTCCTCGATCTTATTGAGCAGGGACTCTTCCATCTTCTCGCCCTCGCCGTTGAGGAGCTTTATGCCGTTGTCGTAATACGGGTTGTGGCTTGCGGAGATCATAATGCCGCAGTCGAAATCGTCCGCGCGCGCGATGTAGGACACGCTCGGCGTGGAGGTGACGTGCAGCAGGTACGCATCCGCGCCGGAGGCGGTAAGCCCCGCGCAGAGCGCCGCTTCAAACATATAGCTCGAACGGCGGGTGTCCTTGCCGATAACGACCTTTGCCCTGTGCGCTTTGCTGCTGTAGTACCAGCCGAGGTAGCGGCCAATGCGGAATGCGTGGTCGACTGTCAGATTTACGTTTGCTTCCCCGCGGAAGCCGTCAGTTCCGAAATATTTACCCATTGTTTCCTCCTGAATTAGAGTCTGGACGCCGCCGCGGTATCAAGATACACGGTGACCTCCGTAGGAATTTGCAGAAATGATGCAGGTATATATGTAATGGTCTTACCATAAACCATCTCAAAAACGGCCGCAGCCTTATCCTCGCCCCCGGCAAGCAGGATGATGTTCCTCGCCTCGGTCAGCGTCTTGATGCCCATCGTCACGGCGTACTCGGGCATATTCTCCTTCGTATAACCGCGCTCGGAGAGCTGGCGCTTTGTTCTGTCCGTCAGCTTCTGGACGTGGGTATACGAATCAAAAGGCGTTGCGGGCTCGTTATAGCCGATGTGCGCATCCTGACCGATGCCGAGCACGGCAAGGTCGAGCCCGCCGAGGCTCTCTATGAGCCGGTCATACTCCTCGGGCGCAGCAGCGTCCGGGAAAAAGCAGTTCTCTTCACTTACATCCGCCGCGCACAACTGCTCTCTCAGGAAATTTTCGCAGTCATGCCTTTCAGAAAACTCCGTCACCGCTAAGATGCGCGCGTTTTTCAGGCTGACCTCGCCCGCGGCGCACATTTCGCCGAGCCGCTTATACAGCCCTTTCACGTCGCGCCCTGCGGCAAGGGCTATCGCCGCGTCAGGCTTTGCGCGGACGATATCCTTTATCTGCCGCGCGGCCTGTTCTTCTATCTCAGATGCTTCACCCTTGATAATTTTCAATTCAGACATCCCCTATAATTTCACGCTCACCGGGAACACTACCATTATTAAGTTTATCTGTCAGGAGCGTTCCCCATGGCAATAATAATCATCAGGACAATAATAATATATCTCGCGCTGCTCGTCACGATGCGTGTTCTCGGCAAGCGGCAGCTTGGAGAATTGGAGCTATCGGAGTTCGTCGTCGCCGCGCTCATCGCGGATCTCGCCTCGCACCCGCTCCAGGACCTCGGCATACCGATGATAAACGGCCTTGTGCCGATCTTCACGCTCTTCTGCTGCGAGGTGCTCATCACGGGTCTGAGCCTCAAAAGCATCCGCCTGCGCGGCTTTCTCTTCGGCAAGCCGAGCTTTCTCATCGTGCGCGGAAAGATCAATCAGGCGGAGATGCGCAAAAGCCGCTTCACATCCGAAGAGCTGATGCAGGAGCTGCGCAGCAAAAGCTGCACGGATATAAGCTCCGTCGAGTACGGCATACTCGAAACCGACGGCACACTGAACGTCATCCTCTTCCCTGCCGAGCGCCCCGCGACAGCCGGGCAGCTTGGGATAAGCACGTCCGACGGCGGCTATCCGAGCATCGTCATAAACGACGGGCGCGTGATAGACACGAACCTGCGAAAGCTCGGCCTTGACCGGAACTGGCTCAGCGCGGAGCTGAAGCGTCAGGGCAGGGGCAGCGAAAAGGACATCTTCCTTATGACCGTGAACCAGAGCCGCGAGGTCTATATCTCCGTAAAGGAGGCAGTGCAATGAAAAAGGAAGTTATAGCAGGTGCGGTACTCGCGCTGCTCATCGCGCTGTCGGCATGGAACATATATTCCATCGACGCGCTGACCGACGGCATCGGCGATTCCCTGCGCATGTCACAGGCGCTCGCGGACATCGGCGACTTTGACAGCGCCAAAATCGAGCTCGACAAAGGTCTCAGGCTCTGGCTGAACGCCGACGGCTATACTCATATCTTTCTCCGCCACCCGGAGATCGATTCGACCACCGACGCATTTTATGAGCTTCAGGAGCTGCTGCTTGACGGCGGCGGCGACGGCTGTGCCGCAGCCTATGACAAGCTGCGCTATCACCTGGAGAGCATCCGCAGCATGGAGCACATCTCTATCGGGAGCGTGCTGTGAATATACAGATCACTTATCGGTGAGGAGCTTTGTCAGCTCCTCCATAAAGGTGTTGATATCCTTGAAGCTGCGGTAGACCGACGCGAAGCGGACATATGCCACCTCGTCCACATTCTTGAGGCGGGACATGACCATCTCGCCGATATCGACCGTCTTGACCTCGCGCTCAAGATTGCTCTGGAGCTCCTGCTCTATATCGTCTGCAATACCCTCAAGCGTCGCGAGCGGTACCGGGCGCTTCTCGCAGGCTCTTACCATGCCGTTTATGAGCTTGACCTTATCGAAGGACTGGCGGCTCCCGTCGCGCTTGACGACGACCAGCGGCAGTCTCTCAATGATCTCATATGTAGTAAAGCGCTTCTGGCAGGCAAGGCACTCACGGCGGCGGCGTATCGTCGCGCCCTCCTCTGCCGGGCGTGAATCGATGACCTTGCTCTCGGTATATCCGCAAAACGGGCATTTCATATATTTTTCTCTCCCAATCCCCAAAAATAGCGACTGTATTATATCATAGGAAGTTCCGCATTTCCACAGTAATTATAAACAATTACGGCTTTCCTGTACAGTCAGCTTCCACAAAAGTTATGTAATTTTGTTTCTGTAAACTATTTTACGTTAATTATATTAAGTAAATTAAATTACGTATACCTACATTTTCCCCCACGTACCGCACGCAAAACACCCCTGAGCTTCACACGAAGCTCAGGGGTGTTATAGGTCAATAATGCTGCAAAGAAAACCAAGCCTGCAAGTCCGGTTTTCAAAGTTGCTCTGGTTATGTACGAAATTCTGTGCTTTTTTAGCGTCTCCATCTCCTTGGAAAGAATCAAAGAGAAACCGTGCACGGTTTCTCTTTGCCGGTTCAAGGGCGGAGGTTTTTAGGAGGCGGGGAAAGCGGAATCCCCGCCTCCTAAACGACTCTTTGGTGACTTTCTGTTCGCACAGAAAGTCACCCCACGGAGTGACCGGCAGTCGGTTACTGCAAATGAGCCGCATTCACCCGACGTGAAGTGTCGGTTTTTGCTGCGCAATAAACATTCCGCCGCGTCTCGGTGTCCTCTCACCGGTTTATCCGTTTCTCCGTGAACGTCATATTTTCTATCCACGGCTCAAGCTCCCGGTCTATCTGCTCCCGCCACTCCGACGGGATATACTGCTTTACTTCTTCGTATATCTCGGGACTGTACTGGAAATAGGCTATGTAGTCGTGCTTCTTACCGAGCTTTATCAAAAAACTACACTTCTCGCTTTCCCTGAGGTTCCTCTTGGCAAAGTAGATCCAAAACGAATTCTGGGTATCTGAAGCAGACATATTGGCTACGGCTATGCCATAGTCCACAAACTCATCCCAAGAAAATTCATATACATGCTTGGGCTCATACATGGTTATTCCTGTGTACGATATTGAGAATCTGTAGGCAGCCATGCCAGTAAGCATTGATATAATAAGGCACGCGATTGAGAAGAACAGGACCCCATAATTCATGTAAACAAACCATTCTATCCCTTCTTCCACCTCGGCTATCATGATTATCACAGTGAATAACAGTCCGAGCGCCACTGCGAACACCAAATTTGCTGCCAATACTGTTCCGGTTATATGTGATACTCTATACTTTTTGACACCGTCCTTATCGTCTTTCCGCATACGGCTCACCCCCGATGTTTCCATATCTACGCAGTTTCATAGTCTATGAAGTTCCTATATACCGTGCCGCAGCCGCGGCATTTGAGCGTGACCCATATCCATGTAAAGGCATTGTCGGTCTCCGCCGTTCCAAGCTCTTTGAGTTCTTCGATATCCTCCGGATACTCATACGTGACGTCAACGGAAAAACTTGTGCCGCGGCATTTTATGCACTCAACGTTTTTTCTCTGCGTATGCGCAGGCTGCCCGCTCCCGCACTTTTCATATCCGTCGCAGCTGTTGTCAAAGACCGGAATATCTCTGCCGCACTTTTTGCAGCGGGCATTTAACGCCAGCCTGTCATTTTCCGGGAGCAGGTATAATTTAGAGAACACGCCGCATTTGATCTCTCCCTCTGCAAATACTTCAAAGTCATGTGAAGCGCAGCAGGTAAGTGTTCCCTTTATGAGCTCATTGCCGTCTTTATTTTTTCGGCATGACACTTCAAAGAACGGCCGTATCTTTTCAGGGATCAAGTCCTTCCCTCCTCGCTTGAACGGATTTCTATAACCTCAAATCACTTATATACTTGGTCAATAACTCTCGAAGCAATTGTCTCCCATTGCGGATAAGCGCTGAGTATTTCTTCATAAGATCGCGTAAGTACGCCTCCGGGGATAGCTCCGCGGTCCCTTGTTTTTTGTGAATCGAAAGAAAACAGTCTGAAGTTTTCCCGAATACTTGGATCAGAGAAATAATCCGTATCTATCTTGGCGGCTAAAAACTCAATGAACTCTTTGGCATGATCCTGCATTATCACCGCGGCCGCGCCGTATAAGTTGCTGCGCCAGATGTCGGCCTGCATAAACTCCTCACTTGTGCAGCGGCGGAACCGCTTTTTTTGAGGCAATGCCCCCGGCTGCTCAACTAATTTTATCAGCTCTTTAAAAGACAGCGGCGGCATCAGCTCGAACCCGCTCTCCTGTCCCCAGCCGAAATCATACAGCGCTCTTTTACGGTATGTTTCTCCGGTTTCGGTGTTTATGTAAAGATCATCCTTAAGTCTGGCAAGCACTGTCCCCTCATACTCCGGTGAGAAATGAATAGTTATATAAAAGTACCTCTTCATAAGCTTCTCCGCTCTTGCATATCTTCCGCCGCTTTACCGCAAAACCCCGGTCCCGCGCAAAAAGCGCAGGGCTGGGGTTTTTACTGCATATCCGTTTATCTTCTCCTGTCGCGGCTGCTGACCATGATGATAAGCCGCAGCAGCTGCATGAGCGTCACGGCAAGCGCCGCAACGTAGGTCATTGCCGCCGCGCGCAGCACGCGGCGCGCACCAGTAAGCTCGTCGCCGTAAAGAATGCCCATGCTCTCTATCGTCTGCATCGCGCGGCTGCTGGCGTTAAACTCCACCGGCAGCGTCACGAGCTGGAACACTGCGCACAGGGCGAAGCACGCAACCCCTATATACGCCAGATATATGAAGTCCGGCGCGACGGAGCACAGCAGCAGTCCCGCAAGCACGAGCGGCCAAGAGAGCTTCGAGCCGAAGTTCGTGACCGGGATGATAGCCGAGCGTATCTTCACCGGCACATAGTCCTGCGCGTACTGTATCGCATGGCCGACCTCGTGGCACGCAACGCCGATAGCCGCCGTCGACGTGCCGCTGTACACGTCCGCCGACAGGCGGATCATGTTCGCCTTGGGGTCATAATGGTCGGTAAGCTCGCCTTCTATCTGCTGTATGGCGACGTTCTGAAGCCCGTTCGCGTCCAGCACGCGGCGCGCGGCCTGAGCGCCGGTCATGCCGCGTGAGTTCTGCTGGCGTGAATATTTATTATAGGTAGATTTCACATTCGCGCTTGCCCACATCGTGAAGAGCACCGCGGGCAGCACAAGGATTATATATGTCCAGTCGATATACATTGTTTTCCTCCAGAGGCGGACTTGTCCGCCATAAAAGCTTTTTCATTTCTGAAAATATTATACCCTTTTCTCTTTACGCGCGCAAGCGGCACGGCGCGCCGTCTGCCGCATTTTACGCTTCTGTCCTGTAATATTAAGGAAATGTTCACAGTTCCCGCCCGCCGCCTTTAGCTCCGCTTTAGCTTGGATAATTAGAGTATGCTTATCACAATTCCATGCAGCAAAGAGGTACCATTATGAAGCAGGATCGGCGAAGCACCAAGCTCAGCGCGGCGCAGAAGAAAAAGCTCATCATAATCATCGCGGCGGCCGTGGTTCTGATAACCGCGGCGGTAATCATTCTAAGAAAAAGCGTCTCGGAAAAATACGGCAAAAAGGACGACGCGGAGATACTCTCCGCCGAGGTCACGCGCAGCAGCATCAGCACCTCCGTCTCAGGCTCCGGCCAGCTCAGCGACGATGATGTTGAAACTCTCGACATCCCCGACGGGGTGGAGCTTGAGGAGATAAAGGCCGTGCGCGGAAGCAAGGTCGAGGCGGGCGATCTGCTCGCGACCGTCGACCTGAACACCGTCATGCTCGCCATGTCCACGGTCAGCGACGAGCTTGACACGCTCGACGATGAGATAAACAGCGCCGTCAGCGATTCCGTCAGCAGCTATATAAGCTCCTCCGTTTCCGGCAGGGTGAAGAAGATATACGCCGCGGCGGGAGAGCCTGTTGACGATGTCATGTACGAGCACAGCGCGCTGATGCTCGTCTCGCTCGATGGGTACATGGCGGTCGATATCGATACCGCCGCGCTCTCCGTTGGAGACAGCATGACCGTCAGCACCTCCGACGGGACAGAATACACCGGCACTGTCGGCGCTGTCCTTGACGGCACGGCGACTGTGCTCATCACCGATAACGGCCCTGCCTACGGCGATACCGTCAGCGTGAAGTCAGCAAGCGGTGCCGATCTCGGCAGCGGAGAGCTGTACATCCATGATGAGCTGAAAATAGTCGGCTACGCGGGCACGGTGTCGTACCTCAGCGTCAGCGAGGGCAGCAGCATCTATTCCGGCTCCACGCTCCTCGGCCTTACCGACACAGACTATACCGCAAACTACGAAACTCTCCTCTCCGAGCGCAGCGACAAGGAAGCCGTACTCAACCGGCTCATAAAGATATATAAGGAAGGCGCGCTTTATTCCGACATCAGCGGCACCATCAAGGAAATAAACGCCGATGACGACGAGAGCCGCACCGACGACAGCAGCACCGAGGGGCAGTATTTCAGCATAAGCCCGGATAAGACCATGTCCATCCCGGTCAGCGTCGACGAGAGCGAGATTCTCTCCGTCTCCGTCGGGCAGAGCGCCATAGTTTCCATCGACTCGATAAACGGCGAGATCTTCAACGGCACCGTCACCGAGATTGACCGCGCCGGCACAAGCTCCAGCGGCGTCACGACCTATACCGCGACCATCAGCATCGGTAAGACCGACGCCATGCTCGCCGGTATGTCCGCCTCGGCGACGATAGTCATCGACGGCGTAGACGACGCGCTCCTCATCCCGGTCGACGCGCTCAACAAGACCAGCAGCAGCTATTACGTCTACACGAGCTACGATGAGAGCAGCGGCGAGTTCGGCGGCATGGTCGAGGTCACGGTCGGCATATCCAACGCAAACTATGTGGAGATCACCGGTGGGCTCAATGAGGGCGACACGGTTTATTATAAAGAGCAGCAGACGACTTCCGGCTTCACGCCCGGCGGCATGGACTTCGGCGGAGGCAGCATGCCGGGCGGTGACTTCGGCGGAGGTATGCCGAGCGGTGACTTTGGCGGCGGCAATATGCCGAGCGGCGGTCCCGGCGGAGCCCCGGGCGGCAGGAACTGATAAGGCGGTGGTCACATGATTCGCATAAAGGATCTCTCCAAGTACTACCGGATAGGCGACGAGGAGGTACATGCGCTCGACCACGCAAGCCTGCATGTCTCCCCCGGTGAATTTGTCGGCATCATCGGCTGTCTCGACGTCGCCGATTCAGGTGAGTACCTGCTTGACGGCATCCCCATAGAAAACTACTCGGAAAACGAGCTTGCGCATATCCGCAACCGCAAGATAGGCTTCGTGTTCCAGAGCTTCAACCTTATCCCGAAGCTCACCGCGGAGGAGAATGTCGAGCTGCCGCTCATCTATCAGGGCATCAAAAAGGATGAGCGCACGGAGCGCGTCGCGGCGGCGCTCGAGCGCGTGAAGCTCGGCAAGCGCGCAAACCACTTCCCCACCGAGCTCTCCGGCGGCCAGCAGCAGCGCGTCGCGATAGCGCGGGCGATAGTCACCCGGCCATCTTTGATCCTCGCCGACGAGCCGACCGGAAACCTCGATTCAAAAACCACCGTCGAGATCATGGATATCTTTCACGAGCTGCACAGTCAGGGCAATACGATCGTCCTCATCACGCATGACGACTCTGTCGCCGCGCAGGCCGGGCGGCGTGTGCGGATCCTCGACGGACATCTCACTGAGGAGGGCGCATGATGGACACTCTGAAGCAATCCCTGCGCATGGCTATAAAATCTATCAGCGGAAACAAGCTGCGCGCATTTCTGACGATGCTCGGCATCATCATCGGCGTCATGGCGCTGGTCATCCTCGTCAGCCTTGTGAACGGCGCTACCAGCACCGTGACCGACACGATCTCCAGTCTCGGCACAAATCTGCTGACCGTGACTGTCAGCGACGACAAGGGGCAGCCGATCAGCCTGAGCGACCTTGCCGAGTTTTCGGAGACGGACGGCGTCGGCCAGACCGCCGCATGGCAGTCAGAAAGCGCCGTCGGCAAATACGGCTCCAACGCTGAGACAGTGCAGCTCTACGGCACGACCGCGGCATACTACAACATTCAAGGGCTCAATATGCTGCTCGGCAGATACATAAAGAGCGCAGACGTGGAGAACGCCTCCAACATCTGCGTCATAAACGAAAACGCCGCGCAGGAGCTTATCGGCTACAGCGACTGCATCGGCGAGGAAATTTCGATAAACGGAATCAAATTCAAGGTAGTCGGCGTACTTGAGGACAATGATGATTCCCTCACCGCGGTGTTTTCCAGCAATTCCCTCGCGGTATATATCCCCTACACCTCGCTTGTACGTTTAAGCAGCAGCGTCTCCTCAAAGATAACATCCTTCTACGTAAGCGCTGAGACTGGCGGCACAACTGCCGAAACGGAGAGCGCGATGTACTCCATCCTCTATGAGCGCTTCGCGCAGGATGAGGACGCTTTTGAAATAGACACTCAGGACGCCCTTGAGGACACGATGAGCAGCGTCACCTCCATCCTTGCCATTC
>OJKW01001918.1_pt1 | contig 10969 bp, 8 predicted proteins | sample 1596591 | NCBI WGS metagenome assembly OJKW01 (sample SAMEA4350166, study PRJEB24818) | metagenome | biome: human; feature: gut; material: faeces | place: Denmark | collected 2013-09
GGCTAAATCAGCAATACCTTTCGATATTTCAATTAGAGAAGACGAAGAGAAAAATCCCACAGCTCGCTTGTAGGATACAGCTTCTTTGAGCAGGGGAACATAGAATTTCTGCACCACATTGTCGATCAGAGAGCGATATTCAGTTTTTATGGTGTGTTCCTGAAAACTCATATGTAGCTCTCCTCACAGGTTTTCTTCGATGTAATCAAGAGCTTGTCGGAGTTCCTCGAAATCATCTTCTGAGGTAAAGTAACCCACGCTAAAACGAATCGTTCCCGCCGGATGCGTACCAATAAATTGATGTGCAAGAGGTGCACACTGCAAACCGGTTCTGACAGCGATGCCGCAGCGGTCAAAAATCTCTCCTGCGCTATCGCTGCTGATGCCTTCAACCAAGCAGGAAACTATTCCCACATAATTGCAGCCGGGATAATTGCCGACAATCTTAATAAACCAGTATTCCTGAAGCAACGCAATCAATTTGTTTCGGTGCTCTTGCTCTTTCTGCCAGATAGTTTCGATACCTTGGCCTAACCCCCATTTTAGGGCTGCATTCAAGCCCGCAATGCCAGAGATATTCATCGTTCCCATTTCATATCGTTCAGGCAAACTCTGAGGCATATTCTGATTAGCAGACTCAAAACCCGTACCACCGAACAGAACCGGGGGCAAATCGATTGCAGGCTCCATAATAAATCCGGAAATACCCGTAGGGCCGTACAGAGTTTTGTGACCTGCGAACACCGCGAAATCAAACACATTAAGCCCGAGATTGCAGTCTACAAGCCCAGCAGTCTGTGCCATATCCACAAGGGTTATGGCTTCATACTTCTTAGCCAGTGCGAAAATATCCTCTACCGGTGCAATAAGTCCAAACACATTGCTAGCATGACTAACAATAACAAAATCAGGTTTAACAGTATCAAACTGATATCTGATTTTTTCCAGGTCATACACCATACCCTTTGAAACAGTCAGCTGTGTGATCTTGATTTTCTCCTGCTCTTCAAAATGATGAAGTGTTCTGGTAACTGCATTATGCTCAAAGGGGCTGATATAAATATTAACAGCTCCTTTTTCAATAATGCCCTGAATAATAATATTCAATGCGATTGTTGCCGTTGGTTCAAATACAACCTGCTTTGCCTGACAATGCAAGAGCTCCTGAATCTTCTTTCGTGTATCTCCAATTAAAGCTCCTGCACTCTGCGCAAGCTTATAGTTTCCACGTCCAGCATTCGCTCCGCTGGAACGATAAAAGCTATCCATGAAGTCATAGACGCAATACGGCTTTGGGTATGTAGTTGAAGCATTATCAAAATATGCCACTTGTAACACCTCCCTTAGCACATTTTCTTTAATATATCCATGAGAATCTGCCTCTTCTCCTGTTCTGAAATAGAATATCCCATTGAATCTATCTCAAACAGAATCGAATTATACAGAAGCTTTCCTCTCTTACTTGTTTCAACTCTATCAAATCGTTTTACTTCTGATGAACCATCATCACTGCGGAATTTGATTTCATAAGTACTTTCAGCACTGTCTTCACATTCAGACTCACTGCTTTGGAATTCCTCAGCAGTCTTTTTGTACATTGCAAGATTCTCTTTGAAACGTTCTAAAGTATCATCATCCCAGTCTTCAACTCTGAGACCCGTTGCAGCCTTTGCTAATCTGGCAACAAATGTCTCTTCATCATTTGTTACTTCCTTAAAAAGTCCCAGGCATTTGTTTGTTCCATTTTCAAAAAGCTGCTCAAATACATGCAGATCCAGTGTTTCACACCAATCCTTTATTACAGATGATAATGATGTCCTTTTCAACTTGGCTCTGTTTGCAGCGATTGAGAAGATTTCTTTGGTCTGCTTTATCAGCTCAACCTTGAGCTCAGCTATTTTACCATCATAGTAGTTTTTAGCATTCTCAATATTCTCTGCAAGCCCTTCGTTGAAATCTCTATATCCAAAGGCTTCAGGAAGTTTCTCAAACAACAACTCATGACCGTTAAGATTCAGTTTAAGCAGCTTAACCATCTTAAGGTATCTCTTGCTTGATTCCTTGTCGCCAATTCCTTTTGACTCCTTAGCATATCTTGGCAGTGACAGGTACCAGCGCTTCATTGCAGATGCTACAAAATCATAAGCACTAAGATTCTTTTCTGCCTCAATAACATAATTGCTGAAAATCTCAGAAAGCTTACTTACAAATTCCTGTTTTTCAGGATTCCATTCTAGGAATACCAGTGTGTAATCTTCAGGACACGCGTTAATCATCTGCAAGGTATCAGCAGATAATGGCAACTGTCCCAAATCATTCTGCAGAATAATGTCCTCACTAAATTCATGAAAGACAGCTGCAATATATATTGGAATAACTCCACTCCTAATACCTATATGATATTCCGGAGCTGTAAGCACATTATAAAGTTGATCAAAGGATGCTGTACCCTTCTTTTTGGCATCCATGACAAAGGAAACAATTGCGTCAAGCACGCCCTTCATCAGCTTATCCGATGGAGCCAGGTTGATTCTGGTACCCTCCTGATCATCGAGAAGAACCTCTTTTCTTACAAGTGTGCTTCTCATAATAGAAACTTCCTGTCCAGTTCCGGTAAGCCCAAGATTTGACTCCAAAACATTTCTGAGAAGGCCTGAAAGGATCTTATTTCTGCTATTATTTGCGATTGAGGTAATCTCATCCTTATTGATTGCCTCATTGTTAATAACTGGTGTCTCAAAGAAAGTACTAAAGCAAATGTCCGATGCAAGCCCTGTCAAAGCAGCCTTACGTAATATGCTCTTCTCTTCGCCGTTGTAAATATATACAGACTTGTAATCTTCAGGATGGGTGTAACCACTGATAAATTCACTGATTACATCTCTTAAATCCTCATATATTACTTCATACTCTTCAAAAAGAACTGTATCCTCTTTTGCCTTATCCCTCAATGCGCTTGCTGCTTCAAACTCCTGCAGGATTTTTCTAATAGCAGTAGATTTCTTCGGCATTATGAAAATAAATCTATCGCATCCCCGGCTAGTCTTTAAGATTTTATTCTTTATTTCCTTAATAGACTCAGGGTTCTCACAGATAATAGCATATACCACACCATCTGCATTGATATCCCCAGCCTTTTTCACCCAGTCAATATCACCTTCAAGTTCCTGCTCTTCAATGAACTCAAACTCAAAGTAGCGAATCATCTCTTTCTCATCATTATATTTTGATGGATAGAGGTAGTTATCAATATTTAAAGCATTCAATGCGCTCTTCAAGGAGAATGAAGGAGTCAAAGCTGCGATAGTATCTGATATCTTCTGTTCTACGTCCACACCAGATGTCTGCTTCAATTTCAGATAGTCATTACTTCGCTTCAAATAAATCACATACTCATCCTTGATAAGATGCTCAATTGCAGCTTCAATCTCAGCAGGCTTGTATTCCATGCTGTAGATTCCGACAATCTCCTCTTTAATAGGCTTCAGCTTATCAAACTGTCCCAACAGATATATCAAAGAAATCGTCTTTACTATCTTGCTTTCAAGAATCTGATCTTCAATCTGACCAAGAATAGTCTTTGTCAAAACATAGTTCTTATGAAGTTCTCCTGCAAAAGGTTCCTTCTGTAGAACCGGATCAAAGTAATCAAAAATAAGATCGGGTGTAATGACTCTGAAGTCCTTATCCTTTAATCCCCTCAAGAATGCTGGTAGAGTCGATGTTCCATCAGCAGACAGGAAGGTAAATAATGTACGTTCATTCTGTGCTACACGTTCAGAAAGTCTTGGGAGAATGAATGTTGAAACCGGATGTAGCGGGTAGCATTCATATATTGTTGTCTCCAATTCCTTCTGATCTGTGTCACTGAATATTGCATGCTCAGCATATCTTGACATTAACTGATCAAATCTAGCTTTATTATTATCTTGGAAATCTTCCCATTTATCTCTGTCCTTAATGATAACAGTAGATATAATCTCATATGTCTGAGCAAAGTTATTGTTCAAATGAATGTGACGGAATCTTTCAGAAACGCCACGCCAACCATCAACCTTTGCCTTTGGCAACTGATCAATATAGTTAGATATCTCTTTGTGAGAAATCAACAATAAATGCAACTCATTCTCACTACTTCGATTACATTTCTCAGCGAAATCCTGCAACATCTTTGTGTCACTAACAGAGGCTGCTGTGATGTTAGACTCTAGGAACTTGCTGAATTCATCATAGACAACATATATTCCCAGATATCCACGCTGCTTGAGGCTCTTTACAACACTCTCATACAACTCCACAACATCAAATCCCACAAACGGATTAAATATACTTCCCGATGTAAGTTTAGGATAAACCTCTTCAAACTCGCTGTAGATTGCAGCATTGTAATCGTTTAGTTCAGAAATAAAAGCATCCACTGGAAGACTTATTTCTTTCTTGAATTTATCGTAAGTCTTCGGATAATCAGCTTTCCACTTCTGTATGGCATTAATAGCAGCCCTGTAATTGGTCTCTGGCATGATATCTAGACCATTCTCATCAAGCGTTCTCTGCAATGCAAGAAGAAAAGCCTGTGGTAAGCTGCCACTTGTTCCATTAATGATAACCGGCAGAATCCTATTTTTCTTATCTGAATAGTAATTATCAACCAGCTGCTTCAGCTCTGGATCCTCATTGATTTTCGGCATCAAATGTGTAAACAAAGAGCGGTCTCTTTGCATAAGCACCGAAAGAATGGTAAGTATAATGTGAGACTTACCTTTTCCATATGCTCCTACAAGAACTCGCGCTCTTTCCGTTGCATCAAGAGCTGTACTGCTAAGTATGTCCTTTAACAACATCAATGCCGATTTTGTCGGTATGAAATTCTTTAATTTGTCATCATTATTCAGGTCGTATCCTATATTTACTGAATACTGAAAGCCTGACGCAACAGAAATCATTTTGCTCATGAATTTGTTTCCTCTATATCGGCATAATATTTTTTAACGCAGTCAATAAAGCTACGTTTATGTAATACCCGAACAACATCCAATCCTGCTGTACGGATAATCTTAATCTCTCCAAGCTTCTCCACTTTATGGAGCAAGGAAAGCATACAAATCGAATCAAGGTTAAATACCTTACCAATATTCTTCTCAGCGGATAGAAGCTCATTTAATGCAATCTCTTCTCTACCATTTGACTGTTCTGCAATAACTGCCATAATTACCCACGGATTAAAGCTTCTTGCCATTGGTATGGACTTCTTGTATGTATAATTGCCTCGCTCTTTACTCAGAATATCAATAAGGCCAAGCTCTCCGAATGGACAATTAATATTATTCTCTGGAGAAACCTTATTGGGATCAGACTTATACCTTGGCACATATGTATTAACAATGCAGGCAAAGTCATCGGTCAATGATCTGATAGCTACCGTTGTACCATCCATCTTCAATTCATTCTGTATCTGAGCAACAAAATCATCCTTGTTGAATTCTTTCATAACAAATCTATTGAAGAAGTAATACCAGGATGGAGCCATCTCTTCATCAGTTACAAGCTTATAGTGGAGAAGATAAAGTGTCCCTAATTCCTCTGTATAAGGATCATTCTCATGTACCAGCTTTCCAAAATCAGTCAGGGATTGATTCTTCTTACCAGTCTTCGGTTCTTTCGTCAGGCCCACTGCCTGAAGCCAATATCTAAGGGATTTGACCATATTGGCACCGATTCCAAGAACATCCATCGGATTATCATCTTTGTCAGTAAAAACATCTGGCTTCTGCGATACATAGCGCATGCCTTTACTAAGCCATCCCTTTCTAATAAAGAATGTTTCATGGGCTCGAAACTTCGTAGCCATCCCTCTGTTCCTCCTAATCCTTTGTCCGTAAATATTTGTCCATCATGCAGCCACCTCTGAGATATTTGGCAGTCACGCACATTTTGCAATGAACACATTTTTCCGGATCAATATAATATCCGTCTGCTGAAATCGAAATCGCCCCTGCTTTGCAAAGGGATTCACATTTCAAGCATTTTCTACATGCATTAAACTTCCTAACTTGATATCCAACCATATGCTGTAAATCGTCATGATTCTTAACATTCATGGTTCTGATTTTTACAGCAAACTCATATCCGCCCTGTTCAAAAGGCTGCACTGACAGAATAGGAACATTCGTCCTTATATCGAGTACCAGCACCTCATGCAATAGCTTCTGACCCAGCTCGGGAGCCACTCTTCCAAATGGTGTGAGCATATTTAAAAACTCATCATCCATCGGACGTACCAAGCGATAAATCTTTGCATGATCTTCAGTTGTGCAGTTCGTAAAGCGAATTTTCACATCACCCGCTGCCGCAAGACCATTACCACCTTGTCTTGCCTTCCATGCGCCAGAATCCACGTACTCTTCTGCATCAGGCTTTCCTATCTTTCTTGCAAAATCTATGAGAAAATTCCTCCATGCCTTTGCTTGCTCTGGCATATAAATTCTTGAAAGAAACTGTGCTCTCTGGTTATTGTTAGGACAACACCAACATCCAACTCTGTCATAACCCAAACGGTAAGCATCATTGAAATCAATCTTTTCAGCCAAGATATATAGCCATATATCCATATCCTTCCAGAAGAATATTGGAGACGCTACTGTCTGCTGCTGAATTTTTACTGACTCAGCATCATCCTCAACCCTGTTATACTTACTTCTACTTACAGACTCCGATTTTCTAATTCCATAGAAGGTCAGAATGCGTTGATCCCTATATAAGGAATTAATTACTCTGGTAATCGGTCCTGTCTTAAACATAGAGCAACACCATCTCATCATTCTAGCTGGTGGTCCTATATCCTCACACACATCTCTGAATACCTGCTCATGATTTTCAGCAATCTTAAAAATAGACTGCGGATTATTCTTTCTATAGCGCTTGGCATACTCAATTGTGAGTGGAAACTCAAGCGTAGTATTTCCAAAAATGTGCACCAGTGATGGATCACTCAATGCTTTTATTGCCACATCTGCAGTTACAGTGGAGTCTTTTCCACCCGAGAACGATAGGACTATATTCTCCTCCGGAAACTTAGCCGCCGTTTTCCTGACAAATGTATGCGATTCGTCAATCAGATAGTTCAACCTTGTCCTATTCGCCTCGACAAAAGCATCTATGTAGCGATCAAAAGCTTCATAGGAATTATTGTCCTTATTTCTTTCAAGCTTCTCTATATATTCGTCAGCATTTGCTTTCTGAAATAACTTGTTAGGCAAAGCAACAGACTTGCCATTTATATAGTATCTGTTGTTGGATGCCCATACAGATTCATTTATCCACTGATGAGGTTTCTTCTTCAGCAAAATCTCAATCAGTAACCTTTCTTCGGGGAATACGGGTCTAATATCTGCAGCAAGATATTTCATCGGCTTGCCACATCTTTGGCAGATTCCTTTGTCCGCTTGATTCACTTCCTGCATTACCGGGACTCTGCAATTATCGCACCAGTAAACTTCAGTAGGATAATCTTCGACTGTCTTCTCACCGCAGATTGGGCACTTTTCTTCATTTGTCTCTATATTACAGTTCTTACACCACACAAAAATGCTCCTTGCAGTTATTTTTCTTGTACGTCGTCATCATCCGGTACGTAATCAACAATATCGTGAATCTGACAATCAAGCGTCTTACAAATCTTATCAAGAACCTTTGTCGACACATCGCCACCTTTTCCCATGGTAGCTATTGCATTTGTTGACACATGCGCTTGCTCATGTAGATCTGTCCTGTTCATTTTTTTATCAATAAGCAGTTTCCATAATTTATCGTAGCTCATTGCCATAGTCGTTTTTAACCTCTCAAAACGGGCTGTTTTCTTATAACATATATATAGCCTTATTATATCACGGCGGTCTTTTTTTTCAAGATTTTCTTGGAAATTTCAAGATTTTCAAGATTTTCTATCAGAAGCCATCTCAAGCCCGACTGTCATAGGTCTGTATTCTTTTCTTTTTGTCATAGTTTGCCTCCATTCATCATAACCAATATGTCATATGGTCAATCTGAAGCTGACACAGTACCTGACATCAGATTTTCAGTTATGAGATTTTAGAAGACGCCATCTTTCATCTCTATCCGTCCATTTTATGGTTAAACAAAAAGGACTATTCCACAAAAGCCTTTATTTCCTGGTTTTCTCGAATTAGTCCTTTTATCGCATAATCATCTATGATAATAAGTTCATCGTCTGTAACAGCCAACATATTTTCTCCATCATTATATAGAATACGCTTAACCATGCTCTGACTTTAGCTACCTGTATTCTGTTCTGATTGTGTCTTCTTTGTCTTTACTTATAATAAAATTCCATTCCTCGCCAATCTGATATCTATCTGTCCTATTCTCTTCAGTCGGAATATTCTCATTCTTTTTAACGTGATTAACATTCCATTCCTCAACATCTTTCACATAATCAGCATATTCACCTTTAGCCGCATAATAAGTACTATAAAAATCCCTTACATTATCATAACCATGTCGTTGCACAATAGATGACAAATAGCGTTTCATATTATCAATCTGTTTGTTCAGTTCATATATTTGATTCTGCAACCCTCCACGCTTTCGTGCCTTAAATGCACCATTACATTCTGACAATTCTATCTCCAGCTCGCTGCGTTTATGCTCCTGCGCAAATATTGCTTCATTTTGCTTTTGTAATTCATCATAAATATTCTGAAGACTTAGGTATTTTTTTGCAAGTGGTGACATTGTTGGCATTGTTGGATAAGTCTTCTCGAACACATCGAATCAGCCCTTTAAAACGTCTTAATAAAAATCCGTTTTAAAGGTATAAAGAAAGACCACTCACTTTCAATTTTTCTTGAAAATGAACGGTCTTTCACGCTTCTGTTATTTAGTTGAATGATAAAAATATTACTTTTCCTTTGATGTGTTTCCGAAGCCGCAGTCCAATACCACAGACACATTTACTCCATCAGAAATTGCCTTTCTGTATGTTTTTCGGTCACTCTGGTCAAACCTGAAAAACCTCTCAAAGTGCCTAAAATCAAGGATTCTTACAAATCTGTCCGATGTAGTGCAACTATTGTCTCTATATGTGTCGATAGGGTAATTGAGATGCACTTTCCAGAGTTTTCACTGTACTCTGGGAGCGAAAAATGTTGCACTCTCTGATGAGACTACAAAAAATTGACATGATGCACTCTCTTATGTCCCTGCATAGAAAAAGATTGCATTGTATTTTAGATGTAAGCCAGATCAGCTTACGATTGACTCTGCTCTTTCTCTATGGTCCACTACTCATCCCTTGATGATAACTTCTAAGATATTGTACCATAGATTGTTTATTTGGGAAATTACTTCCCGATAAAAATGGGCAGAAGAAAACCTCCAAATCTGTTGGGGACTTGGAGGCTTGATTCCGACCATTTACTGTTCATTTTGGATTTTTTCAATTAATCTCAAATTCTCCGGTTTAACAGTTCCTATAAAATTCTTCATTCTTGTGTCAAATGAGAGAACATATGACGATGCATCTATTAAAACACACGCATTCTTGGTTTTATCTATATGATCTAGGCATCCAACACAAAGCATATCAAAAATATCATTCTTGTCTAACTTTTTTCCTCTTTCAAACCATGATGTAAACATTACATCCCGAAGATATCTTCTCTGTGTAGCAGAATATTTTCCTTTTTTAAACATCTCTGACACTTTTACTTTCGCTATATCTAGGAAATGTTGGTCTGTTGCCAAGGTATCTACTATACACGGCATTGTTCCCGTATTTCCATCCAAACCACTTTCAATACTTTTTTGATATGTCTGCTGTACAATACTTATAATATCCTCCTTGTCCTGTTTGCAAGCAACACATCCTTGAATAATAATATTAGTAAGCACACATGCTTCATTCAATTCTTGGATATAAAAATCCTTGAGTACTTTTTTCTCTTTGTTTTCATCATACCCTGACTGCAGTTCTACTTTAATTCTTTCCTCTAATAAATTTTGATATTCCTTATATGCAACTCTTCCAATATACCCCAATATAGCATCTTTGTTTTTTTGTGACAGTCCATCTGTCATCTCTAATTTGTAATGAGCATATAAATCTTTTGTAATTTCAAAAAATAAAAGTGTGAATTTACTCTCAATTTGAATTTTGCTCTTTAATAATCTATCCGCATAATTTTTGAGAGCTGCTTGATCCATATATGCAACACTGGTAATTTCATCTTCACTCACAACATAGTCTGGAATATTATTAAAAAGTGGCAACCCCTTCGCATACCTAAACTCAAGTAAATTTTGTAACACTTTTGGATTATTTCTAAAGTGTGTCATTATCTCAATATATACCGAAGTCGGAAGACTCTTTTCTCTCTGTTGTTCTAAATATTTTTTTAAACGTTCTTCGTCAACAGGTTCTGATGTCATTCCTAATTTGCTTCTTCCATAATATGAATAAAAGGCATTTGCATCCAAAAAAATCATTTTTTCATCCTCTACTTGAATCATTTTTTACCAATAAACTAGTTTGTAATTTTTGTAACTTTTCATACATTATATCACATTTATTCTTTTCGCAAAAATTTTACACAGGACATATAAAGAGAAACCTCCAAATCTATTATAGACTCGGAGGCTTGGTTCCAACCATTTTATTCGCAGTAAACTGTTTTCCTGCTACTGTAAAAGAACTATGCAAGTGCAGGTTCCTTCCCTGCAATAATCGCTTTCACTTCTTCTATATCCTTATCTGTGGCTGAGGCTATCTGCTCTGCTGTAAAACCATTCTTATACATTTTCATAATGAGTCCTGCCTCTCCAATTGCAATACCATCTTCTTTTATTCCCTGACTCAAGTTACACATAACGCTCACATCCTTCCTGAAGTTCTCCTCAATAGGAATATCGTATTCATTTCCAATTATGTTTAGTTTTTCATCTATTGTAAGTT
>OJKW01001924.1_pt1 | contig 10944 bp, 10 predicted proteins | sample 1596591 | NCBI WGS metagenome assembly OJKW01 (sample SAMEA4350166, study PRJEB24818) | metagenome | biome: human; feature: gut; material: faeces | place: Denmark | collected 2013-09
ATCACGCGGTTCTCGAGGAGTATCTCCTTCGCCTTCTCCTCGGAGAACGGGTAAGCGCGTCCGTCCTCGCAGACGAGAATCTCGCCCTTCGCGCTCGCGAACTTAACGTCTATCTTCGACGTGTCGATATCAACCCCGGCGTAGCCGAGCGCGCAGAGAATGCGTCCCCAGTTTGCGTCAGCCGCGAACATTGCAGCCTTGACAAGGCTTGATGAAATAACTGACTTCGCAACGACCCTCGCGGTGTTTTCATCGGGAGCGCCCTTTACGATGCATTCGAGCAGCTTTGTCGCGCCTTCGCCGTCGCGTGCGGTTTCACGCGCGAGGTTCATCATAACAGCGTACAGCGCATTCTCGAACTTCTCGTAGTTCTTGTCCTCGCAGGTGATCTCAGGATTCTTCGCAAGACCGCTGCTCATGAGTATCAGCGTGTCGTTGGTGGAAGTGTCGCCGTCGACGCTTACCATGCTGTATGTCAGGGAGTTCACCTTGCGGAGCGCTTTTTCGAGCAGTTCATGGCAGATAGCAACGTCGGTAGTGATGAAGCCGAGCATTGTAGCCATGTTCGGGGCGATCATTCCGCTGCCCTTGGAGATTCCGCCAACGTGGCACTTTCTGCCTTCGATTTCGAATTCAACGGCGATCTCCTTCTTGCGGGTGTCGGTGGTCATTATTGCTTCGCATGCCTCGCTGCTCTTCTTGGAGGAAAGCTCCTTTGCGAGGGTGGGTATGCGCGCCTTTATCGGCTTTATGGAAAGCGGCTGACCGATAACTCCGGTGGAGCCTACGAGAACATCGTCAGCGTCGATATCAAGCGCTTCTGCGGTGAGCTCGCACATCTGTTCGGCGATCTCAATGCCGCTTTCGTTGCAGGTGTTGGCGTTGCCGGAGTTAACGATAACCGCCTGTGCGCAGCCGTCCTCGAGGTGCTTTTTTGTAACGTAGATAGGAGCGCCCTTCACCTTGTTGGTGGTGTAGAGAGCCGCAGCCTTGCAGCGCTCAGCGCAGAATATCATAGCGAGGTCGCGCTTGGTGGTGTTGCCGGCCTTTATTCCTGCGATAACGCCGGCGGCGGTGAAGCCCTCGGCAGCGCAGACGCCGCCGTCTACGAATTCGTAACCTTCAAATTTAACCATTTTATGTACCTTACAGCAGACCGGTGGTCTCGTCAATGCCCATCATGATGTTGAGGCACTGAACCGCCGCGCCGCTTGCTCCCTTTCCTAGATTATCAAGTCTTGAGCAGAGTATCAGCCGGTCGTCGTTGCCGTTGACGAAAAGCTGCATCATATTTGTTCCGCTGAGGTCGTTCGCGCTGAGGAACCCGTCCTCCGGAGCGCCCTCGGGCATTACCTTCACGAAGTTTGCGCCTGCGTAGTATTCGGCGAGAGCCTTGCGTACGTCGTCCGCGGTGTACTTCTTAGCGAGGAGCCTCGTGTGCAGCGGCAGGGAAACGACCATACCGCTGAAATAGTCGCACACCAGCGGATTGAACGCCGGAGCATATTCCAGACCGCAGATCTTCTGCATCTCCGGAAGGTGCTTGTGCTGCTGAGTCAGCGCATACTGACGGGGGCTGTCGAAACCTGCGGGGCGGTCGTCGCTCTCGTAGACTGCGATGGCCTTCTTGCCCGCGCCGCTGTAGCCGGATACCGCGTGAACGCTCACGGGGTAGTCAGCGGGCATTATTCCGAGCTTCACCAGCGGGTACGCCATTGAGATGAAGCCGCTTGCATAGCACCCGGGAACCGCAGTTCGCGGGGACTTCGCGATCTTCTCGCGGAAATCCGCGCCAAGCTCCGGGAAGCCGTAAGCCCAGTCGGGGTTAGTCCTGTGAGCGGTGGAAGCGTCGATGATCCTTGTATTGCTGCCCTCCGCGAGAGCCACAGCCTCTCTAGCTGCGGTGTCCGGCAGGCAGAGGAACGTGAAATCCGCGCTGTGAATGAGCTTTCTGCGCTCGTCCGCGTCCTTGCGCTTGTCCTCGTCGATACGGAGCAGTTCTATATCGGAGCGGTTCTTGAATCGCTCAAGTATTTTAAGTCCGGTCGTGCCTTCCTGACCGTCGATGTATACCTTAACCATTGCAAAGTTCCTCCAGTTTCTTTCTGGTAAGCTCGATCTGCTTCTTTACGCTCTCGGGCGCGGGGCCTCCGAACGACTTTCTCTCGCGTACGCAGGTGTCAAGGCTGATAGCCTCGTAAACGTCGTCCGTAAAGAGGTCGCTCTGCTTCTGGTAATCATCAAGCGGGAGCTCCTCAAGCGTGGTGCCGAGTTCGATGCAGTGAGCAACGAGACCGCCGGTGATCTTATAAGCGGTACGGAACGGCATGCCCTTCTTAACGAGGTAGTCAGCGCAGTCTGTGGCGTTGATGAAGCCCTTTGCGGCAGCCTTGCGCATGTTGTCCTTGTACAGGGTCATTGTTTCAAGCATGGGGATAAACGTAGTCAGGCAGAGCTTGAGATTGTCCACTGAGTCGAATATCGCTTCCTTATCCTCCTGCATGTCCTTGTTGTAGGCGAGCGGCAGACCCTTCATCATGGCAAGGAGGGTCATATTGTCGCCGATAACGCGGGCTGTCTTGCCGCGGATAAGCTCGGTAACGTCCGGATTTTTCTTCTGGGGCATAATGCTGGAGCCGGTGGAGAAGCGGTCGGAAAGTTCGATGAACTTGAATTCCCAGCTGCACCACATGATTATTTCCTCGGAGAAGCGGGAGAGGTGCATCATGCAGATTGAGATGGCGCTGGCAAGTTCAATGCAGAAATCACGGTCGGAAACTCCGTCGAGGGAGTTCACCATCGGAGCTTCCATGCCGAGCAATTCAGCGGTTCTGTCGCGGTTGATGTGGTAGGTGGTTCCGGCGAGTGCGCAGCTTCCGAGAGGGGAAACGTTCATGCGGCGCAGAGTATCGTCGAAGCGCTCGATGTCGCGGAGCAGCATCTGAGCGTACGCCATCATGTGATGACCGAAGGTTATCGGCTGAGCGCGCTGCAGATGAGTATATCCGGGCATGATAGTCTCGGTGTTCTCATCGGCGATGCTGCAGAGTACCTTGACAAGAGATACCACAAGCTCCCGCAGTTCCTTGATGGCGTCGCGGAGATAGAGGCGTATGTCAAGCGCGACCTGGTCGTTTCTTGAGCGCGAGGTGTGAAGACGCTTTCCCACGTCGCCGAGGCGCTTTGTAAGCTCCGCCTCGATGAACATGTGAATGTCCTCCGCCGTCATGTCAAACTGGAGCTTTCCGCTTTCGATGTCCGCAAGAATCTCCTTGAGACCTCCGATAAGCTCCAGGCTGTCGCTCATGCTGATTATGCCCTGTTCGCCGAGCATGGTCGCGTGGGCAATGCTGCCCTGGATATCCTGTTTGTACATTCTTCCGTCGAAAGCGATAGAAGAATTGAACGCGTTAACTCTGCTGTCCACGCCCTGTGAGGAACGCCCAGCCCACATCATTTCTGCCATAAAACTACCTCGTTTTTATTATCCTGAAAAATATTTAAGAGCGGAAAGGCTGAACTTCCCGCTCTTAACATCAGCCGTAAAATTACTTCTTGTTTCTCTCAGCGTCCAGAAGAGCCTTTACATGGATAGGAAGACCGAACAGGTTGATAAATCCTGCGGCATCCTTCTGGTCGTAAACGTCGTCCTCGTCGAAGGAAGCGAAATCTCTGCTGTACAGAGTGTCAGGAGATGTAACGCCCGCGTTGATGATGTTGCCCTTGTAGAGCTTCAGTTTAACGTCGCCGTTAACGGTTTCCTGGGTCTTGTCTACGAATGCGTCCATAGCCTCGCGCAGGGGAGTGTACCACTGACCGTTGTATACGATGTCGGCGTACTTCTGAGCCAGGCCAGCCTTGTAGTGCTGAGTTTCCTTATCAAGGCAGATGGTTTCCAGAACCTCGTGTGCGTGGTAGAGGATAGTTCCGCCGGGGGTCTCGTAAACGCCTCTGGACTTCATGCCTACCAGACGGTTCTCAACTACATCGTAGATACCGATGCCGTTCTCGCCGCCGAGCTTGTTCAGAGCCTTGATGAGCTTTACGCCGTCCATCTTCTCGCCGTTGAGCGCGGTCGGGATACCCTTCTCAAAGTGGATAGTAACATAAGTGGGCTTGTCGGGAGCCTGCTCGGGGGATACGCCGAGCTCCAGGAAGCCGGGCTTGTTGTACTGCGGCTCGTTTGCGGGATCCTCGAGGTCGAGACCCTCGTGGGAGAGGTGCCACAGGTTCATATCCTTGGAGTAGTTGGTCTCACGTGTGATCTTGATCGGAACATTGTGAGCCTCTGCGTACTCGATCTCCTGCTCACGGGACTTGATATTCCAGATTCTCCAGGGAGCGATGATCTGCATTTCAGGAGCAAGAGCCTTGATCGTCAGCTCGAAACGCACCTGGTCGTTGCCCTTACCGGTGCAGCCGTGGCAGATAGCGTCAGCGCCTTCCTTGCGTGCGATCTCTACGATACGCTTTGCGATAGGAGGACGAGCGAAGGAAGTACCGAGCAGATAGCCTTCGTACTTTGCACCAGCCTTGAGGGTCGGGAAGATGAAGTCGTTTACGAACTCGTCCTGGATATCCTCAATATACAGCTTGGAAGCGCCTGTCTTCTTAGCTCTCTCCTCGAGACCAACGATCTCAGAATCCTGGCCTACGTTGCCTGCTACGCAGATAACTTCGCAGCCGGGGTAATTTTCGTGCAGCCAGGGGATAATGATAGATGTGTCGAGACCGCCGGAGTAAGCCAGAACGATCTTTTTAATTTCCTTTGCCATGATTTGTGTCTCCTTTACGACATTTCAGCCCAAAAAGGTTGATTAATTTTTACAATCTTAATTATACTCATTTTCCGGCGTTTGTCAAGTGGAAAAATACCGTGCAGCGAATAATATACAAGAAATTTTGAATTAATGAATATTTTCTTGCGAAAAGATGAAATAACCGCATTTACTGGCTTGATTTCTTAGCTTGGGATGAATATTTATTGTATAATATACATTGGTGGACTGCGCGGCAGGGGAAATTGATCAGGAAAACCACTTGACAAAATCCGCGTTCATGTTTATAATATAATCATGAACGTGCGCTGATGGAATTCAGCCGGCGTAAATTAGGAGGAAAACACCATGAAAATGAACGAGAAACTTGAGATAATGCTGAGCAGAAAGCGTATCAAAAAGACTGATTTTGCGCACAGCATAGGAATAACCTACCGCGCGTTTGCAAATTATCTTAACGGTACCCGCAATCCCCGTGCAGAGACTCTCCAGAAAATGGCTGATCAGCTCCAGCTTACGCCGGAATTCCTGAAGGACGACAGCCAGGAGCTGGAGCTTACGGTGGAGGAGCAGTTCATACGCAAGATCTGCGCCAGCGACGCCGACAAGGCTCAGGCGGCTCAGTTCCTTGCGCAGTCCCGCGGGCTTTTTGCAGGAAACACGCTGAATTCCGAGGACAAGGAGAGCCTTATCAAGTGCCTTATGGAGATCTACGAGGATTCCCGCGATAACTCCGGCGAATGATGGATCGTATAATAAGCCTTGTCGAACAGGTACGGGGCGAATTCGGCGGGAGGACGATCTTCCAGACCGCTGAGAATTCCGGCGCGGCAGTATGGCTGCGGGAACTTGGCTCCCTCAAGGGCTTCTACCTGTTCGAAAACAACAGGCGATACATTATTATAAACAAGTCGCTGGATAAGCTGCTCCAGCAGACGGTATGCGCGCACGAATTCGGCCACGATATGCTCCACCGGGAGCTGTCGGCGGGCGGAATACGCGAAAGCTCGCTGTTTCTGGCGACCAACAAAACGGAGCGCGAGGCGAACCTCTTTGCGGCGGAGATACTCCTTACCGATAAGGAAACGCTCTCTGTGATGAGCTACGCTTCCGCCATGGAGGAAGCGGCGTTTGAACTCGGAGTTGTTCCGCAGATACTTTCGTATAAGCTGGAGCTTCTAAATCACAAGGGGCATCACTTCAATATAACGGACACCGCGAGCGACTTTTTAAAGTAACTTTCCAAGAAAGGAACGACAGATTTTGGATATAAGGAAAACACTAGAGCTGCTGACCGGCGCGGCCGGAGTTTCGGGCGCAGAAAGCGAGGCTTCCCGTACGGCGCTCGAATTGCTGAGCGAATACGCGCCGGGCGCGCAGTGCGACGCGTTCGGAAATGTGACCGCGCTTATTCCTGCGCAGGACGCTTCCGCGCCCACGCTCATGCTCGACGCGCACATTGACCAGATCGGATTTATAGTATCGTATATCGACCCGGACGGCTTCCTGAAGGTAGGCGCCTGCGGCGGTCCGGACATGCGCATTATGCTGGCTCAGAGCGTTACCGTTCACGGAGTGCAGGATATACGCGGCGTAGTTTCGACTCTGCCGCCGCATGTTTCCAGCGACCACACGAAAGTTCCAGAGGCAGGCGATATCGCAATAGATATCGGAATGACCCGAGATGAAGCAGAAAAGGCGGTTCCGCTGGGCAGCCGCGTTACTGTGGATTCCGATTTCCGCGATCTTTCCGACGGCGTGATATCCGCGCCTTCCGTTGACGACCGCAGCGGCGTATGCGCTGTTCTCTGCGCGCTGGATATGCTCCGCGGGAGAAAGCTCAGATACAACCTTGCGGTGTGCTTTTCCGCCCAGGAAGAGACCGGCGAGCGCGGCGTAAAGGGCGCAGCGTTTCGCCTCCAGCCGGACGAGGCGATAGCGGTCGACGTATCCTTTGGAAGAACCCCGGACAGCGTTCCGCATGAGACCGCCGTACTTGGCAGCGGCGCAATGATAGGATATTCCGCAGCGCTTGACCGCGGAATGTCAGACGCGCTGAAATCAGCCGCGGAAAAGAATGGGATCCCGTATACGATAGAGGTCATGCCGTCTTCCACAGGAACTAACGCGGACAGCATTTCAATAAGCAGAGCGGGCGTGAAGTGCTGCACAGTTTCTATTCCGATACGCTATATGCACACTCCGATCGAAACGGTTCGGCTGAGCGATATCGAGAGCGCTGCAAGACTGATCTGCGAGTACGCTGCGGGAGGTGAGAACTGATGATGGACAGGCTTCTTGAAATATGCGCGCTGGACGGAACTTCCGGAGACGAAGGCGCGGTACGCGATTACATCAAATCTAGTATTCATGCTGACAAGGTAATAACCGACAATCTGGGAAATCTGCTGGTGTTCAAGAAGGGCAGAAAAACCCCGAAAAACCGCATTATGTTCGCGGCGCACATGGACGAGGTCGGTTTCATGGTGACTGACATGACGAGCGACGGCTTCCTGGGGTTCGGGGCAGTCGGCGGAATTGACCCGAGGGTCGTACTGGGACGCGCTGTGAGATTCGGAAACGGCACCCGCGGAGTGATCGGCACGAAGGCGGTTCATCAGCAGAGCGCGGACGAGCGCAAAAAGGCTCCGGATTTTGACGCGCTTCTTATCGACATCGGCGCGGAAAACGCGGAGAAAGCAGGAAAGCGCGTGTCAAGGGGAGACTGCGCGGTGTTCGATTCGGACAGCTTCAGATTTGGAAGCGGTTTCGTAAAGAGCAAGGCGATAGACGACCGCGCCGGCTGCCTTATAATGATGGACATGATAAACGGCGGGCCCGAGTACGACGCGTGGTATGCGTTCACGGTTCAGGAGGAAGTCGGGACCCGTGGAGCAAAGGCGGCTGCGTTCACGATAGAGCCGGATATCGCGGTAGTCCTCGAGACAACGACCGCCTGCGATATCGCGGAGACCTCCGGCGCCAAGCGCGTATGCGAGCTAGGCAGGGGCTGCGTAGTGTCATACATGGACAGAGCAACGATCTACGACCGCGAGCTGTACCAGCTTGCAAGGAACACCGCAGATAAGCTTGGCATTGCAAATCAGACGAAAACGCTTATCGCCGGCGGAAACGACAGCGGCGCGATACATGTCAGTCGCGGCGGAGTCCGCACCTGCGCGCTTTCGGTTCCGTGCAGGTACCTTCACTCGCCTGCGTGCGTTATCAATGAGGCGGACTACACAGCGACGGCAAAGCTGGCCGAAGCGGTGCTGAGCGCATTTGCAGAGCTGTGACGGAGCGCATTTATACAGCGGAGCAGCTATCAGAGCTTCCGGCGCAGGGCGTTGAGGCGCTGAAAATCCGGGCGCTGTTCAACGCGTACGGCGGGAGCTACGAATTTTGCAGGTTCTTCCGGCAGGGGAGTACCTACCTTGCGTGCCTGGACGGCTCTTTTGTGATATGCGAAGATCCCGGCTGCGACTGGGAGGAGCTTGCAGGATTCCTGGCGATGAACGGATTCTCCGACCTGTTCTGCTCGGAAACGGCGGGGGATATGCTCCGTGGGAAAATCCCCGCAGAATTCAGCCGGGTCTGCCTGATGGAACTGAGAATGCCTGAAAAATCCGGAGAGGAACTTCCGGAATGTTCGCCGTCGGAGGCCTGGAAGGTTATTTCAACGCGGTTTCCGATAGATTTTGAACCGTGGTACCTTGACATGTCTCACAGGGTGAGGCATGGAGTTTCGCGGTGCGTTTCAGACGGGAGATCCGCGCTTGTGGTTCAGCATTCGATAGGTTCCGAGAGCCTGATTTCCCAGGTGGCGGTGCTTCCTGACTTCGAAGGGAAAGGGTACGCAGGCGGATTGCTTCGCAGAGTCTGCCGCGCCCTCGGTGGAGAGATCCGGGTGATATGCGAGGACAGGCTCACGGGATTTTACGAAAAATTTGGATTCCGGCACGCGGGGTATAGGTACTGCGCGGCGAGGATCCGGGAGGAATAATGGAAAACGGCAATACAAACTGGTCGCAGTCGGTGACCGCAGTTGTGATACATGAGGGAAAGGTGCTGCTGTCGCGGCATACATACGGCGCAGGCAAGGGCAGGCTGATAATCCCGGGAGGGTACCTGAATCACGGCGAGATGCCGCGCGAGGCTCTGATCCGTGAAGATCTCGAGGAGACCGGCGTGCTGATAGAACCGCGCGAACTTATCGGAATGCGGTTCAATTTGAAGGACTGGTACGCAGCGTTCCGCGCGGATTACGTGTCAGGCGAAGCGCGTTCCGACAACGACGAGAACAGCGAGGCGGTCTGGGTGGACGTCGACGAAGCGCTGAACCGTGACGATGTCCCGGATCTCACGAAAAAGCTTATAAAGTGCGCGGCGTCCGGCGGAGGATTCAGCAAAATAAGCTATGACGGAGTGGATCAGCAGCGCGAACTTTTCGGCGCAGAATAATTAGAAATCTGACGCATGTGTTCGCGAAAAATCGCAAAAACCCAGTGAAATACGGTCACCACAAATCACGAACAAATAAAAAATCCCCGCCAAACAGCTAACTAAGCCATTTGGCGGGGATTTTGCAATGGTCGGAGTGACAGGATTCGAACCTGCGGCCTCAACATCCCAAATGTCGCGCGCTACCAACTGCGCTACACCCCGATGACTTAAATATTTTACCACAAAACATCGGATTTGTCAAGTATAAAATTCTATAAATATCTATTGACAATTTACATTTTTTGAGTTAAAATATATACAAGCTATCCAATGGATTTCCGTATTTGAAAGGAGTTACACATGGGTTTAATTAAAGCAGCAATTAACGCAGTTGCTGGAAACCTTGCTGACCAGTACAAGGAATACATATACTGCGAGTCTCTTTCTAATGATATTCTTGCGGCGAAGGGTCATAAGCGCGTCGGCTCCCGCGGCACAAACAAGGGCGACGACAATGTTATAACCGATGGCTCCGCTATCGCAGTCAACGAGGGTCAGTGCGCGCTTGTGGTTGTTGACGGCAAGGTTTCTGAAGTTGCGGCAGAGGCAGGCGTGTTTGAATTCAAATCCGCTGTTTCTCCCTCCGTGTTCTCCGGAAGCCTCGGCGACGGTATTATGAACACCATCAAGGATATCGGCTCCCGTATCACCTACGGCGGTCAGGCAGGCCATGACCAGCGCGTTTACTATGTAAACATCAAGGAAATCATGGGCAACCGCTACGGTACTGTGAACCCTATCCCGTTCCGCGTGGTTGACAACAATATCGGCCTTGATGTCGATGTTTCCCTGCGCTGCAACGGCGAGTACTCCTTCCGTATAACAAACCCGGTTCTGTTCTATACTAATGTATGCGGAAACTTCGGCGAAACCTTCAACCGTTCCAATATCGACAGCATGCTCAAGGCTGAGATCCTGACTGCTCTCCAGCCCGCGCTTGGAAAGATCTCCGAGCAGGGCGTAAGACCCAGCGCGCTGCCCGGCAAGGCGGTGGAGATCTCCGAAGCACTCAACGAAGCGCTCACTGAAAAGTGGGGCAAGCTCCGCGGAATGGTTGTCGCTTCCTTCGCAATGAATCCTCCGACGCTTCCGAAGGAAGACCAGGAGATGATAACCAACCTCCAGCGAACCGCTGTAATGCGTAATCCAAACATGGCGGCTGCGACCCTTGTCGAGGCGCAGGCAAGCGCGATGAAGACCGCTGCCGGCAACCAGGGCGGCGCAATGATGGGCTTCATGGGAATGAACATGGCTCAGCAGCAGGGCGGTTTCAATGCACAGAGCCTGTATCAGATGGGCGCGCAGCAGCAGACCCAGCAGCCCGCCGCGTCCGGCTGGACGTGCGCCTGCGGTCAGACCGGCATTCAGGGCAAATTCTGCCCGAACTGCGGCAAGCCGAAGCCCACGCCCGCCACTGCCGCCGGAAGCTGGAAATGCAGCTGCGGCGCGGTGAACAAGGGCAAATTCTGCGCCGAGTGCGGGGCGAAAAAGCCCGCCGGGGTACCCCAGTACAAGTGCGACAAGTGCGGCTGGGAGCCGGCTGACCCGTCACATCCCCCCAAGTTCTGCCCGGAGTGCGGCGATCCCTTTGACGACGGGGACCTGCAGGGATGATCTGGGGCACGTCTCTTATACACATCTGACGCTGCCGACGAAGAGGGTA
>OJKW01001925.1_pt1 | contig 10938 bp, 10 predicted proteins | sample 1596591 | NCBI WGS metagenome assembly OJKW01 (sample SAMEA4350166, study PRJEB24818) | metagenome | biome: human; feature: gut; material: faeces | place: Denmark | collected 2013-09
CATTTACTCCATAATATATATGAAAACAATACACATTCAGAGTAATAGAGAAAGGCAAGGTTTTATATGAAAGGTGAACTTAAGATGGATGTTAATGACTATCTCCCATTAAGAGATGTGGTTTTTAATACTTTAAGACAGGCGATTCTTCGTGGTGAGATGGAGCCGGGTGAAAGGCTTATGGAAATTCAACTCGCAGAGAAGCTTGGGGTAAGCAGAACTCCTATCAGAGAGGCAATCAGAAAGCTTGAACTTGAAGGCCTTGTTATTATGATTCCAAGAAAGGGTGCTGAGGTTGCCCATATAACAGAGAAGGACATGAGAGATGTTCTTGAGGTAAGAGCAGCACTTGAGGAGCTTGCAGCAACACTTGCATGCCGCAATGTTACTCCGGAGCGAATTGAAGAGCTTAAGATGGCTAATAAGAGATTTGAAGCAACAATTATATCTAAGGATGTGGTTGCAATTGTAGATGCTGATGTGAATTTCCATGATATTATATATGCAATGACAGATAATCAGAGACTTATTCAGATTATTAACAATCTAAGAGAGCAGATGTACAGATACAGGCTGGAATATGTTAAGGATGCAAGAGCACATTCTATTCTTATAAGCGAACATAATGACATCATTGATAAGCTTTCTAAGAAAGATGAAGAAAATACTAAGATTGTCATAAGACAGCATATTACTAATCAGGAAAAGGGTATTATCAGACTTCTTAACAAATAATCTTTAGATTACATGGAGGCTGGCTGTATATGCCAGCCTTTGTTAGTTTGTAAATTTCTGTTTATTATGCAAATATATGGATATAATCCCAGATATGAAGATATATCAGGGGGTAAATATCATATGAACATTAAAAAGAAACTTGGAATTCTGCTTATTGTTATAATAGTTGTCAGTGGACTGGTTGGTTATTACAGAGTGTCTTATGCAGGTAATTTAGAGGCAGTTACAGAAGGCATATCTGAGAGTATTATAAGATTCCATGTGAGGGCCAACAGTGATTCTCAGGAAGACCAGGAGGTTAAGCTTAAGGTTAAGGAAGCAGTAGTTGATTACATAAGACCGGCTCTTTCAGAGTCAGATTCTCTTTCAGAGTCAAGAGCTATATTAGAGTCAGAAAGTGATAACATAAGAAATGTTGCAATTAAGACTTTAAGAGATAATGGATTTATGGAAGATGTAAGCGTGTATTTTGAGAAAAGTTATTTTCCGGTTAAATCATATGGTGATGTTACATTTCCAGCAGGATACTATGAGGCATTCAGAGTTGACATAGGAGAGGCAGAAGGAAAGAACTGGTGGTGCGTACTGTATCCACCATTATGTTTTGTAGATGCAGTGTATGGCGTAGTTCCAGAGGATTCTAAGGAAAAGCTTGCAGGAGTTCTTACAGATGAAGAATATAAGACAGTAACTGACAGGGGCTGTAAAGTCAGATTTAAATATTTAACATTTATAAATGAACTGCTTGGGTTATAAGCAGTCAGTGGAGGAAGGACGATTGAATAATAAGGATAAGGTCTTTATTAAGATAAAAGGTTTATATACCGGAACGATGGAAGAAGGATTTCAGAGTGACGGGGAAAATATAGATGAAATTGAGACTCAGGACGATGAAATTGAAGTTATTAATGTTGGAACGTATTCAGTTGTTAACGGCAAAGAATATATACGGTATGAGGAAGTATATGATGATTCACAGGAACGGTCAAGCAGCATAATAAAGATTGATGGTGACAGCGTAGAGGTGACAAAGAAGGGCGTTGTATCTACTAAGATGAGGTTTACAATGGGTAGTAAAAATATGACTTATTACCAGACACCTTATGGAAATATGAGCCTGGGGATTATCACAAAAAGTCTTGAAATTGAACGAACTGAGGATACAATAAGTATATATCTTGTGTATGGAATGGAAGTAAATTGTGAACATCTTTCAGATTGTGATATGCAGATAACAATAACAACCAGAGAACTTAGAATTGATGAATAGTACATTTTTCTTTGAAAAAGGAGTAGTTATGAAGAAACAGTTTGATGAGAGAAATCTTACAATGGTAATGGATTTTTATGAACTTACAATGGCTAATGGTTATTTTAAGGATGAGGACAAGGAAAGAAAGGTTGCATTTGATGTGTTCTACAGAAAGAACCCTGATAATGCCGGATATGCTATATTTGCAGGACTTGAACAGATTATTGAATATATTGAGAATCTGCATTTTGACGAAGATGATATTGAATACTTAAGAGGTCAGGGGCTTTTTGGGGAAGAATTCCTTACATACCTTGCCAACTTTAAGTTCAGAGGAGATATTTATTCATTCCCGGAAGGAACTATTATGTATCCTAATGAACCTGTAATCACTGTTGTTGCACCGTTACTTGATGCACAGCTTGTTGAGACTGCAATTCTTCTTCAGGTTAACCACCAGTCACTTATTGCAACCAAGACAAGAAGAATCGTGCGTTCAGCTAAGGGACGTGCTGTATCAGATTTCGGTGCAAGACGTGCACATAACATGGATGCAGCAGTATATGGTGCAAGGGCAGCTTATATAGGTGGTGCAGTTGGAACAGCTACTGTTCTTGCCGGTCAGATGTTTAATATTCCAATCAGTGGAACAATGGCACACAGCTGGGTAATGTTTTATCGTGATGAATTTGAAGCATTTAAGCATTATGCGGAGAATTACCCGGATGCAACTGTGCTTCTCGTAGATACTTATGATGTTGTTAAATCGGGTATTCCTAATGCAATCAGGTGTGCCAAGGAAGTATTTGAGCCAATGGGCAAGCGTCTTAAGGGCATCCGTCTTGACAGTGGTGACCTTGCATATCTATCTAAGAAGGTAAGAAAAATGCTTGATGATGCTGGCCTTACGGACTGCAAGATAGTTGTTTCCAACAGTCTTGATGAATGGACTATTATGTCAATCTTAGAGCAGGGTGGCTGCATTGACAGCTTTGGTGTAGGTGAGAGACTTATAACAGCAAAGTCTGATCCTGTATTTGGAGCTGTATACAAGATTGCAGCGGTAGAAGAAAATGGAGTATTCCAGCCAAGAATTAAGATTTCTGAAAATGTCGAGAAGATAACAAACCCGGGACTTAAGAAGGTTTATAGAATATATGACGAGAATAAGAAGGCAATAGCTGACCTTATAGCAGGTGCTGATGAGGTTGTTGACCTTTCACAGCCTTACCGCTATGTAGATCCTGTAAAGCCTTGGAAGAACAGATATTTTGAAAACTGCACAGCAGTAGAGTTACAGCAGCTTGTTGTAAAGAACGGCAAGCGTGTAATGGACAGAGTATCTATTGATGAGATTAAGAAGTATGTTCAGGATCAGCTCACTGACAATATATGGGAAGAGGAGCAGAGATTTGAGAATCCACATAACCATTATCTTGATATGAGCCCGGCATATTATGATATGAAGATGTCACTTCTTCATAAGTTGACTGACTAGAGGAAAGTGGCAGACGGACGGAGCAGGGTGTGTATATGCTGCATCGTAAGACACGCTTCCGCTCGTGGAAAGGCGTAGCAGTACTAGGCGCACTGCCTCACTTCGTGAGGTGCGTTTGTCAAGTGCCGACGCCTTTCCAACGGTCTTACGCTACAGCATATGCACACCCTGTCCCCTTACGCTGTCACTTCCCCTGTCCGCCTTTGGCGGAGGTGGGGCTGGCGAGAGAGATTTCCGCAGAGAGCGATGGTGCCAAAGGCACCAAGCAAGAGTTTGTGGGGAGGTGGGCGGATTGTGTGGGTATATGTCATTTTCAGACCGTTGGAAGTGCGTCGGCACTTAGTGAACGCACCTCACGAAGTGAGGCAGTGAACTTAGTGTCCGCTACGCACTTTCACGAGCGGGAGCGTGTCTGGAAATGACATATACCCACACACTCCGCCCCACAGACCAACACAAAACACTTGCAATTACTGATTGTTTTGATATAATTAACTAGTATATGAAAAGTTAACGAAGGAGTAATAAATATGCCAGTTTGGAGTATTGTTTTATTGATAGTTATTGTTGTGCTTATAGCGGCACTTGTAGCACTTACTATTGTAGGTAGAAAGCTTCAGAAGAAGCAGGAGGCTAATAATGCCCAGTTAGAGGCCGCAAAGCAGGTTATGTCAATGCTTGTCATTGATAAGAAGATGATGAAGATGAAAGATGCAGGACTTCCAAAGATGGTCTTAGACCAGACACCTAAGGCATTCAGAGGTCGTAAGATGCCAATAGTTAAGGCAAAGATTGGACCAAGAGTTATGTCACTTATGTGTGATCCTAAGGTATTTGACCAGATTCCAATTAAGGCAGAAGTCAAGGCAGAAGTAAGTGGTATCTATATTGTAGGTATCAAGTCTGTAAGAGGTGGAAAGATTGTAGTTCCTGAAAAGAAAAAGAAGGGATTTTTTAAGAAGAATAAGTAAGAATGAGAGGCTACATCAGCGGATTGCTGGTGTGGTCTTTTTTTATGCCATGAGGGAGGGCTGTGGCTGGGGTATATGTCGTTTTCAGACACGCTCCCGCAAAGTTTCCGCAGGAAACAAGCGCCAGTAGATTAAGCGAAGTGTAAGGTCATGATGGAGGTATGTTGTAGTTTCAGACCGTTGGAAAGGCGTCGGCACTTGGCAAACGCACCTCACGTAGTGAGGTAGTGCGCCTAGTACCGCTACGTCTTTTCACGAGCGGGAGCGTGTCTGAAAGGACAACATACCTCCATCATGATCGCCCACTTCAAACCAATCTACACGAGCGCCTTGTTTTCCTCGTACATCTTCTCAATAAGATCCTGCACATCCTTGGCAAGAGTTTTTTTCTGCTCGCGGTCCATGCTGGCGACATCGATTGGCTTGCCAAATTCAAGGACAGTGTGAGTCTTTTTAAAGAATGGAAGGTGGTCTTCTAATGCAGCAGCTGTGTTGTTCTGTACCATAGGAATAATCCTGCAGCCTGATTTTTCAGCAAGCTTAAAGCTTCCTGCATGGAAAGGGAGAACACCATCAATGCTTTTATTTCTTGTTCCTTCAGGGAATATAACAATTGAAGTTCCAGCTTTCAAGTAATCAATACCAGTAAGGATAGTCTTTAAACCTTCTTTCATATTCTTTCTGTCAAGGAAGAGGCAGTAAAGATATTTCATCCATATATTAAGAAGAGGGACTTTTTCAATCTCTTTCTTGGCAACAAATCCAGTTCTGTGTTTCATGTATGTGTAAGAAATAATTGTGTCGAAGAAACCATGGTGATTGCCTACAAAAAGTACAGCTTCTCCGTCTTTAGGGAGGTTTTCAAGTCCTTTTACGGTTGTTGTAACACCAGACAGAAAAAGAACAACCTTAAAAACACCCTGCACAAAGCGGAGACTTCCGCGATCCTTAGCATCCTGATTGAACTTGCCAATAAGCCAGAATACAGGAAGCATTATAAGGCTGGCAAAGATTATTATTATTGCAAATATAACGATTAATATGAGTCTTATCATTGTATGTTCTCCATTTCATTTTTGATATTAAGTTAAGCCTAGTAGCGCGAGATATCTCAGCTCTTTACATAGGCCTTCGCTCCACTAGAATAGTGAATTTCACCTTCATTAGTCACAAATACAGCTTCAATTCCATCAAGGCTTTCAATAAGTTTCATACCGTCTTCAAGCCCAAGGCAGAAGCAGGTTGTGCTTAAGCAGTCTCCGGTGAGCGAATCCTTTGATAGAATAGTAACATCGGACAGGTCATTGTCATAAGAATAGCCTGTAGCCGGGTTAAGTATATGATGGTAAAATGTGCCGTCATCAGCATAGAAATAACGCTCATAGTTGCCGGATGATACAACAGAGGAATCATCAACAGAAAGAGCAACAAGCACTTCATTATTGGCTGCAAATGGCTTCCTTACGCCGATTCCGAAGTTATCTGTGTTAGTTTTTTTACCGATACATAAAACATTGCCACCGAGATTGATTATAGCACGTTTTACACCATTTTCTTCAAGAAAATCTTTGATTTTGTCGGCAATATAGCCTTTAGCAACAGCTCCGAGGTCAAGGATGACATCATCAGGCTTGCTGATTGAATAAGTACCATCACCGTTATCGGACACACTGACCCTGGTGTAATCGACATGTGTCAAAGCTTCAGCAATACGTCCGCTGTCAGGAACTTTAGGTGATTCCGCAGTGAAGTCCCACAGTCTGGAAACGCTTCCTATTGTTATGTCAAATGCTCCATTACTCAAAGCAGCATATTCAAGTCCGGCACTTACTAATTCATACATTTCCTTAGATATGTCAGTTGTCTGGTTAGAATTAACCTTTGATAACTCGCTGTCTTCCTTAGTTCTTGAAAAAATGTTTTCGTAGTAGTCACACAGATTAAGAGCCTCCGTAAGAGTATTCTTAGAAACACTTGAGTATGAGTCAATCTGCACAAATGTGTTTAACTTAAAACCGTTCACAGACTCCGGGGTAGTCAGTGTAACCGCAGGCTTTTCACAGGCGGTAAGCACAAAGCCCAGAGTCAGAATGACAGTAAACACATATGAAAAGCATTTTATTTTATTAAATTTCTTCATAGAATAATTACCGGAATAAACCGGCATCCTCCAAAAATTATTAACACATTGAGATTATAACAGTTTAACGCTGTATAAAAAAGTGAAATTAGTGTGAAATTACTTTTATTTTTTTGATAAATGTGCTATAAATATAAGGCTTGCTGTTAGGCAGGAATGTTTATGTATGTAGAAATGAGGAAGTATATGAAAAAGAAGTTATTTAGTGTGTTACTTGTAGGTGCACTTGCAGCATCATTAGTAGCATGTGGTAAAACAGACAAGAAAGAAGCTAAAGCTTCTACAGTTAACACAGAGATAAATGCAGAAGAGTATGCAGGAACAATTACTTCTAATGCAGGAGTATATAAGACATTTGTTAATCTTTCAGACTGGAAGGGAATGTCTGTTGATCTTAAAGAGTCAGATTATGTTGTTCTTGATTCGGATGTTGAGGACTATATCAAGAGCATGCTTGAATCAAAGGCTACAACTAATGTTATAACAGAGGGAACAACTAAGTCAGGAGATGTTATTAAGCTTGATTACAGTGGTAAGCTTGACGGAACAGCATTTTCAGGTGGAACTGCTACAGATGTTACTTACACAATAGGTTCAGGAAAGTTCGTTGATGATCTTGATAAGGGCCTTGTTGGACTTACAGTAGGTAAGGAGACTGATATTACATGTGTATTCCCAGAGAGTTATTACAATTCAGATCTTGCAGGAAAGACAACAGTATTCACAGTAACTGTTAAAGAAATTGACGAATCAGTTGTTCCAGAACTTACAGATGAGTGGGTTGCAGCTAATGCTGCTTCATTAGGAATTGAGGATAGTTCAGTTACAACAGTTGAGCAGTTAAGAACATATGTAAGGTCTTACCTTGAGACACAGGCTTCATCAAGCCGTTCAAGTGCTATATTTGAAGCTGCTTATACACAGATGTCTGATGGACTTGACGTTTCAGATTATCCAAGCGAAGAACTTACAGATTTATTAAATACTCTTAACAGTAACGTAGATGCAGAATATCAGTCATATAGCTCATCATACTCTTCTAAGGAGGCGTATCTTAAGAGTGCATATAACTTTGATTCACTTGATGCATTTAACGAGTATGCAGATAATTATGCAAAGCAGTATCTTTTACAGAAGATGATTGTAACTATGATAGCTGCTGATAACAATATCACTGTTACTGCAGATGATATTAATTCAACAGGTGAGGAGCTTGCTTCATACTATGGTTATGATGACTATAATGATATCATTGATACTTATGGAAAGACTATGAATGCAGAGATTGGATATCAGGTTCTTTATCAGAAGATAGTTGATTTTGTGTGTGAGAATGTTACAGTTAACGATACAACAGATACAGCAGAGTAATTCGTTATTAAGTTAATATTTAATGTTTGACAGGACTAAGGTTGCACAGCTATTAATGGGTGTGCAGCCTTATTTATTCTTATTATTTCCGCATTAAAACGGGATTTACATATATGAGCAGGCAGGTTCTGCACTATTAAAAATATGAGAAATGTGGTAAAACCACTTAAGGGGAAAACAATGAATCAATTCGTACCAAAGCTTTTCGACGTGATGAAGGGCTATTCAAAGAAGCAGTTCGTTAATGATGTTATTGCAGGTATTATCGTTGCAATCATAGCGTTACCATTATCTATCGCACTTGCGCTTGCATCAGGAGTAGGTCCTGAGCAGGGTATCTACACAGCTATATTTGCTGGTTTTGTTATTTCATTCCTTGGCGGAAGCAGGGTTCAGATTGCCGGACCAACAGCCGCATTTGCAACTATTGTTGCAGGAATTGTGGCACAGAACGGAATGGATGGCCTTATTGTTGCAACAATTATGGCTGGTATCATTCTTATTATCATGGGATTTCTTAAATTTGGTAATCTTATCAGATTTATTCCTTATACAATTACAACTGGATTTACATTTGGTATAGCAGTTACTATTCTTGTAGGACAGATTAAGGATTTCTTAGGTCTTGATACTTCTGCATATACTGGACCAACTATTGAGACACTTGATAAGTTAAATGCAGTGTTTAAATGTATTAACACATTTAACTGGCAGGCTCTTGTTGTAGGTGGTATTTCACTTGCAATTCTTATAATATGGCCTAGATTCAAGAAGTTAGAGAAGATTCCAGCATCTTTAATTGCTGTTATAGTTTCTGTAATTATGGTTAAACTTGGAATGCAGGCTAAGACTATCGGAGATTTATATACAATTTCAAGCAAGCTGCCGGGTATCAGCATACCACATGTTAATATAACAATGGTTAAGAATCTTTTGCCAGATGCATTTACAATTGCGGTACTTGCAGGTATTGAGTCACTTTTATCATGCGTTGTTTCTGATGGTATGATTGGAAGCAGACATAAGCCTAATATGGAACTCGTTGCGCAGGGTGCAGGTAACCTTGTATCTGCTTTATTCGGTGGAATTCCAGCAACAGGTGCTATTGCGAGAACAGCAGCTAATGTTAAGAATGGTGGACGTACACCAATCGCTGGTATGGTTCATTCTGTAACACTTCTTCTTATCCTTGTTGTGCTTATGCCATATGCAGCATGGATTCCAATGCCGGCAATTGCAGCGATTCTTTTCATGGTAGCTTATAACATGAGTGGCTGGAGAGAAATGATTTCTCTTTGTAAGACTTCACCTAAGAGCGATATTCTTGTGCTTCTTACAACAGCAGTACTTACTATTGTATTTGACCTTGTTGTTGCTATTGAAGTTGGTGTTGTGCTTACAGCACTTCTTTTCCTTAAGAGAATGGCTGATGTTACAGAGGTTAAGAGCTGGAAATATATTGGTGATAATATAGATGAGAATAATGATCCTGACAGCATTAATCTTAAGCATGTTCCTAAGGATACACTTGTATATGAGATTAACGGACCTATGTTCTTTGCAGCTGCAGACAAATTCCTTGATATCCAGACAGTATCAGGTTCTAAGGCAGTTATTGTAAGAATGAGAGGCGTTCCATCAATGGATGTTACTGCCCTCAGATCTTTAAGAAATATTCATGCGGTATGTAAAAGACATGGTGCTGTTATGATTCTTTCACATGTAAATGAACAGCCTATGTCAGTTATGGAGCATGCTGGCTTTGCGGATGAGATTGGAAGAGATAATTTCTGTGCCAATATTGATGCAGCTCTTGAGCATGCTAAAAATATTGTAGAAGGGTAATGCTAAATGAAGGAAGATACACTTTCCTATATAAGAGATAATAAAGAAATTACATTTGAACAGAAGATAAGACTTGTAATTATGCTGAGTCTGCCTACGATTCTTGCACAGGTGTCATCAATTATAATGCAATATATTGATGCGTCTATGGTCGGAAGACTGGGGGCAGGCTGTTCGGCTTCAATAGGTCTTGTATCGACAACGACATGGCTGCTTGGAAGCCTTGCTTCTGCACCATCACTTGGATTTTCAATTCAGGTGGCACAGCTTGTCGGGGCAAAGAAGTTTAACAGGGCAAGAAGAGTGTTCTTACAGTCATTTGGAATTGTTCTTCTTATATCAATTATTATTGGTGCTGCCGGAGCCATGATAAGCTGGGGACTTCCAGCATGGCTCGGTGGAGAAGAGTCGATACAGAAGGATGCGACAATGTATTTTCTTATAACATCATTGTCTATGCCGGCACTTGGTTTTAACCGTCTTGGTACGAGAATGCTGCAGAGCTGTGGTAATACGAGAACACCAGGAATTCTTAATTCCATGAATTGTTTACTTGATGTTATATTCAATTTTATATTCATATTCAGTTGGCATGGTTTTGGCTTTGGTCTTGGAGTTATGGGTGCAGCACTTGGAACAACGGCGGCAGAGATTGTCACCACAATTATTATGTTTTATGTATTGATGTTCAGAACACCGATGCTTTCTAAGGGTTACGGAACAGATTCTGATGAGAAGGCAGGTCTTGCTACAATAAAGAAGTCATTTGTTTTATCTCTTCCTGTTACATTTGAAAATGTAGTTATGTTCGGGGCTATGATTACGATAACAAGAATTGTTGCACCATTAGGAGTTGTGGCTGTGGCTGCCAATTCATTTGCAATAACTGCAGAAAGCCTGTGCTATATGCCAGCTTACGGAATTGAGGAAGCGGCAACGGCACTTGTTGGACAGAGTATAGGTGCAGGCAGAGGAAAGCTTGCATTGTCTTTTGGAAGAATTTCAGTTGCTTTCGGAATGGGAATCATGGCGTTCACCGGACTTCTGATGTTTATATTTGCACCGTTCATGATTGGAATTCTTACACCTGACCCGGTAGTAAGAGAGCTTGGCGTAACTATAC
>OJKW01001931.1_pt1 | contig 10905 bp, 10 predicted proteins | sample 1596591 | NCBI WGS metagenome assembly OJKW01 (sample SAMEA4350166, study PRJEB24818) | metagenome | biome: human; feature: gut; material: faeces | place: Denmark | collected 2013-09
CTGGGAACCGGACTGGGTCTGTCCATCTGCAAGGAGATCATCACCGCCCACAAACAGAATCTGGATGTGGTCAGCACCGAAGGCGTTGGTTCCGAATTTGTCTTTACACTGACGAAAGAAACCTAATAACAAAAAAAGAGACAGGAGCCTGTCTCTTTTTTATTACTCTTCTGAATGCCAGTGGCTGTGATGTAAATGCCCCTCTGTGTTCAGGTTTTTAAATCCCAGCTGCCTCAATGCCTCATACAATACGATAGCTACCGAATTTCCCAGGTTCAGTGACCGGATATCCCCAAACATAGGGATCCGTATGGTAGTCTCTTCATTTTCTACCAGAATCTCTTCCGGAATCCCGGCACTTTCCTTCCCAAACATAATATAACAGTCCTCTTCAAACTTCACATCACTGTATACATGCTTGGCTTTAGTCGTAGCCATATAAATCTTTGCCCCCGGATTCTTCTCCAAAAAGTCTGGAAAACTATCATAAATCGTATAGTCTAACTTGTCCCAGTAATCCAATCCGGCTCTTTTTACCTGTTTTTCATTAATCTGGAATCCCATAGGCTCGATCAGATGAAGCCTGGCTCCTGCTGCCACGCAGGTACGGCCGATATTCCCTGTATTAGCCGGAATCTCCGGCTCCAGCAAAACAATGTTTAACACAATCAGTCCTCCTGACGCAGTGCCAGGAACAGTTCAATCTCTCTTCCATCAAAAGTCATAGGCACACAAAGATTCTTTGTATAATTATTTGTAAAACTCATAGTTCCATGAGTCAAGGACGGCGGTGTAATGTCAATTCCAATACCATTGGCTGAAAAAACCGTAGCCGCATTTCCCATGATCATATTGCCTAACTCACTTAACGCACTGCAGGCAAACTCGTCCATCTCCTTAACCTCCATCATACACATCTTGGATGCGATGTTGCAAGCGTTTTCATTTGTCATAGCGATCAATACCTGTCCACGCATTTCGCCTGTCACACCAATGATAATAACCCATGCATCCGGCCCAAATTTGGCTTCTTGAAGTTTCGGTTTCTGAATGGAAAGTTCTACAAAACACATATCCTGAAAAACCTTCTTTGCCGCCATCAAAAACGGATTAATATGGTCTGCACTTATCATTGCCATTTTGTTCTCTATCCCCTTTTCATCATTCTTTAATAATTTTATAGTAACACACTTAATTCAGAGTGTCTATAAATTTCTCTATCTTGTCCAGTGCCTTCTTCAAGTTGTCGATGGAATACGCGTAGGAAATACGCAGGAATCCTTCTCCGCACTCTCCAAAAGCGGTACCCGGCACAACAGCCACTCTCTCCTGTTCCAGCAAACGTCTGGCAAACTCCTCCGAAGTCATGCCATACGCACTGATATTCGGGAACACATAAAAAGCTCCTTTTGGTTCAAAACACGGAAGGCCCATCTCATTCAATGCGTTTACCAGGAAGCGACGGCGTTCGTCATAACTTTCTCTCATCCTGCGCACATCTTCATCTCCGTTGCGGAGAGCCTCGATCGCTGCATACTGGCTGGTAGTAGGCGCACACATGATCACAAACTGATGGATCTTCAACATCTGTTTCATGATCTCTTTTGGTCCTGCTGCATATCCCAGACGCCATCCTGTCATAGCATAGGATTTGGAAAATCCGTTGATCACAATGGTTCTCTCTCTCATGCCCGGAATCGATGCGATGGACACATGACCGCCCTCATAATTTAACTCCGAATAGATCTCATCGGACATAACAAACAGATCGTGTTCTTTCACTATATCCGCAATAATCTGCAATTCTTCCCGGTTCAAGATTGCTCCTGTCGGGTTATTTGGAAATGGAAGAACCAGAATCTTTGTCTTATCGGTAATAGCGGACAAAAGTTTTTCCTTAGTCAACTTAAACTGGTCTTTTTCTTCCAGCGGGAGCCGCACCGGCACACCTCCTGCCAGTTTCACACACGGAAGGTATGACACATAACAAGGCTCCGGTATGATCACTTCATCCCCCGGATCCAGCATGGTACGAAAGCCTATATCAATGGCCTCACTGCCACCTACTGTTACAAGTATCTCATCGGTGCTGTAGGAAAGTCCGAAACGACGGTCTAAGTACCGTCCGATCTCTTCTCTCAGTTCAAGCAGACCGGAATTACCGGTGTAAAAGGTTCTTCCCTTCTCCAGAGAGTAAATTCCCTCTTCTCTTACATGCCAGGGCGTATCAAAATCCGGCTCACCAACGCCCAGTGAAATAACATTACTCATAGTACTTGCTGCGTCGAAAAAACGGCGGATGCCGGAAGGTTGTATTTCTGTAATTGCTTTAGATAACGGGTTTCTCATGGTGTAATCAACTGCCTTTCGTCTTCAACCTTTCCTTCTATCAAAGAAAGGCCATAATCTTTGTATCGTTTTAAAATAAAGTGGGTTGCTGTACTGATGACTGACTCCATCGGAGACAGCTTCGCCGATACAAAGCGTGCGACTTCCTTCATGGACTTACCGTCAATGATAACCATCAGGTCAAAACCGCCGCTCATAAGATAAAGGCTTTCTACCTCTTCAAACTGGTAAATTCTCTCTGCTACTTTATCAAAACCACGGCCTCTTTCAGGAGATACCTTTACCTCGATCAAAGCCGCCACATGCTCAAACTCTGTATTATCCCAATTGATCAGCGTAGGATATCCGCAGATCACGCCATCCGCTTCCATCTCCGCCAATGTTTTCTGAATCTCTTCTTCTGTAGAATCTACCATTACCGCCATGTCTTTTACAGACAAACGGCTGTCTTTCGCCAACAGATGCAACAGTCTTTCTCTCATAACCATTTACCTCCTGAAAATAGTGTATTGCCCCCTCGCTGACGCTCGGCGGCAGGTCGTCGGAACCAGTTTTAACTATGACTTCGTCATATGGTTCCTCCTCAACATAATGTATTCCGTTAAAAATACACGAATTTTCCGTTTTTGTCAACATACTTTGTACAATTCATCGGTTTTAGGCGGCTCTAAAAACCGCTTTTCATCACCGTTTCGCACGATGCGGTCTCTGCCTTCTACCGCATAACCGATCACCGATGCATGGATACCTGCCCGGGTAAGCTCTTCCACCAGACGGCTTCCGTGGTCGGTTCCGATCAGCATAGCCCCGCTGGAGATCAGCAGATAAGGATTGATATCATACACTTCACAGATCTCTATGGTCTCCTGACGGATAGGAATCTTTTTCAGATCAATATCCAGACCTACACCAGAGGCCTCTGCCATTTCCCACAAGGCTCCGAAAATACCTCCTTCTGTCACATCATGCATGGCCGATACGCCTACTTTCATGGCCACTTTGGCATCATCCACCACACTGAGAAGATCTGCAAAGGACTTGGCGGTCTCAACCAGTTCTGACGGAAGTTTTTCCTTTAGTTCCTGTTCTTTTTCCGATGCCACGATGGCGCTTCCTTCCAAACCGATCCACTTGGTCACGACCAGATCCTGTCCCGGTTTCAGACCGGATGTAGCCACCATTTCACCTTTTTTCACCTTGCCGACACCGGTGACCGATACAAGGGGCTGGTTTACTACCGCTGATACTTCCGTGTGTCCCCCCATGATCTCTACGCCATAGCGGGCTGTACACTCACTGAGTTCCTGCATGATCTCTTTCAGCTCTTCTTCTGTGCTGTTCTCCGGCAGGATAATGGTCACCATCATCCCCACCAGTTCTGCCCCGGAAGAAGCTATATCGTTGGCCGTAATATGAAATGCCAGCCGGCCGATGTGATCGGCTGTTCCGGTAATGGGATCAGTAGAAAGCACGATGGCATGCTCTCCCACATCCATCGCCGTGCAGTCTTCCCCCACACCAGAGTGAACCAGAACTTTCGGCCGTTCTACAGTCAGCATTTTACAAACAGACCGTATCAATATATTTTCAGGTACTTTTTCTATCTCCATGTTCGTTCCTCGATTTCTACCTGCCGCCGGTTCTTTATTCTTCCGGCTCTGCTGTTGTCTGGGCTTTTTCCGTATTTTCAGGTGCTTTGGTAGGTGCCGCGGTTTCCTTGGCCTTTGGCGTGGCGGTAGGTTTTGCTGTTTTCTTGGCCTTATCCGCTGCCTTTTGCTCTTTATCTTTATCTTTATCCTTGCCGGACGGTGCCGGTGTGGCATCTGCCGCTCCCTTTGTAACATAACGAGGCTCTGCCTTATAGGTGCTGGAATTTACCTGGGTTTTCTTCGTTTCACCATTTTCTGTCACGATCTTCCAGAGAACCGCCTTGCATCCCGTATGGGCTTCCTGGGTCACACTAACATAGGAAGATGGCTTGGTCTTGTCGTAGGTCACTTTATCCGCACCGGGTTCCATCGTCTCAATGGTCTCTGACTGGAATGTCACGGTACGATCTGATGATCTGGTCTCTTCTCCGTAGATATTAAAATAAATGGTTCCATCATAGGCTTCACCCTGGATATAAATCGGAACTTCCGTATTGTTGCGGAATTTCAGGTCTTTATAATCCCCTGCAATGGCTGCGTCCATAGACGGTGAAACATAGGCAACCACCATGGAATGAGGACTTCTCTGAACCACCTTTAACTCTGCTCTCAGCACAGCATTATACAAGGTCGTAGACACCTGGCATACACCTCCGCCGATGGAATCCACCACCTGTCCGTTGCTGTAGGACGGTGCCGCATAATATCCGTTGTCCTCTGTCATCGGGGAGATGGCATCATGGACAGAAAAAGTTTCTCCCGGATAGATCACGGTGCCATTGATCAGTCTGGCCGCATTGGCCACATTTTTCGACCGGCTGATGTTTCCTGCATTGTACTGGGTGGAAAAACTTCCTATCTTGTCTTTACACCGTCTGGCGGTCTCCTCTGTTACCTTTGGCTGCTCCACAGCCACGACAGCCGTTACCCGGATCACATTGTTTTCTTCTGCATTCAGTTTCTGCAGTGCCTCATGGATCTTCTCTGTCGTTTTTTTCACATCCAGCGTCACACCCTGTTTTTCTTTGGTATACACCAGACTTCCCTGTTTCATTTTAATCTGGGAATTCTTGGCCTTGGTACATTTTTTACCACAGGTCTTCTCCACAAACTTCTTAACCTTGGCCTCGGAATAAGTAAAGGCCACGGAAAAATTTCTATGCCTCAGCTGCAGGTCCCGCACCTCTTTGTAATTAGAAAAAATATTTCCTGTCTTTCCAAGTTTTAAGGCCTGCTCTACCACATCCCCGCTTTCGCATTTATATCCAAGTTTTTCCAAAGTCGCAGTAACCTTTTTCCCGTTTACATCTACCTCCAGGCTTTTGGATGCCAGGGAATCCAGTTTGCTCTGTATCTTTTTCTCTGCCTCATCTTTTGTCATACCACTGACATCCATGCCGTCAATGGTGACACCCTGGCAGATCTTATCCGGATCCGGCTGGCTCGTATAACAAGCCACCCCTACATAGGCCGCGATCAACGCGGACATTCCTATAATAAACCCGATAGCCGGGCCAAATCTTTGTTTTCTCATCTCATAACGCCTCCGCTCCTGCTCCACACTTGCACAAATGATAAACTTGTATTAGAATATGGATGGTAACAGACTGGCGATCATAGCCAGGATCAGGATACCACAGATCACAGCAGCGATCTTACGCTGATTTTTACGATTAAACATAAAAACATCCCCCTTTCTTTACGATGTTTTTTACCACTGATAATTCAGATCGGAGTTAAACATATGAAATATATTGCTATTTACCTGGTTTGCTTTCTTATTTTCATCGGCTGGCTTTTATACGAACAGCGTAAAAGCCGTAAAGTGGCCGAACAGGAATCCAAAGATTTCTGGGCCAGGGAACAAGAAGCCAACCAGACCCGCAAAAAAGATATATCCAACCTTCCTCTCCTTCATGTATCCGAAGAAGAAATCCCTGTGGCCGACACAGATAATGATTCTGTATTATATTATGTCGGACAGGTAAAAGAAATAATCAAGAACCCTATGATGGATTTCTCAGATTATACAAATACAGATTTAAAGTTAGCATATGGCGTAGGAAATTTCAAGACCATATCCGAATATGACGAAACTTTTCACGAATTTCTCATTGCTCTGGGCAGTCTTGCCCGCAGTTATGAAAAGGCAGATCTTTTAGACTATGCCATCCGCACCTACCTTCTGGCCATCCGCTATGGAACCCGCCAGGTGGCGGATTATGAAGCACTGGCCCGGATCTATCTCCGGAAGGACCAGCCGGAAAAGATCCAGGAACTTCTGGATATGATAAAGTCTTCGGATTTTCCACACAAGGACAACCTGGAAACGGCCCTGCGGAATGTGATTTTTTCCTACCGTTAAGAATCCATGGAAATCCTCTGAACACCGGCACTATAGTTCAGCGGATTTCTTTTTTGATAGTCAAACATAAACCAGGCAAAGGGGCCAAATACAATTTCCCCCTTCTTCTGCCATGCCGTCAGATCAAAGGAAAATTCTCCGATATAAATCATATTAAATAACTGTTTTGTCACACGATTGTCATACCCATGAAGATACTGTGGGTCTTCACATTCTCTGTCAAAAAACGCCCGGATCTTCTTTTTCTGCTCATCGCTTCGCAGTTCCACAAAAGAAGGCGGATTTTTCACATAATCCCTGCTGTAGAGGTCAAAGGTAAGGACCTGCCGGAATTCTTCCAGCTGCTCCGGTGTCATTTTCAGCCACTCAATGGCAAATTCCCACAAAATCTCATACCGTCTCAGACGGCTGTGCTGGCAGGAAAAATAACCCTTTTCCCGGTAATGCATAGACAGTGCCACATACATATCAAAAGCCATACTAAACAGTGTCCGTAAGTAAGTCATGGATGCACTGAACTGGAAACTGTTATAGTACACTTCCACCATTTCTTCCACTGCTTTCAGCCGCTTCAGATCCTCATACGGCAGCCATCTGGTAGACAACACCTCATAGGGCGGATAACTGCTGAACTGAATGTCATAGGAATCCTTTACCTCATTCATGTAGGATCCTTCTAACACTTTCAGAAATCCCAACTGAAGCTGATCCGGCTTCATGGCATACACATCTTCAAAAGAATGTCTGAAACTTGCATATCCCTCATACGGCAACCCTGCGATCAGATCCAGATGCTCATGGATATTGCCTGCTTCATGCACCCTTGCCACACAGTCTGCCAGTTTCTTCAAGTCCATGGTGCGCCGGATTGCCTTAATGGTATCCGGATTGGTGGACTGGACCCCGATCTCAAACTGAACAAGCCCCGGTCTAAATGTCTTCAGCAGTTCAAAATCCTTCTCCCGCAGAAGATCACCGCCGATCTCAAAGTGAAAGTTGGTAACACCATTATCATGCTCTCCGATATATCGCCAGATCTCATAGGCATAATCCCTGTTGCAGTTGAATGTACGGTCCACAAACTTTACCTGAGGCACCTTTCTCTCAATAAAAAAGTCCAGTTCTTTCTCCGTCTTTTCCACACTCTTGATCCTGACGGAACGCTCGATAGAGGAAAGACAGTAACTGCAAGAAAAAGGGCAGCCACGGATGCTCTCATAATACAGGATCTTATTCTCCAGCCCATCCAGTGATTCATACGGAAATACCAGATCATCCATATCCATTGCCTTCTGAGGCGGTCCTATATGCAGTTCTCCCTCTTCCAGATAGGCAACACCGGAAAGTTCTGCCCTGGACTGTTTCTCCCCGTGAAGCCATGCCAACACCTCTTTAAAGGTATTTTCCCCTTCTCCCCGGATCAAAAGATCCACAAAGGGATACTGCTCAAAAGTCTTTTCCGGGTTATAACTTACTTCCGGTCCCCCTACAACAATCTTTCCCTGGGGCCAGATCTTCTTCCAGTCCTGAGCCAGACGCATCACATACTCAATATTCCACAGATAACAGGAAAAACCGACCACATCCGGTTCTCTGTCAAACAGATCCGATAAAATCTCCTGGATACTGTGATTGATGGTGTATTCTGCAATCTCAACCTCATTCCGGTATTTTCCGGCGTTTGCCTGCAACGAACGGACTGCCAGGTTCGTATGTATATATTTGGCATTGATACCAACCAGCACAATCTTCATATTTTTCCTCCCCTGTTTAGAAAAAAGGCTTGCCACAACAGCAAGCCATATCATTCTCTCTATTTATTTTTCCGCATAAGAAAAAGCGGGTGATGGGAATCGAACCCACGTATCTAGCTTGGAAGGCTAGTGTTCTACCATTGAACTACACCCGCATCAACGAATAATACTATACCATGATACCGGTGTAATGTCAAGGAATTATTTTATTTTACTTTCATTTTCTTTGGAAACCATACGATTCACAGCCAGTCCCACGCCCAGCAGTCCCCAGAATACCGGCGCCACTGCCACGGTGGAGTCATTGGCGATTCCTGTCACGATGTAACCAAAGACGGAGATCATAATAGCAGCTCCCACTCTGGCCGTAAAACTCTCCATAGAACTGCGCCAGTACAGGCGGACACTGCGGATGAGATAAATAAATACCAGTGCCAGATAGGCGATCAGAGAAAGAAGTCCCGTCTGCACCCATGTCTGCAGATACATATTATGCGGTTTTGTAATGGTGGAACCGGCATAATTCATATTGTTCAGTCCTACATAATCATTGTTTGGGTACACCTCGGTAAAGGTATTCGGGCCGGATCCGATGAGTATATAATCCTTCAGAAGCGGAATCGTCCGGGACCAGATATATCCTCGTTTGTCTCCAAAATGCTGGTTATTTTCAAAACCACAAGATGGGATCTCCACCAAATCGTCTAACTTACCGATGGCGTTATACAGTTTGTATTTTCCATTTACTATGCAGATGTACCATGACTTGTAGTTGTAACGGCTCTGAACCTGCACTGCCACAGACACTTTATTGTTAATATTGACCGCACTCTGGAAAAAGCGCATATCCTGCAGGGTAGTGCTGCCCTTGACCATCATGCCGCCGTCATTGCTGTTTTTCGTAAGTGTGATGGGTTTGTGGTCCGCATCCTGCACCGTATAACCACTGTTGTTGTTAATGGTAAGATACAATACCTCATCTTTGATGGTGGTGATCTTTACTCCCTCATCCGTAGACACCATGGATGCAATGGTATGGGAGTCTGCATTAGGATGGAACAATTTGTTCATAGCGGTATCAAAACCGCCTGGGAACACCAGAACCACTGCCACAACCGCAGCCACACATCCTCCGGCTGCCCACCACAGTTTTTTCCCAAATGCCCCCTTCATTCTCGGGAAAAAGAAGATCAGAGCAAACACAGCTGCTGCTGCCACACCGATCACACCGGTAAGAGACTGGGAACCGATCAGGAATACAAAGTTTAAGCAGGCACTGACCACTGCCAGACAGTGCCATGTCTTGTTAATGCGGCCCCACTGGGTAAAGGCAGCCAGCAAAAGGACCGGCATTACTAATGCCACATAGGAACCGGCGTAGTTCGGATTATATAAAGTAGAATAAGACTGTCCTTCCGGGAAATTAAACCGGAAATTCAGCACTTTATCCATTTTCAGGCTCATGTACCAGGCACCCAGGCTGCTGCGGAAAAAGTCCAGATGCAGATACTGGAAAGCACCGATGGCACCGCACACAGCACTTCCGCCGATAATGCTGTACACTATATATTTTACAACCTGTTCCGAATCCACGATCAGGTACGCATACACCAGAAGCACTCCATATGCCAGCAGCACATTAAAGCCCTCCCACTGCTCATAGCCTCCCTTAAAGGCCACGCTTCCATAGGAGGAAAAGAAGGCCGAAATCAAGGATAATACCAGGTAAATCCCCACACTGTATATCTCCGGTGCAGACAACTGTTTCCACCGTCCGCTCCAGTCCTTCTTCGTTAAAAATGCGCCGATCAGGCACACCGCCATGACCCACGCCAATATGATCAGCACCTGTGCTTTATAATACAAAAACACATCCACCGTAGATTTCAGGGCATCGGAAAACCATGCATACTTGGTCAATCCTGTGTTGTAACGCTTTGCCACGGCGATCAGCGGAACAACCGCCACCGCCAATGCCAGCGGCAGGTACAGACAGCCCGGCTTTTTCTCTTCTATCTGTTGTTTATTATTTTGTCTGGACACAATAACCCTCCGTTCCATTTTCATCAGTGCCCTCATTATAACATACCTTTCCATTATCATGTCAAGGGTAAGGACATAACATTGTGTTTTCTTGACACCTTTTTCTGTTTGTCCTATACTAAAAAAAACAATTTTATGCTAGGTGGAATGAATATGCAATACATTGATTTACATGTACACTCAACCTGTTCCGACGGCACCTTCACCCCGGAGCAGATCGTGGATCTGGCCGTAGACAAAGGACTGGCTGCCTTTGCCCTTACGGATCATGATACAGTAGCAGGTGTTGGCAGAGCACTGACTGCTGCCCGGGGAAAATCTCTCACCGTGATCCCCGGCGTGGAATTGTCCTGTGAATACACAGTGACGCCTTCCCGTAAAAAGGAAATCCACATTCTGGGATACCAGCTGGATCATGAGGACAAAGTTCTTATTGAACGCCTGCAGGAAGCCGCCGATGAGCGGGACAACCGAAACAAAAAAATGTGCGAAAATCTGCATAACGATGGTTACCCTATTTCCTATGAGGAACTGACTGCCCGCTACCCGGATACGATATTGACCCGTGCCCATTTTGCCCGTTTTCTATGTGAAAAAGGTGTTGTATCCAGCATTGACTCCGCTTTCCGAAAGATTCTTTCTGACAAAGGTCCTTATTTTGTATCCAGAAAATATCTGACGCCGGAAGAGGGTATTGAACTTATAAAAAAAGCAGGTGGCATACCGGTTCTGGCACACCCCCTGC
>OJKW01001939.1_pt1 | contig 10871 bp, 8 predicted proteins | sample 1596591 | NCBI WGS metagenome assembly OJKW01 (sample SAMEA4350166, study PRJEB24818) | metagenome | biome: human; feature: gut; material: faeces | place: Denmark | collected 2013-09
GAAGGATAGATATGGGACACGAACTTACTAAGAATGATATCAAGAAGATGGAAGAAGAGATTGAGTACAGGATACATGAGGTAAGAAAGGCTGCACTTGATGATGTCAAGGAGACAAGGGCTCAGGGAGACTTAAGTGAGAATTTCGAGTATCATGCAGCAAAAAGGTTTAAGAACAAGAATGAGAGCAGAATAAGATACCTGCAGAGAACTATTAAGAATGCGACTGTTATTGATGATTCATCAGCAGATGATGAGGTTGGCGTTAATAATACAGTTGAGGTATTGTATGAGGATGATGAAAGCACGGAGACTATTAAGATTGTTACTACAATCAGGGCTGATTCGTTAAGCGGTATGATCAGTATAGAGTCGCCCCTTGGCAAGGCACTTCTTGGACATAAGAAGGGTGACAGGGTTCTTGTACAGGTTAATCCACAGGTTGAATATTATGTTGTTATAAAAGATATATCTAATACTGATGATTCTGATGATAACATAACAAGTTATTAATAAAATATAAAATATATATTATTAGGTTGACATGATAGCGGCATACTTATATAATCTTAATATACATTTGTTTGCGTAAGATTATTATAAGGGGTGCCGCTTTTGCAGTTTAATAAAGCACAGATTCAGGCTATACAACATAATAAAGGACCGTGTATGGTAATTGCAGGACCAGGTTCTGGAAAGACTACGGTTCTTACACACAGGGTAAGGTATCTTATCGACAGATGCGGGGTCAAGCCGTCTGATATTCTTGTTATTACATTTACTAAGGCTGCAGCAGAGCAGATGAAGTTTAAGTTTAAGGGGCTGTCAGAAGGTAGAAGTTCAGCAGTAACATTTGGCACATTTCATGCAGTATTTTTTACCATACTTAAGGCAGCATATAATTATTCTGCACGCTGCATTATTACGCCACAGGTACAGCATGAATTCGTGAAAGACCAGATACACAGGCTTGAATTGGAGTATGATGATGAGAAGGAAGCTGTAGATGGTGTTTTATCTGAGATAAGCCGTGTTAAGGGTGAGGCTGTTAATATAGATGAATATGAGAGCAGATGCATTCCGCCACAGAGCTTCAGAATAATATACATGGCTTATGATGATATGCTTGTAAGAAAGCATCTGATTGATTTTGATGACATGATTGTACAGTGCCGCGAGCTTCTGATGCAGAGAGAAGATTACAGGAGGGCGTGGCAGAATAAATATAAGTACATTCTGATAGATGAATTTCAGGATATTAATAAGGCACAGTTTGATGTTGTGAGGATTCTTGCTGATGAATACAGAAATCTTTTTGTGGTGGGGGATGATGACCAGAGTATATATGGATTCAGGGGTTCTGCTCCACAGATAATGTTAGATTTCAATAAGTATTATAGTGATGCAGTGAGAATTGACATGTGTATTAATTACAGGTCAACGGGCAATATTGTGTTTGCTTCAAGGGCTGTAGCAGAGGAGAATGAGCATCGTTATTATAAAGATATAACGACGTACAATTCACAAGGAGATACTGTGTCTGTATATGAATTTAACAGTCTGAATGATGAGAAAGCATTTCTTGTATCAGAGATAAGAAGACTGATTGATACTGGAATAGCTGCTGATGACATTGCTGTGTTATCAAGAACTAATGTAATTGGGAATATGTATATGTCAAGGCTTGAAAGTGATGGAATTCCATGCTGCGATTATTCGGTAGTACAGGATATATATGAGCACTGGATAAGTAAGGATATTCTTACATATATAAGGATAGCACTTGGCAGCAGGGAAAGAATAGATTTTCTGCGGATTATTAATAAGCCGCTCCGATATATAAGCCGTTCATATATTACACAGCCGGCAGATATTAATGCATTGAAGAGAGGCTATGAGGGGAATGAACAGATGAGTAAACAGGTAGAAAAGCTGGTGTCTGATATTAGTATGATAAGAAGTATGTCTCCATTTGCAGCTGTTAATTATATAAGAAAGGGTGTTGGTTATGATGAGTATATAAGGAATTATATATATGAACACAAGGCTGATAAGGAAGAATTATATAATGTGCTTGATGAACTGGCACACAGGGCTTCACAGTATATGAGTCTGTCACAATGGCTTGATGGTATTGCAGAATACATCAGGCAGTGCGATAAAGACAGACAGAATAATACAGCAGACGGTGTGCATATGCTTACAATGCACGGCTCTAAAGGTCTTGAATATAAGATTGTACTGGTAATGGATGTCTGTGAGGGGATAATACCGTATAATAAGTCGATTTTAGATGAGCAGATTGAAGAGGAGAGGAGACTCTTTTATGTTGCGATGACGAGGGCAAAAGAAAAGTTGTATCTTCTGTACCCCAAGCAGAGGTACAACAAAGATACAACCCGTTCACGCTTTATAGAAGAGCTTCTTACTGCTCGTTATCCTCTTCTTCGTACAGATCTTCATACTCCATAGCATCTAATTCTTCGTCAAATGCTTCAGATACAAGTTCATATTCTTCATCGGATTCAATATTCTCAAGTACAGGTTCATTGTCGCCTTCAACCTTGTATCTGTAGAGATATACTTCATCGTTGTCTGCAGCCTCTCCCTCAAGTGGAAGAAGTGCGATATAGTCGTTGTCTCCAGCAGGGAATATGCGTATTATTGCACATTCACATTCTGTGTTATCATCAAGCATAAGAGTTACTGTGTTATATTCCTGATTATTATTCTCCATAATGTCTCCGTTCTGCCAGTAATGGCTTTAGTATTTTCTCTACTCTAACAAATATTATGTATAAAAGCAATGAAAATAAAGAAAAAAGACTTGCTATTTTATTATGTAAGGTGTATATTATGCATAAGTTAATAATTTAAGTCAAAGGGGACGATTTTAGCAGCAACGCTAGGATTGTCCCCTTTTTGGTTAAATTAATAGCATTAAACAATGAATATTATAATCTGGAGGTTCACGCCATGGATAAAATCGATAAGAAGATAATTACATTATTACAGCAGAATGCAAGGATGCCTTTAAAGGCTCTTGCCGAGAATGTTTTCCTTTCATCACCGGCTGTTTCAGCAAGAATTGAAAGGCTTGAGAAGGAAGAAATTATTGAAGGTTATGAAGTTAAGATTAATCAGTTAAAGCTGGGATATCATATCACAGCATTTATTAATCTTGAAGTTGCTCCTGTACAGAAACCGGATTTCTACCCATTTATCAAGTCATGCCCTAATGTTGTTGAATGTAATTGCGTAACAGGTAATTATTCAATGCTTTTAAAGGTTATGTTCCCAAGTACCATGGAACTTGATACATTTATTGGACAGCTTCAGAAGTTTGGAAGAACAAGTACACAGATTGTGTTCTCAACACCTGTTGCTCCAAGAGGTATTGATGTTAATCAGGAGATGCCTACAGATAATTAAATTCATCAAAAGTTCATAATTATTTAACCTATTAACACTGTCAGACACTTGCTGTTCTGGCAGTGTTTTTGTTATAATTATCTGAGTTTAAATTTCGTGTTACGAGGAGGTATTATGAGTAAAGCTTCAGATATATTAGATAATGTAAGTAAGGTGATTGTGGGTAAGAGAAATGTTTCAGAACTGGTCCTTACAAGTATTATTGCCGGTGGACATGTTCTTCTAGAAGATGTTCCGGGTACAGGTAAGACTATGATGGCGAAAGCATTTGCAAAGAGCATTGATGGACAATTTTCAAGAATTCAGTTTACACCAGATCTGCTTCCTTCAGATATTACAGGTGTGCATGTGTTTAACCAGAAAGAGGGTGAATTCGTATTCAGAAGAGGTCCGGTATTCGCTAATGTTATTCTTGCAGATGAGATTAACAGGGCAACACCTAGAACACAGTCAGCATTGCTTGAATGTATGGAGGAACATCAGGTTACTGTGGATGGTGAATATTCTAAGTTAGAAGAACCATTTGTTGTAATTGCAACACAGAATCCTATTGAGACAGCAGGAACTTATCAGCTTCCAGAGGCGCAGCTTGACCGATTCCTTATGAAGATTAATATGGGTTATCCAGAGAAAGATGATGAGGTACTCATTCTTAACAGATTCCTTACATCTAATCCGGAAATAACTCTTGAAAAAGTGGCAACCTGTGAGGATGTTATAGCAATGAAGGAAGATGCTAAGAATGTATATATTCATCCTGTGCTTATTGAGTATATTGTTGAACTTGCAAGAATGACAAGAAATGAAGAAAATGTATTAACAGGTGTCAGTCCAAGAGGAACACTTGGCATGCTGAATGCTGCAAGAGCATATGCGTATGTATCAGGCAGAGATTATGTTGTGCCAGAGGATATTAAGATTTTGGCACCATATGTATGGGCACACAGACTTGTTTTACAGACTGGTTTTATGAACAGAGATAATAAAGAACAGATCATAGGCAATGTTGTCTCGAAAACAGCAGTTCCTACTGAAGATTGGAATAGATAATGAATGTTTTGTTAATGCTTTTAGGTGTACTGATTGTGTACATTGCTGTAAAGCTTGTGTACAGATATAACTGGAATAAAAATCTTACAGTGAGTCTTGAATTTGATAAAAAGCATGTGGTTAAGGATGATATTGTTAATATTACAGAAGTTGTTACTAATGCCAAGAGGCTGCCACTTCCTTGTATTAATCTTAAATTTCAGGCTGCAAGAGAATTGCTTTTTACAGGTTCAGATACTAATTCAAGCGTATCGGATAAGACTTACCGTAATGATGTATTTTCGCTTCTTTCTAATCAGAGAATTACAAGAAAGGTTCCTGTCAGGTGCACAAGAAGGGGCGTTTACCGCATTTCAGGTCTTGAGATTGTATTCTCTGGCTTGTTTATGAATGAAATTAATGTTCTAAAGACTGATAATAACTGTGAAATAACAGTATATCCAAAACCGGCAGACCCGACAGTGTTAAAACCAGTGAACAGTAGGATTACAGGAGAAGCAGAACGGAAAAAATATATGCTTGAAGATCCATTTGTATTCAGGGGGATAAGAGACTATACGGGTAATGACAGCCTTAAGAATGTCAACTGGAAGGCAACGGCAAGAACCGGCAATCTTATGGTTAATGAATATGATGAGTCTGTCAGCAGAAATGTATGCATTCTGCTAAATCTCGAAGAAGACGGAGTATTGAGGTATGATGCAGTTGACGAACAGGCTATAAGTATTGCAGCAGGAATATCACAGATGCTAATTGCATGTGGAATAAATGTTTCAATGCTCAGCAATGGATGTGATGTTGATACAAAGAGTCCGGTTGTAATAAATAATGGTTCTGGAATAGGACATCTCAATAATATTAATACTGCACTTGCAAGGATTGATACAGGAATTACTATGGAAGAATACTCTGCTATGCTTGAAAAAATTTTTGAGCCGGATAATATGAGAATAGAAAGTGAATATGTATATGTTTTAATCTCTGCAAGCAGAAGAAAGAAATTGCAGAGTGTTATTAATAAAATCAGCAGGCTTCAGGCAGATATGGTATGGATTGTACCACATTTTCCAGGAGATGATTATGGACTGGAATTATGTGATTTTGAGCCGGTTGGATGGGAAGTTAAGTAAGGAGAAGCAATATGAGTGAGTCTGTTGCGCGTTCAGGAAATAAAACATTATATGTAGCGCGGTCAGTTGTGGAATTACTTAGTCAGTGTGTTGTTTTTATGGCATTTGCTGCAATGATAATTCTAGGGGTTGTTAAAAAGTCTGATGAATATATTTTATATGCCACACTGGTTACTATTCCTGTAGTCATTACATTTTTTGCAAGAAAATATATAAAGTCGTTGTTTCTTTTTGTAATGATTCATATAGTACTTATTGCAGCAGCAATTATGCTTGGAAGAACAGATGCTGAAAGTACGGCATATTTTGTAAGTGTGTTTGTTGTATGTGTACGATCTGTAAGTGTAAGGATTGCTAATGTAAGAAAAACTGAATATATGAAGGAGTCGCGGTTCAGCACTAAAACAGAAGATGTTAATGATGATGAAAAGAAAGCGGTAATGCAGACAACAGAGAGAATGTCAGTGGTGTATTGCATTGTTATGATTGTTGGAAGTACACTTGGCGGACAGAATGGCAGTACAAAACTTGTAAGTTTTGAATCATTGATGTTTGCCCTTTTTATAATTCTTTTCCTTATAGGGAATCAGCTTAAAGGAGTTAATGATTTATTTATAAGTAATACAGATAAATCTGAATTCCCAGCAAGAAGAATAACAGGTATTAATATGGCAACTGTGGCTGTTGTAGCTGTATTAATGATAATGGGAATGCTTCTGTTCTACAGAGGAGATGGTGGTAATATATTTGCACTGCTGGGAAGTATTTTAGGTGTAGTATTCAGACCGCTTCTTAAATTGCTGCTCATGCTTATGAAAGAAAATGACGAAGCTCTGCCTCAGCAGCCAACTCAACCAATCAATAAGGATGATGCTTTGTATGACGAAACAGAGATAAAAGAATATGCGGATAATCCTGTTATGCAGGCAGTTTTCGTTGCTTTCACAGTGGTTATTATTACAGGGTTAATGATTGCTGTTATATATGTTATTGTAAGATATGCGAGAAAGTTCAAGGAATCAAGGGATGATAATGGAGATGAGGTTGAATTCATAGGAACAGGCAGGCATGAAAGAAAAATCAGAAGGTCTAAGCGTGCTGTGGAGAAAACCAATCTTGCGGTTAATATGCAATATAGAAAAGCATTTAAAAAGGCAGCGATGCTGGATAAGAGAAAAGAAAAGATGGCTGCAGACAGTTTGGTTTATATGCAGCCTGAGGATATCACAAGAAATAATATTACTTCAAATGCTGCGACTGCTGAAAGAATTACAAGAAGTTATGAAAAAGCCAGATATTCTGATAAGAATATTTCCAAAGAAGAACTTGAATTTATGCTTGACTTTATAAAAAATGACAAGTATAATAAGCATACATAATAAGTAAATGCTGTGAAGAGGACTATTAGATAGGAACCAGAGTCAGAGAACTGCCGGGTGGTGCGAGGCAGTCGAAGGAACTTATTGAACTCGCCTTGGAGCTGCTACCTGAAATCATTATGAGAAGTAGGAGTAGCCGGAAGCCAACCGTTATAGTGGACAGAATATAATGCAGCACATTTGTTGTACGTATTCAGTGAGTGCATAGCATAGCTATGAAGAAGAGTGGTAACGCGTGAGATTATGTCTTTCGTCTCTTTGGGTAGAATTACCCATGGACGAAAGATTTTTTTATGCTTATCTTTGAGAAAGCTTTTACTTATTAACCATATATATTTTTTCAGGAGGTTTTAGGAATGTTTGATTACAGACAGTATGAAAGAGGCTATTTTATGCCACCGGTTAAGTGCAATGACTGGGTTAACAAGGAGTATGTTGATAAGGCACCAATCTGGTGTTCGGTTGATTTAAGAGATGGTAACCAGGCTCTTGTTGAACCTATGAGTCTAGATGAAAAACTTGAATTCTTCCAGATGTTAGTTGAAGTCGGATTTAAGGAAATTGAGATTGGTTTCCCTGCAGCTTCTGAGACAGAATATGAATTCTGTCGTACACTTATTGAGAAGAACATGATTCCTGATGATGTTACAATCCAGGTTCTTACCCAGGCAAGACCACATATTATTAAGAAGACATTTGAAGCTGTAAAGGGTGCTCCAAGAGCAATCGTTCATGTATATAATTCTACTTCATTAGCACAGAGAGAACAGGTATTCAGGAAGTCTAAGGAAGAAGTTAAGCAGATTGCTATTGAAGGTGCTAAGTTATTAAAGGAACTTGCTGAAGCTGATGGAGGAAACTTCCTTTTTGAATACAGTCCAGAGAGCTTTACAGGAACAGAACCAGAGTATGCACTTGAGGTATGCAACGCTGTTGTTGATATCTGGCAGCCAACTCCTGATAAGAAATGTATCATCAATCTTCCTGCTACAGTAGAAATGTCGCTTCCACATGTATTTGCAAGCCAGATTGAATATATGTCTAAATACATGCACAACAGAGAAAATGTTATTATTTCTCTTCATCCACATAATGACCGTTCGACAGGTGTTGCTGATGCAGAGTTAGGACTTCTTGCAGGAGCAGATAGAATTGAGGGAACACTTTTTGGTAATGGTGAGAGAACAGGTAATGTAGATATTATTACACTTGCGATGAATATGTATATGCAGGGTGTTAATCCTGAACTCAATCTTTCTGATATGCCACATCTTGCAGAAGTATTTGAAAGACTTACACAGATGAAGATTGATGACCGTCATCCATGGTGTGGTAAGCTTGTTTTTGCAGCTTTCTCAGGTTCACATCAGGATGCTATATCTAAGGGAATGCATTACAGAATTGAAAATGATCCTAATAAATGGACAGTTCCATATCTTCCAATTAATCCAGAAGATGTAGGACGTACATATGATTCAGATGTTATAAGAATTAATAGCCAGTCTGGTAAGGGTGGTGTTGCTTATGTTCTTGAACATAACTATGGAATGGTTGTACCTAAGGCTATGAGAGAAGATCTGGGTTATGCTGTTAAGGATGTATCGGATGTTAATCATAAGGAGCTTTCAGCAGATGAAGTTCTTGAAATATTTGAGAAGAGATATAAGAAATACACACCAGTATTCAAGATTTCTGAAGTACATTTCAAGCAGATTAATGGAATACAGACAGTCGTAACTATTAATGAGAATGGTGAGAAGTACAATGTTGAAGATGGCGGTAATGGTCGTCTTGATGCTGTAAGTAATGCTCTTGCCAGCCACTTTGGAAAGCCTTGCGATATCTTCTGTTATGAAGAACATTCATTAAAGAAGGGCTCTGATTCTAGTGCCATTGCATATGTTGGTATTACAGGAGAGGATGGAAAGAATTACTTTGGTATTGGTATTGACCATGATATCATCAGAGCTTCTATTGATGCGTTAGAGTCAGCCATGAACAGAAGTCTTGAAGCTTAATATATTATTTAATTGAATAATCTGTAATAGTACCCATGTCCTTAACGTATACTAGAATGATAACGATTAAGGAACATGGGTTGTTTTATTTATGTAGAATTAAAAAATCCCCCTCAAAGGGGGAAGCGGTACTATAGTACTAATGCTATTATACGCTTGTGGGGAGAAAATATAGTTAAAGGGGTAAAACTATTGATTCAAACATTTCGGAGGGATGGTAATGTTTTTAAGAAAACGATTAAGTAGTTTGAGTGCAAAGTCGAAGAAAATTATTAGTGGTGTTCTTGTTGCAGTAATGGTTGCTGGTTCTGTGATTGCGGGAACTTCATTAAAGGCTGGGGCATATTCTAAGACACAGGATGTACTTGATGAACTGTTAGGAGCAGCTAAGCCATATGGTGTGGTTGCAGATGAATTTAAGAACGCTAATCATAATCAGACATGTTTTGCAACCAATAATCTTGTCATAACAGACCAGTGGCTGAGTGCCTGGCTGGATATGAGTGTGGGAACAACTTATATCAGAAGTTTTGATAACACAGGTTCGGCTGAGGTGTTTATTGACAGGAATGCATTTAATAATCTTGTTCTAGGAACAGATTACGATTATGTTCCGACGGAGAACAAGTGTTATATTAAAGGTGCTGACGGAAAAAGAACAGGGGCTGTCATTAACGTCAACAACTGTAAAGATACAATCAATGTTTATTATGCTGAAGATTATATGGACGTAACTGCAGCACTTGATAAGGTGTATGACAATTTTAAAGAATATGCAGATATTTCTGATGAAGAAGCTGACATCGTTATCAAAGCTAATGATGAGAAAAAGATTGATCTTTCATCATTTAAGGATAAGCAGATTGTAGTTGTTAATATGTATGCAAGTAATTATAAAGACTGGCAGGGCAATGAAGTATCAACTTATTATGGAGAAGGTCAGTTAAGTATAACTAATAAGGCTGATGGTCAGTTTGTTATTATGAATCTTTTAGGTGCAGATGGAGATGCAGAGGTTAAGAGATTCAGCATTAATGGAAAGAATTCAGGCGGATTAACAGATGTTGATATATCTGATACAGTAATATTTAATGCTGTTAATGTTTCAGGTAAGCTCAACATGGGGGAGATATGTGGTATAGTAGTTGCTCCAAGAGCAGATGTTACACTTACATCAACATGCAATGGAAGGGCAATTGCAAATACATTCGTTAATATTAATGGTCAGATGCATTTCATATCTGATTGCCAGCAGGAAGGTACAACAGCAAAGGAAACTGCTGCTGAGACAAAGGTTGATGAGTCCACAAAGGTTGCTGAAGAGACTAAGGTAAATGAGACAACAAAGGCAGCTGAGGAAACTACAGTAAGTGATACAACAAAGGCTGATGCAGTAATTAAAGCTGATGATACAACAAAAGCTGAAGAGTCGATAAAGACAGGGGATGCGACTAAGAAAGCTGATGATATATCAGGCACAGATGTTACTAAGAAGAGTGGCGAAGTTGCTGGAGATGAAGAACAGGTAACAGGAAAAGACGGAGTGGCAATTGATGGTTCAAGAGTAAGAAAGAATGGTGAAGTTGCTGCTAATGAAGAAGTTGTAAAGACAGGTGACAACAATCATGTCTGGGTATATGTTATAGTTCTTGTAGCAGCAGTTGTTATATTCGGAACAGTTATTGTTATAAGCAAGAAGAATAATAAAAAATAATATTTACTATTAATTATTATTAAGGCACAGCATATATTGTTGTGCCTTTTTTATTGGAGTGGTATTGAAGCACTCTGTTTTTTTATGCTATAATGCAATATGTATGAGTCAAAGTAGGCTCTGAACACAAAATACAGTGAAGAACAAGG
>OJKW01001947.1_pt1 | contig 10837 bp, 10 predicted proteins | sample 1596591 | NCBI WGS metagenome assembly OJKW01 (sample SAMEA4350166, study PRJEB24818) | metagenome | biome: human; feature: gut; material: faeces | place: Denmark | collected 2013-09
GCATCAAACTGTTCATCTGTAATCTGTTCTGTTGCAAGCTGCACTGCCAGTTCATCTAAAGCTGCCCGGATCTGTAACACATCTTCCATGTCCTTTTCTGTCATGCGGGCAACCTCGGCTCCTCTTCTCGGTACGGTTACAGCAAGCCCCTCCTGCTCTAACATCCGGATGGCCTCACGAATCGGAGTCCGGCTGACTCCAAGCTTAGATGCCAGCTGCAACTCCATCAGTCTTTCACCCGGTTTTAATTCTCCTTTTAATATTGCCTCACGAAGTGTATTAAATACAACATCTCGCAAAGGAAGATATGCATTCATATTTAATTCCAGATTATCTGTCATATATTAACCCTCCAACCCTTTTTTATAAAGAGCATGTTCTTATCTTCTATTATTATAAATATCTGTTACAAAGACCTGCCTTGCGAGCCCGCTCTGACGTACAATCGCTGCTGCCATTTTTGCCGTTTCCAGTTCATCAAAAAGTCCAAATACTGTCGGGCCACTTCCACTCATCATGGCATTCAATGCACCATTTTCCCGCATCAGTTCTTTTATCTTCTCTATCTCCGGATACTTTTTTGCAGTAACCGTTTCTAAAAGATTTCCCATACTACCTGCAATTGCCGGCAAATCCTTTGTGCGGATATTCTGTATTAAGGCATCAATGTCAGGATGCTGTGTATGCTCATCCAGCTTCAGATTCTCATAGACATATTTAGTAGATACACTGACCTGCGGTTTGGCAATCACTACCGGACACTTCACCATCGGTGGCAGTGAAGTTAATTTTTCTCCAATGCCTTCTGCCAAAGCTGTACCACGCATGATGCAATACGGTACGTCAGCCCCAATCTGAACACCCAGCTCCATCAGTTCTTTCCGCTTTATTCCAAGATTGAATAATTCATTGATTCCATAAAGCACACCTGCGGCATCCGTGCTTCCACCTGCCATCCCGGCAGCAACAGGGATCCGCTTATTCAGCCGGATATCAATGCCTTCTTCAATCTGATATTTTTCTTTCATAAGTCTCGCTGCCCGGTAAGCCAGATTACTTTCATCTACCGGAAGAAATCCAAGATTTGTCTCTAAATGTATGCCAGACTCTATTTTTTTAAGATGAAGCTGGTCATATAAATGAATGGTCTGCATAACCATCTTTACTTCATGATACCCATCTTCTCTCCGACGTAATACGTCCAATCCAAGATTTATTTTTGCCAGTGCTTTTATTGCAAGTTCGTCCATTGTTTTTCTCCTGTATTTTGTATACATGATACAAATTTATGTTATCATTTTTTCTAAAAAAGGTCAATTCTTCCTCTTATATTTTGTCCCATTCTTACCGATAAAATATATGAATAAGACTAAGAACGGATACTTAGTAAGCATTTGACCAAGGAGGGTTAAGATTATGGCAATTAATTCTATTAACAATTATGTATCTGCTGCATCCACTGTTGCCACAGATTCCAAAGTTTCTTCTAAGAAGACCAAATCTTCGAAGAATGACACCTCTACCGGTGTTATCTATGAAAAAGGCTCCAGTGACAAGAGCAGTTCTTCCCAAAAGACACAGAACTCTGCTCTCATTGCAAAGATGAAAGCTGATTCTGACAGCCGTATTTCACAGCTTCGCGGAATTGTAGAACAGATGATGCGCAAACAGGGCGCAGCCATTGGCAAAGCCGATGATATGTGGTCTTTCCTTGCAGGCGGTAACTTCACCGTTTCTGCTGATGTAAAGGCTCAGGCACAGGCTGATATTGCAGAAGACGGATACTGGGGTGTAAACCAGACCTCTGACCGTATTTTAGATTTTGCAAAAGCATTATCCGGTAATGATAAGTCCAAAGCCCAGGAATTAGCAGATGCTTTTAAAAAGGGCTTCGATCAGGCTACCAAAGCCTGGGGTGGAAAGCTTCCTGATATTTCCCAGCAGACCTATGATAAAGTATTAGAAAAATTCGATAGCTGGATGAATGGAGAAGACGATTAAATCATTTTTAAGCCACTTGCAACTACGAGAAACACGCTTTGCGAGTTTCTCGAGTTATCGCGGTGCTCGCCAAATCTGCATGCAAGCATGCGATTTTTCTCGCTACTCGCGTAAAAAAGAAGCTGCCGGTTTTGGCAGCTTCTTTTATTTTTCTTTATCCGCTCTATCTTTTTCTTCCCGCAAAAGCTCCGCTTCCTGTGCTGCCTTTGCCTCTAGAATTGCTTCGTTCAAGGATAACATCTTTGCATCCAGCATAGAAACAATTTCTGCACACTCCCGTAAATCTTTACTGATATATTCCGGTGCATTTCCTTCGAATTTGTAATAAATCTTATGTTCAAGACTCGCCCAGAAATCCATGGCAATGGTCCGTATCTGAATCTCAACCTTTGTATCCACTACACGGTCTGATAAGAAAATCGGCACCGTAACCAACATATGATAACTCTTATAGCCGCTTTCCTTCGGATGCTTGATATAATCCTTTACAGATACCACGGTAAGGTCATTCTGTTTTCCAATCATCTCTGCCATACGATAAATATCAGAAGTAAAGGAACATACAATACGGATTCCTGCAATGTCATTTACATAATTGACCATATTATCAATGGTGCTCTCGTAACCATATCGTTTCAGCTTCTTTACGATACTCTCCGGCGTCTTAATCCGCCGCTTTATATATTCTATCGGATTGTACTGATGTACATGCTGAAATTCATCATTCAATATTTCAAGCTTGGTTCCAACTTCTTTTAATGCAGAATTATAAAGAAAGATTATGGTATTCCAACCATCTACACCTTCTGTCACTTCAATTGGTGATTCCATTTTCTACTCCTCCATGCATCTACTGCGGAAAATAACCTTTTTATATTTTCGAAATTTTCCTCGTAAGTTATAATATATGCAAGAACAATCTAACTTTAGTATAGCACATCTTTGTATAATATGCTTGTTATTAGTTAAATTTTTATCAATTTTTAATAATTATGCACAAGAGGTATTGCTTTTGTTTTCTTATGGTATAACTTTTATCTATATTTTCTTAAATCTTTCTTATAAATCAAGCTTCAAATCATTTTCTTTGATCCAGCCAATCTTACGGAAGAACAGACCGAATGCCCAGGTTAAAACACCCGGTAAAATGAAGCATACTAACAGCATTCCAATCCAGTCCATTGGTGTAATGGCTGCCTTGGTGCCGGATGCAATATCATTAATCCAGCCGGTATAAATACCAATCTGACCAACCAGTCCACAGGTTCCCATTCCGGATGCTACAGCTGCACCGTTCATCTGAAGATGGAATACACAGGTTGCTATTGGGCCTGTTATGGCGGAGCTTAAAATTGCCGGAAGCCAGATTCTTGGATTCCGCACGATATTTCCCATCTGTAACATGGAAGTTCCGATTCCCTGTGCGAAAAGTCCACCCCATTTATTTTCCCGGAAGCTCAGTACTGCAAAACCTACCATGTTGGCACAGCATCCTGCTACTGCAGCTCCTCCTGCCAGTCCGGTCAGTCCCAAAGCTGCACAGATTGCAGCACTGCTGATTGGCAGCGTCAGTGCGATACCTACAATTACAGAGACTAAAATTCCCATAAAGAACGGCTGCAACTCGGTTGCCCACATAATGGCATTTCCTACTGCACTGGCTGCGGCTCCGATTGCCGGTGCCCACCAGATGGATAAGCCTGCTCCGATGAAAATGGTTACAAACGGAGTAACAATAATATCAATTTTGGTTTCTTTGGATACTGCTTTACCGAATTCGGCTGCAAAGATGGTGACAATCAATACTGCCAGCGGTCCGCCTGCTCCACCCAGGGTATTTGCGGCCACACCGACGGCTGCCAGTGAAAAAAGCACCAGTGGCGGACACTGCAAAGCAAAACCAATAGAGATTGCCATTGCCGGACCGGTTGCTGCTTTGGCATATCCACCGATGTCCACCAGCAGCTGGATGCCAGCCTGCTCACCAATTGTACTGATAATTGTTCCAATTAAAAGAGAAGCAAAAAGACCTTGTGCCATTGCACCTAAGGCATCAATGCCATATCTTTTTGCTGAAATAATAATATTTTTGCGTTTTAAGAACGCTTTTATCTTTTCCATTTTCTTCCTCCTTGACTTTAGCTGTCTTGTCAGTTGTCTTGTCAGTCAAGGAGTAGTTTACCATATCGAGAAAAAAAGTCAAGCTGTTATCTTGCGTAGCCTTTTTCCCGTAATTTTTCTTCTATGATGTCAAGTAATTGTTCTGAATCTGCTTCTACGGTATGAAAGTGTTTATTTCCGGTCAGTGTCTTAAGTGGCTTTGCCTTGCTCTTTGCAACCTTTGCAATAAATTCGTCCACATCCTGACGGCTTTTTAAAATCAGATCCACCGTTATCTGTCCGTAAATATCATGCTCGATTACGACGTCTAAGACTTTTCCACCGAAATCCACGATGGTATAAAGCTCATCCTGTGTCTGTTCATCACTGTGGCTTACTGCAATGGTTCTTCTTGCTTTCTGTGTCTCTTCCGAAGGGTCATAAAGCACATAGCCTTTGTTGGTGCTTAAAATATTCTTATTTACTGCACGAAGCAATGCAATATCCTGTACAATCACCTGACGGCTGACTCCTAATTCTTTTGCCAATTCTGTTCCGGACAAAGGTTTTCCCTTCTCCCCCAGCATCTTAATGATGGTATCCCGGCGCATCTGCCCTTCCATTTTCTTTCCTCCTGACACAGTTACTTAATCCTCTTCAATCACATGAATTTCCAAAAAATCAAATTCAATTTCTTCCACAAAATTATCCTGATAAAACCTGGTCTTTGCATGCCGCTTAAATTCATCCACATTGCGGTCTAACCAGATTGGTTTTCCCAAATCAAAGGTATAGCACACCTCATCTAATGCCCGGAACACCTTATGGGTTCTGGTATCCCCGGAGTCATCACAGATGGTGGTATCCTTTAACATATGATTGTCTTTAAATTCTTTTGCCCATAACCGGAACATCCCTTACCTCCTCTGGCGTGCTGCCTCATACATCAGCAGTGTTGCCGCAATTGCTGCATTCAGTGATTCTACTTTTCCTGCCATTGGAATGTGGATATAGGTATCTGCCATTCTGGCAATCTCATCCGATAATCCATTTCCTTCATTTCCAATTAAAAAGCCTGTGGGTTCTTTATAATCCGGCTCCTCATAAGAAACACTGCCCTGCAGATGGGCACTGTAAAGCTTTATTTTCCGAGACTTTAACTGCATCAATATATCCTGCAGGTTTTCCGTCACGAAAAATGGTACGCGAAAGATACTGCCCATAGTGGAGCGGATGGTCTTTGGATTAAAAACATCTACAGTGGTGCGGTTCATGATAATCCCGCTGATTCCCGCTCCCTCTCCGGTCCGGAACATCGTACCTAAATTGCCCGGATCCTGAATACTTTCAAGAATCAGAAGATGGGCATTTTCCTTTGGTATTACTTCTTCTAAGGTATAATCCGGCATTTTCACAAGACAAAGGATTCCCTGCGGTGTCTTGGTATCGGACACACTTTCAAACACATGATTGGCAAGTACTTCATAATTTTTCCCCTGCAGAACTTTTACATGGGATTCCTCTTCCATGAAATGCTCGGAAACATAAATTCTATCAAGCCAGCCTTCCGGGATTTCCCGGAACATACGGATTCCTTCCACAACAAAAAGCCTCTGTTCATTACGAACTTTGGCTTTTTTTACTAACTGAATTAAATTTTTTACCTGCGGATTTGCTGTACTGGTAATCATAATAACATCCTATCTGGAAAGATTTCTACAGATTTCATACTGATATTCCGGAATGGATTTGGTCATTGCCAGTGCCTCGTCAATATCATAATCTACGAATTCACCATTTTTATATGCTACAAGACGGTTGGATTTGCCTTCGCACAGCAAATCTACGGCAATGCATCCCATGGTAGATGCATAAACACGGTCTTTACAGGTTGGGCTTCCACCACGCTGCATGTGTCCTAAGATGGTCGCTCTGGTTTCAACTCCGGTTGCTGCTTCAATTCTCTTTGCCATGCTTGCGGAATGACCGATACCTTCTGCATTTACAATAATATGATGCTGCTTTCCACGTTTTCTGTTCTCTATAATATTATTTACAAGCTTCTGCTCGTCATAATCATATTTCTCCGGAAGCAGGATATCCTCTGCTCCATTGGCAATACCACACCACAGTGCAATGTAGCCTGCACCTCTGCCCATTACTTCAATGATGGAGCAGCGCTCATGGGAGGTTGAGGTATCACGTACCTTATCAATGGCTTCCATGGCAGTATTTACTGCGGTATCAAAACCGATGGTATAATCGGTACAGGAAATATCAAGGTCAATGGTTCCCGGTAATCCGATGGTGTTGATTCCAAGTGCTGCCAGCTTCTGTGCGCCCTTAAAGGAACCGTCTCCACCGATTACGATAATTCCATCAATGCCATGTTTTCTGCAGATTTCAGCACCCTTCTGCTGTCCTTCCGGTGTTACGAATTCCTGACAACGTGCAGTCTGTAAAATTGTTCCACCTCTCTGGATAATGTCTGCTACATCTTTTGCTTCCATATCAATAATCTCTTCCTGCAAAAGACCTGCATAACCTCTCTTAATTCCTTTTACTTTCTTTCCCTTTGCAATAGCTTCCCGTACGACCGAACTGATAACAGCGTTCATGCCCGGAGCAACACCGCCACTGGTTAAAACACCAATTGTCTGAATTTCTTTTGACATTCCCTGTTACCTCCTATATGTAAACACTTCTCTTTGTTCTTTATCCAATCATTTTTATTCTAATCCTTAAACTGTGGTTTTGCAATGGCTACAACGACTTTTCTACAACTTTTACATTGTCTTTACCTAAGAAATTCCCAAGTTCTTCTAAAAGCTCTTTTGTAATTGCAACATTTCTGTTTTCCGGCAGACGCTTCATCTGTTTTTCTGCTGCAAGATAAATAACGACATGCTCTGAGCCATCGGCATCCATCATTTTTCCATAAAGAGCACCTTCTTTTTCTTCGAAATCGCTCTTACTTGGAAACTGCAGCCACAGCTCCCGTTTCACTTCATCAAAGGAAATGATTTTCTCACAAATAAGCTTGCCGTTACGGTCTTCTTCTGCAGTTACACGGCCTTCCACAAATACTTTGGCATCATTTTCAAGATATTTTGCATAACGCTCATAATCCTTCGGGAAAATGATGATTTCCACTGTTCCCACCAGATCTTCTAACGTAATAAATGCCATTGCCTTATTACTCTTGGTATACTTGATAACTTTATCGGTAATCATTCCACCGATACGCACCTTTGCGCCATCCGATACCTTAAGGGTTCCGGTCTCTTCATCCAGTACAAAGTCTGTGGTAACGGCATTGGTATTCTTCTTTAAACGCTCCATATATTCTTCCAGCGGATGTCCGCTGATATATATGCCCAGGACTTCCTTTTCAAAGCCAAGAAGCACTTCTTTGTCATACTCTTCTACATTCGGAAGCTTGATTTCGTACTCTGCCTTGTCCTCTTCCGGTGCAATATCAAAAAGTGTCATCTGACCAGCCATTGTGGTCTTCTTTTCCTGATTCAGTGCATCCAAAAGAGAACCGTATATCATCATCTTCTGACGGCGGTTTCCTTCCAGTCCGTCTAAGGCTCCCGCTTTGATAAAGTTTTCTATGGTCCGTTTATTCACTTCTCTTCCGGAAAGTCTTGTAATAAAATCCTTTAACGTGGTAAACGGTCCACGGATTTTACGCTCCTCCACAATGGCATCAATCACCGGTCTTCCGATACTCTTAATGGCAGAAAGTCCATAGCGGATTGCTTGTCCGGATACGGAGAAACCACCCTCGCCTTCATTAATATCCGGCGGCAGAATTGCGATTCCCATCTGGCGGCAGGTGTAGATATATTCTGAGACTTTGGAAGTATTGTCTAAGACTGATGTCATTAACGCTGCCATAAACTCTACCGGATAATAGTATTTCAAATATGCGGTCTGATATGCAACCACTGCATAAGCTGCCGCATGGGATTTATTAAATGCGTATTTGGCAAAGTCAATCATGTTATCATAAATCTTGTTTGCCACTTTCTCATCGATTCCTCTTGCAATACAGCCTGGAACATTTTCTTCCGGATTACCATAGACAAAGTTCTTCCGCTCCTGCTCCATTACCTTGCCCTTTTTCTTAGACATGGCACGGCGCACCAGGTCAGATCTGCCCCATGTATAACCGGCGAGGTCACGTACAATCTGCATTACCTGTTCCTGATATACGATACAGCCATAGGTCGGTGCCAGAATCGGTTCCAATTCCGGGCAGTCATAGGTAATGCTTTCCGGGTGGTCTTTTCCCTTGATATAAGCCGGAATAAAGTCCATTGGACCCGGACGGTAAAGAGAAATGCCTGCGATAACGTCCTCTAAGCTCTGTGGCTTTAACTCCTTCATGAAGTTCTTCATTCCGGCACTTTCCAACTGGAAGACACCATCGGTTTTGCCGGTTCCTAGAGAGTCTAGCACTTTCTTATCGTTATAGTCGATGGCATTCATATCGATTTTTTTACCGCTGCTCTTTTCTGCAAGACGGACTGCATTCTGGATTACAGTCAGTGTCCGGAGTCCTAAGAAATCCATTTTCAGAAGTCCTAATTCTTCAATGGTAGTCATGGTAAACTGTGTGGTTATGGTGCCATCGGATGCTCTTGACAACGGAACATATTCATCCATCGGCTTCTGACTGATTACCACGCCTGCTGCATGCATGGAAGTGTGCCTCGGCAGGCCTTCTAATCTTCTTGACATATCGATAAGTTTCTTTACCGACTCATCGGATTCATACATGCCACGAAGCTCCGGGTTCATCATCAATGCCTTATCAATGGTAATTCCCAGTTCATTTGGAATTGCCTTGGCAATCGTATCTACAAAATTATACGGCAAATCCATAACACGTCCCACATCACGGATTACTCCACGGGCTGCCAGCGTACCAAAGGTTACAATCTGTGTCACACAGTCCTTGCCATATTTTTCTACCACATAATCAATAACTTCCTGTCTTCGTTCAAAGCAGAAGTCCACATCAATATCGGGCATAGATACACGTTCCGGATTTAAGAAACGCTCAAAAATCAGATTGTAACGAACCGGGTCAATATCTGTAATTCCGGTGGTTTAAGAAACAAGTCTTCCTGCGGCACTGCCTCGTCCCGGTCCCACCATAATATCATGCTCTCTCGCATAATGGATAAAGTCCCACACAATCAGGAAATAGTCCACATATCCCATATTTTTAATAACGGCAAGCTCGTCATCTAATTTCTGTAAATATTTTGGTGCATCGGCTCCATACCGCTTATCCAGTCCTTCATGACACAATTTATTTAAATAAGTCCAGGAATCATAGCCTTCCGGCACCTCAAAATGCGGTACCTTGGTATGTCCGAATTCAATTTCCACATGACAGCGGTCTGCAATCTTCTGGGTATTTTCCAGTGCCTGCAGTGCATATGGAAAAAGTGATTTCATTTCCTCTTCGGATTTGACATAATACTGTCCGCCTTCATAACGCATTCTGTCTTCGTCCGCTAATTTTTTTCCGGTCTGAAGGCAAAGCAGGATGTCATGAGGCTCTGCATCCTCTGCATTGGTGTAATGCACGTCATTGGTTGCCACCAGCTCAATTCCGGTCTCCTGACTCATGCGAAGCAGCTGCTGGTTTACCAGCTTCTGCTCCGGGATTCCATGATCCTGCAGTTCTAAAAAGAAATTGCCTTTTCCAAAACAGCGTTCATAGCGGTAAGCTACTTCTTTTGCTTCTTCATACATTCCACGTACCAGATTACGCTGTACTTCACCTGCCAGACAGGCACTTAGGGCAATGATTCCCTCATGGTATTTTTCTAACACTTCCATGTCCACACGCGGCTTATAATAGTATCCCTCCACAAAGCCTTTGGACACAATTTTCATCAGATTGCTATAGCCTGTGTTATTCTCTGCCAGAAGCACAAGATGATAGTATCTGTCCTCTCCATGTACCATCTCGCGGTCTAATCTGGAGCCGGGAGCCACATAGACTTCACAGCCAAGAACCGGGTTAATTCCCGCCTCCCTGGCTGCCTTATAGAAATCAATGACACCATACATAACACCATGGTCGGTAATCGCCCCTGCTGTCATGCCAAGTGCCTTGATTTTCTCCACATATTCTTTTATTTTATTTGAACCGTCTAACAGACTGTATTCTGTATGTACATGTAAATGGGCAAATGCCATTCCCGTTTCCTCGCTTCCACTATTTCTATTCTTCGCCTTTTATCACTGTCTCATATTATAACGTTTTTTGCGGAAGGTTTCAACGACCGGAAGGAGATTCTGTGTGGATTATTCCGGGGAAATATATCAATTTGCGGCATTCGTGCTGCTCCCCATATATTAACGAAATTGTTTAGAGACTCTTAGAATTTCTCACCAAAACTGGCAATGCTGGCACATGGACGTGCCAGCAAGGCACAGATGAACATGGATGTGAATTTGTGCCGGTTGCCGGAACTTTTTTTATATTTTATGAAATTCTTAGAGACTCTTAACAATGCAGTGACATATGGGTAGCAGCCCGAATGCCGCAAACTCTTATATTTTCCCGGAATATACATACAATAAAAAATGTATTTTGACATTCTTCTTCAATGTGCTAAACTATATGTGAAAAAATTAACGAAGTATATCTCAAGAGGTGATACCATGGAAAAATCTGGATTGATTGTAGAAGGCGGCGGTATGAAAT
>OJKW01001952.1_pt1 | contig 10822 bp, 8 predicted proteins | sample 1596591 | NCBI WGS metagenome assembly OJKW01 (sample SAMEA4350166, study PRJEB24818) | metagenome | biome: human; feature: gut; material: faeces | place: Denmark | collected 2013-09
ACATCCAGATGAACTATCTCGACCGCATCCTGCGCCACGCCAACACCCGCCTGATGCAGATGACCGCCGGGCAGTACGAGCTGGAGCGCATTGGTGCCGAGAACCAGCGCAGCCAGTCCGGCTTGGACCTTGGCATCATCGACCACTACAACGGCACCCGCCGCAGCGTCAAAACCCTTTCCGGTGGCGAAAGCTTCAAGGCATCGCTGGCGCTGGCACTGGGCCTTTCGGACGAAGTACAGAGCGCGGCAGGCGGCATCCGTCTGGACACGCTCTTCCTCGACGAGGGCTTCGGCAGTCTGGATGACGAATCGCTGGAACAGGCCATGCGCGTACTTGCAGGGCTGACCGAGGGCGACCGGCTGGTGGGCATCATCTCCCACGTAGGTGCTCTGAAAGACCGCATCGACCGACAGGTGGTGGTGCGCAAAGCCCGCACCGGCGGCTCTACCGTAGAACTGATCGTGTGAAACACCGCAGGCCCCTTTATAAGTTGCGTCTTTTCGGGGCATCCTATGGGCGGAGGTGATTTTCCAATGAGCTTGACGCCCTTTATCCGCCACGAGCTGGAACACCAGCCCGGCACTGCCGCCGCACCGGAAAACAGCTGCACCCGCTGCAGCCCGCCGCTAGGCAGGGAGCCGGATCCCCTGCTGCCAGGCGACCCCGCTGCCCCCGGCACACAGGTGCCGCCGCAGATCGAAACACCGGGCCAGACCCCGCACCCGGACACAAACAGCGCCCCGCAGGGTGTGCCCATGACCAACGGCACTCCGGCCGCCTGTTACCAGAAGAACGCCCGGGAATTTTTGGCCGGGGATGTGCAGACCAGCGTGATGGCCCACTATGCACCCGGACTGTTCAGCACCGACCAGCACACCCATTCCTGCCATCCGGCCCCGGACGAGGATGCTTCTCAGGTGCTGAGCCTTGTGGACTGGCGTGAGGATGCACCCTACGGCTAACAAAAATTTTTCAAATTATTTTTGCTCTACCTGTTGAAATCTGCGTCCGCTTCCCTTATTATGGTAGCAAACAAAGATAAAGGCAGGTTTTGCATCATGGCAGAGATCAAATATGAAGTTGTTCAGCGCATTGCAGTCCTCTCGGAGCGCCCCCGCGGCTGGGAGCGTCAGCTGAACCTCATCAGCTGGAACGACGGCGAACCCAAGTACGACATCCGCGACTGGTCCCCGGACGGCACCCGCATGGGCAAGGGCATTTCCCTGAGCCACGACGAAATGGCCATCCTCAAGGGCCTTCTGGACGATCTGGAGCTGTAAGCATGGGCGGCCGCGAAGAGTTTTTGCAGATCTGGCAGCAGCACATCACCCGCCCCGGCAGCGAAAAGCTGCTGGACTGGCTGGACCATAAGACCGATTTCTTTACGGCACCGGCCTCCACCCGGTTCCACGGTGCGTGTGAGGGCGGGCTGTGTATGCACAGCCTGAACGTCTACCATGCGCTGCACGACACCTTTTTTACCGAGGGCGACAGCGAGGAGACCTTTGCCATCTGTGCACTGCTGCACGATCTGTGCAAGGCCAACTACTACAAGCCCGGCACCCGCAACGTGAAAAACGAAACCACCGGCCAGTGGGAAAAGGTGCCCAGCTACAGCGTGGAGGATCTGTTCCCCTACGGCCACGGCGAAAAGAGCGTATTCCTCATCGAGCGGTTCATGAAGCTGCACATCGAGGAGGCCGTTGCCATCCGCTGGCACATGGGCGGCTTTGACGATGCGGCCCGGGGCGGTTGCTTTGCCATCTCGGAAGCCTACGACAAGTATCCCCTTGCCGTCAAGCTGCACATCGCTGATCTGGAAGCCACCTATCTGATGGAGCACCGCACCAGCGCTGTGCGCTGAAAAAACAAAAATACCCGGACAGGCACAGCAGTGCGACACTGCAGCCTGTCCGGGCTTTGTTTTGTTTAATTTTTGCGCTCGGCCTTGTTCTGGTACATTTTTTCATCTGCCTGACGGATGGCCTCGGTGAGCGGATGTACACCGCACACACCGCCAACACTGGCCGAAAGCTCCAGCTCCGGGTAGCCTTCCACTCTGGCACTGGCCGCAGCCTCCCGCACGCGCTGTATCACATGTTCCCCGGGCCGGATGTGCGGCACCAACAGCAGGAATTCATCGCCGCCATAGCGCACCAGCACATCGGTCTGGCGCAGGTTGCTCAGGATGGACTGTGCCACGCTCTGCAGGGCCTTATCGCCCACCAGATGGCCGAACCGGTCGTTGACCTCCTTGAAGTGATCCACGTCGATCATCACTACGCCTTCCACCTGTTCGCTTTCCGCAAGGAAGCACTCGAAGTACTGGCGGGAGTATGCCCCGGTCAGCGAATCCACAAAGGCGCTGCGGTCAAAGTTGGAGCCGCGGTCCAGCAGCATCCGGCGGCCGCCCATATCCAGCCAGCGTCCGTCCGAAAGCTTGGACACCATTTCCAGCACGCAGCCGCGTCCGCCCACTTCCACATACTTTGCCATGACAAAATAAGCCTGATCGTCCTTGAACTCGATCTTGTTCAGGGATTCCTTGCGGGCAAGGGCCTTACTGGAAATGCAGTTTTCGCACCGGCCCGATTTGTTCCACACCATGTGGCAGGTGCCGGGCATCTCGGTCAGCCGGCCATCCTTGCCCAGGCTCAGCACCTTGGTGCTTTCCGGGTCCACCAGACGCACGATGTCAAAAATGCCCTTCAGGCGTTCCAGCAGTGCTTCCGGCTGGTCGCTGTTCACATCGCCCAGCATCAGCTCCTGCAGGCGGGCATGGTCATCTGTGATCTGGCCCACCACGCTTACGCAGTGGCGCACACCGGCGCGGCTCCACATGGTGTGCATCACCAGCCGGTGCAGCCGGTATTCCTGATCCACCGCGATCAGCACCGAGAATGCGGCATCCGGCTCTTCCGGCGTTGCGTCTGCAATGGCATCCAGCAGCTTGCGGCGGTCCTTGCCGGAGAGAAATGTCAGGCCCATGCCCTTATCAAAGTCCAGCTTCTGGGTTCGGTTGACCGGGTCCTCGTAGCGGTTCACCACGGTCACGCTGCCGCTGAGTATATCGTAATCGAACTGAATACCGCCGCGCTGCTCGGCATAAAAAGCGGTGCGCTCCCGTTCCAGATCCAGCAGGCGCTGGGCACGATCCTCACGGGGCAGAGCTTCGCGGTGCAGGATCTCCTCCGAAAGGCGGCGGGTCTCGTGGCGGAAACCGCGGTCATACTCCGAGCGCTGCAGCTCTGTGCGCAACAACTCCGAGGATTCTTTCAGGCATTCCATCAGCAGCGGATTGAAGCTGCCGCACTCGCCGTGCAGGATCATGTCAACGGCCTTTTCGTGGCTGTAGGACTGCTTATAACAGCGCTCGCTGGTCAGTGCGTCGTACACATCGGCCAGTGCCACCACCTGTGCTGCAATGGGGATCTCGTCGCCCTTGAGCCTGTCCGGGTAGCCGCCGCCGTCCCACCGCTCGTGGTGCCAGCGGCAGATAGCGTGTGCCACCTTTACCAGCGGTTCGTCCTGCCCGATGGCAAGCCCCTTCAGGATCCTGGCACCCTCGGTGGTGTGGGTCTTGATGGTGGCGTACTCTTCCTCGGTCAGGCGGCCGGGCTTGTTCAGGATCTCTTCCGGGATCATGATTTTGCCGATATCGTGCAGCGCCGACGCTGTGCTGATCAGCGAGATATCACTCTCGTCCAGCTGGTAACGGTCCGTCTTCTGCACCAGCTGATGCAGGAGCAGGTCGGTCAGGGTGCGGATGTGCAGCACATGCTGGCCGCTCTCGCTGTTGCGGAACTCCACCACATGGCTCAGAATGCTGATCATCAGCACACCGTTGTGCTCTTTTTCGTACACCTGATCGGTCACAAGGCGGGTAAGGCGCTTCTGCTTTGCGTAAAGCATGAGCGCATTCTTCACCCGGCGCAGCACCATGACCCGCTCGAACGGGCGGCGGATGTAATCGGCCACGCCCATATCATAGGCGCGCTCGACGCTTCGGTTGTCCTCTGCCGCGCTGATCACAATGACCGGGATTTCCTCCTGCCATGCATAGCACTGCATCACCCGCAGCACATCAAAGCCGTCCATTTCCGGCATGATCAGGTCCAGCAGCACCAGCGCGATATCGGTGCGTCTGCGCAGAATTTCGATCGCGCGCAGGCCGTTCTCGGCTTCCAGATATTCGTAGCCCTCGCCCAGAATCTCCTTGAGCATGGCGCGGTTGATCTCCGAGTCATCCACGATCAGTATTTTCTGTTTTGGTTCCATCTCAACCGCTCCTCGCTCCTGTACTTCCGGCTGCAGGGTCTTCCGTTTCCTACCGGACCACAAAAAAAGCTGCTGCAACAGCTTTGCGCTTTGCAGCAGCTTTTCATTTCACTCATATCTGCTTTTTTTGCAGGTCATCCAGCTTTCCGTCATGCGCCCATCATATCGTCGAACCAGTTCATCAGCTCCACCGAGAGGTGCTCCAATCTGGTCTGGGGCTTCCAGTCCGGCTGAGCAGGCTGCGGAGCCTCTGGCCCGGGCTGTGGAGGCTGTTCGGCCTCCGGCTCCGGCCGCGGACTCTGCGCTGCCGATGGTTCCGGCTGCGGGGGCGTATGCGCCGCAACCGGCACAGGCCGCACAGCTTCCGCATGGCGGGCCAGCTCCTGACGTAGCTGCTCTGCATGAGCGCTCGCGCACTCAGCCTCCTGCCGCGCCTGCTCACAGGCCGCTTCCAGCTGGGCATTTTCCTGCCGCAGCGCGGCCATCTGCCGTTCACAGGCAAACAGACGGGTCTGATAGCGCAAAATTTCCGCACTGGCCGCTGCCAGCTTTCGGTTCATCTGCTCCAGCTGGGCACACACCGCCTTGGGCGGCTCTGCCGGAGCCTTTGCCGCGGCAGACTGGGCACAGCGCTGCCGCGAACCATTGTTCTGCTGCCTGCCCTGCGCCATGGTGTCCCTCCGATCCATCCGATACGCCTGATCCGCTTATGACGGCCAGCCTTTTATCTGCGCTTGTTCAGCATGGCCATCAGCTGGTCGTAATAGCCATTATCGCTGTTGTCCTCTTCCACGGGCTTTTCAGCAGTGGGTGCCGGTGCAGCGCCGCCTGCGGCAGAAGCTGCCGGGCTTGCAGTCTCGCTGCTGAACACAGCAGACGGAGTGGACTGTGCGCCGCCCATTGCATTGCTGATGCTGCTGCGCAGGTCGCTTGCGCTCTTGTTGTCAAAACCGGTAGCAACCACGGTCACACGCATCTCGTCCGAGAGGTTCTCGTCGAACGCAGTACCCCAGATGATGTTTGCATCGGGATGTGCGCTCTGGGTAATGAGACCTGCTGCGGTCTCCACATCCTCCAGACCGATGTCCGGGCTGGAAGTGATGTTGATGATCACGCCGTGTGCACCGGCAATGCTGGTCTCCAGCAGCGGAGAAGAAATGGCAGCCTTTGCGGCGTTCTCGGCCTTGCCTGCGCCCTTGGCACTGCCCACGCCCATGTGTGCGTAGCCGGCATCCTTCATGATGGAGCGCACGTCGGCGAAGTCCAGGTTGATGAAGGCAGGCACATTGATCAGAGCGGAAATGGACTCAACGCCCTGACGCAGCACGTTATCAGCTGCCTGGAAGGCATTCATCAGGGTGATCTTTTCCTGACTGATCATCTTCAGGCGCTCATTGGGAATGACGATCAGACTGTCCACATGCATGAGCAGGTTTGCAATGCCCTGCTCTGCCAGACCCATCTTGCGCTTGCCCTCAAAGGAGAAGGGCTTGGTGACGATGCCAACGGTCAGGATGCCCAGATCATGTGCCACCTCGGCCACAACGGGTGCTGCACCGGTGCCGGTGCCGCCGCCCATACCGGCAGTGATAAACACCATCTGGGAACCCTTGAGCGCATTTGCGATCTCGTCCTTGCTCTCTTCAGCGGCGCGCTGGCCGATCTCGGGGTCTGCACCGGCACCGCGGCCCTTGGTCAGCTTGGAACCCAGCTGCACCTTGGTGGCAGCGTGGTTCTTGGCCAGAGCCTGCTGGTCGGTGTTCATTGCGATAAATTCGACGCCCTGCAGGCCGTCGCTGACCATGCGGTTGACAGCGTTGCCGCCGCCGCCGCCCACGCCGATCACCTTGATCGTCGTAACGTTTTCGTCCATTTCTTCATCGAGCATGAGTGCCATAACTTTGTCCTCCATCGGATTTTATCGTAAAACTGCGCATAGCGCACAGAAATTATCTGCTTACACTTATATAACTGTATCGTATCATCTTTTTGCCCTGAATGCAAGTCAATTTTGCTTTTTTGAAGGTGTTTTTTTCTCGCTGGCGCTTTCCCGCGGCATTTCCCGCTCAATTTGGGCACCAAGTTCCGCCAGCATCTGTGCAAAACCGGCATATCCACGGTCGATGTAACCGGTGTCGGTAATGCGGCTCTGTCCCCTTGCCGCCAGCGCGGCCACCACCAGTACCGCGCCTCCGCGCAGGTCCGCAGCCCGTGTACACGCGCCCTGCAGCTGCCGCACCGGCCGGATGTCCAGTGTGCGTCCCTGCACCTGCACAGCGGCTCCAAAAGCCGCAAAACCCTCTGCACAGCCGAATCTCCGCTCAAACACCACATCCTCGATGCTGCTGGCGCTGTCGGCGGCAAGCATGGCAGCAGCAAGCAGCGGCGCTGCGTCTGTTGCCAGTGCCGGGTATACCCCGGTAAACACTCTGCCCGCGCCGTGCAGCGCGCCCAGCCGGGTAATGACCGCACTTTCCGGCCCTGTTTCTACCCTGCAGCCCATTTGTGCCAGAATTTCCAGCAGCGGTGCATAGGTCTCCGGCCTGCAGCCGGTCAGTTCCACCCGGCCTCCTGCCGCCGCGCAGGCACAGGCAAGGGTGGATGCCACGATGCGGTCGGCCATGGGCGCAAAGCTGCAGCTATACAGCATTCGTCTGCCCTGCACCCGGATGGTGCTGGTGCCCGCGCCCTGTACACAGCCGCCGCAGCGGTTCAGGAATGCTGCCAGATCGCTGATCTCCGGTTCTCGTGCGGCCCCGCGCAGGACCGTCTCGCCCTGCGCCGCAGCTGCTGCCAGAAGCAGGGTCTCGGTAGCACCCACGCTGGGGAACCCAAGTGTGATGTCCGCACCGTGCAGTCCGGCAGGCGCTGTCAGGATCAGCCTTGCCCCCTCCTCCCGGCAGTGCACGCCCATCTGCGCAAGGCCGGAAAGGTGCAGGTCCACCGGCCTTGCACCAATGCGGCACCCGCCGGGCAGCACCGTTTCCACCCGGCCAAGCCGTGCCAAAAGCGGTGCGCAGAACAAAATGGATGCCCGCATCCGCGCGGCGGCTTCCGGCGCAAGGCGGCAGGTGGAAGGCACGCCCTGCACCGTGATGTCGCTGCCCTGCCAGCGGGCCGTGCAGCCCGCACCCTGCAAAAGCTCCACGCTGGTGTCCACATCCGCAAGATGCGGCACCTGCAGAAAACGCACCGTGCCATTGCACAAAAGGGCCGCTGCCAGCAGCGGCAGCACGCTGTTTTTGGCTGCCGGGATGTGTACTGTGCCGTTCAGCGGCATGCCGCCTGTGATGATAAGATCTCCGCCCATGCAAAAAGCCCCCGTTCCGCAAAAGATACCTCATGCTATGCGGCGCGAAGGCTTTTTGTTTATTTTGTCTGCGGTTGTGTCATTTGTTTGTCCGGTCATTTGTGGCTGCACCGGCAGCGGATGCTGTCGTTTTATGGCAGGGAGCGCCCGGTTTTATGTCTCCCCGCGGGACACTGACAGCACGATGCCCATTTCGCCCAGCAGCATCATCAGGCTGGTGCCGCCGGAGGAAAAAAACGGCAGGCTGATGCCGGTATTGGGGATGGTGTTGGTGACTACCGCCATATTCAGCACTGCCTGCAGGGCCACCTGCACCACAAAGCCCACTACCAGCAGCGCACCGAACCGATCCGGTGCATGCGCCGCCAGCGTGATGCCCCGCCACAGCAGCAGCGCAAACAGCAGGATCACCGCGCAGGCTCCCACAAAGCCAAGCTCCTCGCACAGGATGGAAAAGATGAAGTCGTTCTGCGGTTCGGGCACGAACAGGTGCTTCTGGCGGCTGCTGCCAAGGCCAAGGCCCGCCGCGCCCCCGGAGCCGATGGCATACAGGCTCTGGATGGTCTGGTGGCCGTCGCCCAGCGGGTCGGCAAAGGGGTCCAGCCATGAGCTGAGACGGCTGGCCGCGTAGGGCACAAGGTCCGGCATAATGATGATGGCAGCTCCAATGGCCGCTGCACCGCCCGCCCCGGCCAGCACGAACCACTTGAGGCCGGTGCCGCCCACGAACATGAGCACCGCGCCGATGCCCAAAATGAGCACGGTGCCGGAGAGGTGCGGTTCCAGCAGCATGAGCACGGCCACCGCTCCCAGCACCAGTGCAAAGGGCAGCACCCCCACCGCAAAGCTGCCCATGCGGTCGTGGTTGAGCGCAATGATATGCGCAAACACCAGCACCACCGCAAATTTGGCGATCTCGCTGGGCTGCAGTGTGCCCAGGCCCGGCAGCACCAGCCAGCGCTTGCAGCCGTTGTACTCCGGCATGAACAGCACCGCCGTCAGCAGTACCATTGAAAGCGCCAGCAGCGGCCATGCCAGCTTGTGGTAAATATGGTAGTCCACCCGGCTTGCCACCCACATGGCCCCGATGCCCAGCGCAGCATACAGCAGCTGCGGCCGCAGGTAGGCAAAAGCATCGCTCCGCCGGTACAGCGCCACTGCACTGCTGGCACTGCCCAGCATTACAAGGCCAAAGCCCACCAGCGTGAGCACCAGCACCAGAAACGGCAGGTCCATGGCCGGCAGATGCCGCAGCGGCAGGCCGCGCTTTGCATGGGCAGCAGCTTTGTACATCCGTATCACCTCCGTTCCTTTATTGTACGCGGCGGCGGTGCCGGTTAGTCATAGACCCGGCGCACCGGCGCATACACTTGCCCAGAGAAGGAGGTGCCTGCCATGCCAAAACCGGAGCCGCGCCCCTTGCGCACCCTGCCGGAACGGGCATTCCGTGCCCGGGCACGGCTGGTGGCCGCGTTGATGTGCTGCGTCTGCTTTGCGGGGCTTGCCGCGCGGCTGGCGTATCTGCAGCTGTTTGCGGGCGGCTGGTATACGAACCGTGCCCTCGGCCAGCAATTGCGCGATACTGTGGTGCCTGCCGACCGGGGCCGTATCTACAGCGCCGACGGTGTACTGCTTGCCGCCAACAGCAGCTGCTGGACATTGCGGGCCTCCCCGCGCGAGATGCCGGAGGAAAAGCTCAGCCTTGCCGCGCAGGGCCTTGCGGAAATATTGGAGCTGGACGAAGCGAAGCTGCTGGAAAAATTCAGTGACCGCACCTCCAACGACTGCCTTTTGCGCTACCGCGTGGAGCGCGACACCGCCGACCGCGTGCGGGATTTTTGTGAAGAGAACGGCATCACCGGCATCCGCATCAATCAGGACTCCAAGCGCTGGTACCCGGAGGGGGAATTTCTGGCCAGCGTGCTGGGCTTTACCAATGTAGACAACGCCGGTGTGAGCGGGCTGGAGCTGAAATATAACGATGTGCTCACCGGGCAGAATGGTGTGGTGCTCACCGCCGTCAACGCTTGGGGATACACACTGGAGCAGAGCTACGAGACCGAAAAAGTGCCCTTGGAAGGCAGCGGCCTGCGGCTGACTGTCGATGCCAACATCCAGCATTACCTTGAAAACGCGCTGGATTATGCGGTCAAGGAGCATCATGTGGCGGCGCGCGCCGTGGGCATCGTGATGGACGTGAACACCGGGGGCGTGCTGGCCATGTCCACCACGCCTGCCTACGACCCGAACCAGCCGCGCGTGATCTACGATGCAGCCGCCCGCAAGGCCGTGGATGCCCTTACCGGCAGCGAGCGCGCTGCCGCCCTGCAGCTGGCCCAGCAGACCCAGTGGCGCAACAAGGCCGTCAGCGACCTGTACGAGCCGGGCAGCGTGTTCAAGCTCATCACCTGCGCCGCCGCGCTGGATGCCGGGGCTGTGAGCAAAAACTCCACCTTTTACTGCGGCGAGTCCATCTCGGTGGCGGGCACACGGTTCCACTGCGCCAACCACAAGCGCCACGGCAGCCAGACCGTGACCCAGGCGCTGGAAAATTCCTGCAACCAGAGCTTTATCCAGATCGGCGCGCGGCTGGGCAAGGAAGCCTTCTGCGATTACTTTGCCGCTTTCGGCCTGCGGGAGCCAACCGGGGTCGATCTGCCCGCCGAACCCAAAAAGAGTCTGTACTATACCGCCGACCGCATGGGGCCGGTGGAGCTGGCCTCCTGCGCCTTCGGCCAGAGCAGCAAGATCTCCTATATGGAAATGGCCGCAGCCGTGTGCGCTGTGGTGAACGGCGGCAGGCTGATGCAGCCTTATCTTGTCAGCGATATCCTGAACCCGGACGGCAGCATTCTTCAGCACACAGAGCCGGTGTGCAGGCGGCAGGTGATCAAACCGGAAACTTCTGAAACCATGCGTGAGATGATGGAAGCCGTGGTGCTCTACGGCGGCGGGCGCAATGCCCGCATCCAAGGCTACCGGGTGGGCGGCAAGAGCGGCACCAGCCAGAAGCTGGACAGCGCCGACGAAAAAGCCCGTATTGCCAGCTTTGTGGCCGTGGCTCCCATCGACGACCCGCAGTTTTTGTGTCTGGTGTGCTTGGACGAACCCCACAGCTGGACGACTGCCGGCGGCAGCCTTTCCGCCCCGGCGTGCGCCCAGGTTCTGGAACCGACGCTGGTGTACAAGGGCGTGCCCCCCGCCGTGGAACCGGAAACCGATCCCGAGCCC
>OJKW01001955.1_pt1 | contig 10816 bp, 3 predicted proteins | sample 1596591 | NCBI WGS metagenome assembly OJKW01 (sample SAMEA4350166, study PRJEB24818) | metagenome | biome: human; feature: gut; material: faeces | place: Denmark | collected 2013-09
GTATTACTCTTCTATATATTTTCTCAAATACAGGCCCTCTTGCATGACTAATTTTTGTATCAAATCTAACTGATCAGAAGTTGCATTTATAACCTCTATAGAATTTCTGTTATTGATGCTAAACAACATATCTTTGTCCTTGCCCATCAACAATTGAATTGATGAAATTTCATTTATCAATACAAAATGAATCAAATCCGATATTTGATCAAAATTTTCTTTAGCTATATCCATACTATCTTCGTACAGGCTCCTGTATTTTCCTGTATAGCCGTCAGGAAACTCCGTCATAACCCCTGACGCGTCATAATATGCCAGCAAAGTTATAACTACATTGGAAACCTTGTCGCAAAAGCTGTTCAGGTTATGGCTGAAATAATACTCCTCAAACTCATAGAATCTATCTCCCATACACTTCTCCGGCAGATAATCTATATAATAATACTCACTACTCTGTTGTAGCTTTTCTATCTTATCGAATATATCCATTCGTATCTCCTTTTGGTGTGCTTTAGAAAAAAGCAGCCAGACAAAATTTTGCCTGACTGCTGATAGGTGCTTCCCCAATTATTACATATAAACATTTACTTCTATTGAACCCTACAGTTCCTTGTGGCGTGCAAAGTAATCCTTTGTCTCTGCCACAACCACACCGCTGAGTGCAAGCAATGCTATGATATTCGGTATCGCCATGAGTCCGTTGAATATATCAGCGATAGTCCATACAGCCTTAACTGTCATGTATGGTCCGATAAATACGCAAAGTATGTATAACCAACGATAGATCTGAACTGAAACCTTGCTGCCATTTGTGAGGTACTCAAGACATCTCTCACCATAATAGTCCCAACCAAGGATAGTTGTAAATGCAAAGAATACAAGACAGATCATCAGGATGAATGCTGCAACCTGACCTGGCATAAAGAAAAGTCCCTTCTGGAATGCATCAGTTGTGACTGCGATTCCCTCAAGGCTGCCATCCTGCCAGCTTCCCATCATAACGATTGAAAGACCTGTCATTGTACATACGATGATAGTATCAATAAATGTACCTGTCATTGTTACAAGGCCCTGACGAACAGGTTCCTTTGTCTGAGCTGCTGCTGCTGCGATAGGTGCAGAACCAAGACCAGCCTCATTAGAGAAAATGCCTCTTGCAACACCTTTCTGCATAGCAACAAGCATACTTCCGACTGCTCCACCAGTGATTGCCCTAGGAGAAAATGCTGCCTGAACTATAACCTTAAATGCCGCAGGAACTCTAGTAATATTAGCTATTACTAAAACCGCAACAAATAATACATATATAATTGCCATAAATGGCACTACAACCTGACTTACGCTTGCAATTCTCTTAACACCGCCTATAAGCACAAGTGCAACACAGACTGCAAGAATAAGTGAAGCGATTACTACTGACCATGAGTACTCGCCAAGAAATGGAATATTGACACAATGCTCATTATTCGCATCGAAAAAACCATTTACGGCACTTGAAATACCATTTACCTGACTAAATGTACCAATACCAAAAAGTCCAACACATACACCAAAAAATGCAAATAACTTAGCAAGCCATTTCCAGCTCTTGCCCATTCCCTGCTCTATATAATAGAATGGTCCACCAAGACTGTGTCCGTCTTCTCCTATAACTCTGTATTTAACAGCAAGAAGACCTTCTGAATACTTAGTTGCCATTCCGAAAAATGCTGTTATAACCATCCAGAATAATGCACCTGGACCACCTGCACAGACTGCTGTTGCAACACCAACGATATTACCAGTACCAATAGTTGCACTTAACGCTGTACATAGTGCGGCAAAACTTGTAATTTCACCTTCTGCCTCTTCTTCATTTTTAACCATCCATTTTAATGCTAAAGGGAGCTTTCTGATCTGTAATAAACCAAGACGAACTGTCAATAATATTCCGCCAAAAAGGATAATTACCATAAGCGGCACACCCCATACGAAATTATCAATGTTCGCAAGAATCTGATTAATTGAATTCCACATTGTACTTTCTACCTTTCATATCTAAACTACAGCATAGTACAATCCTATACTGTCCCAACACCGCAAATGCCGTACATTACTAAATACTTTGCTAATATGCAGACTTTTACTTAATGCATTGGAATTATAGACAATATTGCCTGAATAAATATAAAAGCAGAAATAACATTTTAGAATATACAACTTATCATATAACAAGTTATATTATACTTTATGCCTTCTCTGTCCTTTTGCCTGAGAGATTCATATACCCTCTTTATAAGAAGTCATAATATTGTCTTGTAATCCATTATTAACTGCTTATAAAGAACTATATGTTGCACCTTCGGCCTCTGTGTTTATCCAGAACTCTCCAGAGAGTCGATCCATTTACAGTTGCGCCAGCAGATGCTGGCACCTGAGAGTGTTACTCCTTCGGCAGGCTTGCGCCGTTTTCCTGCAAACTTCATATCGAAAATTGCCTTATATTAATATAATCTTATTTTCTACATAATTCAACTTATTTTTACATTTTTTAATAATTATAGAATTTCCTATTACATAAAAAGGCAGCCACCGTGATTACACTCCTCCGCTGGATATACCAGAAAGTATGCTGTATCACTTTATGTGACTGCCATTTTATTATCTGCTTATATTATTTACTTATACTATTAGCCTATACTATTAACTTATATTATCCGCTTATATTATTAAGTATATAATTCTAAGCATTTTCTTTTCTTCTATATAATGTAAGACATATAACACCTGCACTAATCATAAGAACTGCAAGAAGAATTATTGTTCTTGTAACTGAGAGAGTATCAGCTGTTGCAGCACTGTCTTCTGCCACATCATTATTATCTGCCGCACTGCCATTTCCTGATACATTGCTCTTATCCTCTGTATTAGAATTAGCAACATCCTCATAGACTACAATATATGTTGAGAATCTATCAGTTGCAAATGTAAGTTCTCCTGTTGCTTCATCAAATGTGGCACTAAGAATATCTGATACCCCATTATGAATTCTTATTACACTATACTTCCTTGTCTTTGAAGAATCTTTATTAATAAGGTCTGAATTTAACTTAACCTTAATATTAATTGCACTGTTAAGTTCATATACATCAGACTTCTGCGAACCTATAATCTTCTGTAACTGAATATCAAGTATGCATCCAGCAGCCTGATTGTCCTTAATGTTACTATTAATAAGTTTCTTCTCATCTTCTGTAAGATTAGAACTCTTATCCTTTACAGTAAGTGCAATATCAACCTTTACACCATCTTCTGCCTGTTTAGCTTCATCTTCTGTAAGGACAGCATTAATAATGTCTTCTGTTGAATCTACAAGTCCTGTTTCCGGTACTCTTTCATCTACCAATACTGAAACTTTAATATCTGTCTTAACATCAGAGTTATCTGAACCCGGCTTGTTGTTATCACCCGGCTTATTATCGTTGTCGCCTGGCTTATTATCGTTGTCGCCCGGCTTATTATCGTTGTCGCCCGGCTTATTATCGTTGTCGCCCGGCTGTGTATTCTCAAGCTTAGGAATAACTGTAATGTCTGCCTTGTCACCACATACTGTACAATGATGTGACTTGCTTCCTTCTTCTGTAGTAGTAGCTTCCTTATCGATAGTCCATTCTGTACTATAATTATGTCCTGCCGCTGGAATTACTTCTGTCTTAGTATCTCCACATACTATACAAGTATATAACTTTGAACCTTCTTCTGTACAAGTTGCTTCTTTCTTTACTTCACCATCATTCCATACATGTTCTGTATGTTCTTGCTTAGCTTCATTGTAAGAAGTCTTCTCCCACTGTAATGTTGTAAGTGTAAGCTTTCCTGCACCTGTATATGGTTTAACTTTAGTATCAAGTTCTGAAGCTGCATATAATGTGTAGCCAGTATAAGGAAGGTCTTTCTTGAATTCATCTTTATCCTGAACTAATGCTACTTCACCTTCTTTATCAGTATTAAGAGCTACCTTTAATTCCTGCTTTACTCCATCCATCATATATATTGTATTAAATGCGTTAATATAACCTGCTGGACTGCTTCCGTTACCACTTATAAGTGCATTAGTTATACCTGACATATAGCAGTTCTCAAGTAACATATGAGCTCCACAGTTAGATGATGCACCATTACTTACAATTTTCTTAGCTAATTCCGGATTTGTCTTTTCTATATCAAGACGCATTTCTCTTAAATCCTGTGCATCCATAATACAATTGTATACATGTGCTGTACCATAACGAAGTCTTGGCATTCTATCCATCGAATTCTTATAGTAGTTATTAGCAAGTGTAAGTTTAATATTCTTAGCTGATGAATCATCATCAGACTGTCCTAATAAATGAGTCTTTTTCTGACCATAAGCATAATTGTATATCTGCTGATCTGTCATACCCTCTTCAAGCAAATGCTTATAATATGGGTAGTTATCTGGATTAGCCTTCATAGCATTCATCATTTCATCAAAGAATACATTATCTTCACTTGCTGGAAGGAATTCACACCATGATATTGTTATATTACTGTCATTAACTGGTGTCTTAACATCAATAACTCCATCATATGACTTATAGAAAGTACAGTGGTCAACCCATATATCAGAGCTTCCCTTTTCTATTGTCATATAATCCCAGTCATTACGATCATAAGCACCTTCTGTATAATCGTCCCACTCCCATATCTCATCAAATTCAATATTTCTTATGATGATATTATTAGAGCCTGTTATATCTATACATGTATGTGTAATCTTAGCTCCATTCTTAGAGTAGATTGTAAGATTACTCATATCTGCAAGCTTAAGCATTGATACACCTGTCTTTAAAAGTGTTGGGTGTGTAAGTGGCTCAAGCTTATGTGCTGTTATAAATGAGCTGTAGCTGTCAAAGTTATTAACTTCCTTATCACCAAGCGCAATATCTGCTGTAAGCTCGATTACTGATGCCTTACCACTCTTCTTTACACTCTGTATTGCATTAAGGAATTCTTCTGCTGTGCCGGCTGTGTAATAGTTATCTGATGTTTCCTTTAATAATCCACCACCTGTTACATTAGCACTCTGTGCATAACCTTCCTGTGCATACTGTGCAAGTCCTGTATCATCACCTTCTGTCTGTGAATAAGTATCTGATACATATTCTTTCTCTACATATCTGTCTATGCTGTCTGTCTTAACAGTACCTGTATACCTTATTGTACCTACTATTGTATATGGATCCCAGCCAAGATATGATGTTGAAGTCATTTCATTGGCTTTCGTAGCAGATATCTGTCTTCTGTTACTGTTAATTGCAAATGCAGGACCATAGCTTCCATATTCGAAAAATCTTGCATTAGCAGCCAAATTACCACTCATATCTGTATATGGATTAGAAGCATTCGGCTTTAATATCTTACCCATATAGCAGTTAATCCAAGTAATATAAGCATCTGCTCCCCAAGGTCTTGCAAGATAATACTTACTTCCTGAGCATCCCTCTTCTGAGAGAACCTGACAGTTAAAGAATGTAAGACCATATGTTGCAGAGGCTGATGCCTTAGGAGCTGATACATAGCCTGAATTCTTATTAGCATTGTAACGGAATACAAGCTTGCAATCATTAAATAATGCTCTAGGCTCATTACCATATATGAAATCCACATTACCAGCTATATAGCACTTGTAATAATACTGGGTGCCACCATTAGCACAAAGTGTATCCTGATAACCAAGTATTCTTAAGTTGATATATGATGTTTCATTGGCATCATTTCTTAAAGCATCTGCTGATTCATTTGACTTAGTACCATCACCAAGATAATTATAAGTATTCTCGATTGTAAGGTTCTCTGCCGAAAAGCCTGTTGCTGTCTTATCTATTCTTACAGCACATCTTAAAGACATATCTCCACCAGCTAATTCCTTAACATCATAATATATTCTTGTCTTCTCGCTATCCTCACCTATAAGTGTTATATAAGGAGATTTAACAACAAGATGTTCTTCATAATCACCTTCTTTAACAAGAATAATTACACGTCTCGTGTTATCAGAAGCAACTGAATCTACTGCCGCCTGAACTGTCTTATAAGTTGGTATTCCATTAACCTCCTCACCATCAGTTCCTGTGTATGCACTATCTACAACCTTGTTGTAATTAGTAAGATATACATAATTAAATGTTTCTCTAGTCTTGTTACCTTTCTTATCTGTGAATATTAATTCAACATCATTTCTTCCTTCTTCAATAGCAATGTCTTTAAATGCAAAGCTTTCTTTTTCTTTAACATCTGTCTTTGCTGCTTCACTGCCATTAACATAAAGCGTTGCTGTTACATTTTCTTCAACTACACCTTCAATTGTAATCTTTCCATTGTATACAGTGTCATATGACTTCTTAGTTATTGTATACTTAACAGCATCATCTTCATATACATATTTACCTGTATGTCCTGCTGTTGGAACAGTCCATAAAGTATCTGATGGGTTACTGTAGTTATCTACTTTTCCATTAACGTGTGAATAAGCTATTATATAATAGTAATATGGCATCTCTGCTGTTACATCTTTATCTTTATAAGCACATTCTGTAACTGTTGCTATCTTTGAAGCATTCTCTGCTGTCTCATCGTATGAATAACGATATACCTCATATTGGTCAGCCTTATCTACTGCATCCCATACAAGATCAACTGTATCTGCACTTGAAGCTATGCTTGCCTTTGGTGAATCCAGTGCTGCTATTACTGTTATTGCATCTGATTCAACATAATCATTAATCTCACCATTAATACCTAACTTACCAGCCACTCTGAACCTATAATCTCCGGCATCCTTAATTGAATACTTATATGTTGGCTCAGTAATGTCTGATGCAACCTTTTCCCAGCTCTTTCCGTTATCTCTTGATACTTCAAGCACATATAAACCATCGCCTTCGGCTGGTACTTCATCTGTCCAGCTTACTGTGATGTAATCTCTTGTATAAGCTGCTTTAGCTGTAACTTCCTTAACAACTGGTGCTGTACCTACTGCATTGTAGCATTTATTCTGGTCGTAAAGAACTGTTCCGTCCTGTGCTATATACTTCATATTCTGGATAGTTGCCTTAACACCTGCTAATACAAATCCATATGATACTGCTGTATTTTTCTTATCTGCATTAAATAAGAGATTATCACTTGCACTATAAGAATATGTAGCTGTCTTAGTCTCTCCACCCTTAGGTGTTGCTGTGATAACAAGAGCATCGTCTGTCTTTTCAACTGTAAATGTCACAACAGTTCCTGCTGGAATAGTTGTATCCACTTTACTTGAAGCACCTGCAAGATCTGATGGCTTCTTTGAGTAAACCATCTTAAGTGCATTAGAATTACGTATTCCTACGGTGTCTATATAATTCTTGTTAAATGCACCAAAGAATATACCATTAGTATTGCTTGAACCACACTCTGTAATTGTTATATCTGCTGTAAGCTTGTTGGCATCTGTAGTCTCATCAAATCCAAAGAAGCTTACTGTATTATTGATATTAGTTGACTTATCAGTGTTTGTAGTTGTATTTAATGTACCACCTGTCTGTGTAAGAACAAGTTTCTGTCCTGTAGGCTGTACAACAAGATTAGAAGCTGTACCATAATCATATGTCTTAGGCATAGCTGGCTGTTCATTATATTCAACATCCTTAGCTGCATATACTATAGATATTGAAACTATGTAAGCTGAACCTGTTGATACAATTTCAACTGTTCCTTCGCTCTCATCTTCATAATTATATACTGTTGTCACATCATCTTTTGATGCCGGCTCACCCGCTATTGTGTAAAGTGCATATGTACTTGCTGGTGCAAATGATTTTACTGATATAGTACACTTTCCACTTACAGGTATTGTTATCTTAGCTCCTGTAGTAAACTGTGCTGAATTAGGGGTTGGTCCATTAGGAACTAACTTACCTTTTGTAGCATCAATAGCTAAACCATTGTAGTAGCCTGTTGTTCCCTGAATATTATCATCATAATAATCACCATCATCACTCTTAACAAAAGACCAGTTTGTAACCTGCTCAAATATAAGCTTATGTGATGCTTCAGCACCCTTTACTGTAACTGTGTTACCTGACTTTACCTTGTATGGAAGTGCAAGGAAATCACCACCAAGTGTAAGTGTATATGAACCCTCTCTTAACTTAATAGCATCCTTATCTGTAAATACATATTCATATCCATCATCATTATTCATATATATGTATTTTACATTCTTGCCTGTTAAATCAGTTTCTTCCGGAAGACTTACTGTAACGGCATATGTTGGCTTAAGTCCTACAGTTATATCTAATTCTGCATCTTCTGAATATTTAATTCCATCTGATACAGAAGTTACTTCATAGTCATTAGCACCCTTTACGGCTACACTATATGAAACACCTTTTTCAAACTTAGCTGTATATTTCCAAGTATCTGTATCAATAGTTACTTCTGGAACATAGTCTGTTTCCTCAGTTGTTGTAAATACAAGTTCAAGACCTTCTGTATAATAACCCTCAGTAATGCCATTAATCTTACCTGTTACTGTGCAGGTATCAAGGCTAATGACAGTTAAATCTGCTGTAATCCTGGCAGCAGTCTCTGTACTTACACTATGTTTATAAATACCACTCTTAATCTGGTATGCCGGATTGCTCAGTGATATCTCATATTCCATAACTTCATCTTCTGCTGGTACTTCAATTGAATATGTACCGCTCTTGCCATTCTCTGCAACTGTTATATCTGATGTATATGTAAGTCCAGTTGTATTATTAGTCGCTACAACCTGCATATCAGATGGAATATCTGATTTAGATGTAATAGTTCCATTTATTACTTTCTTATTAAGTTCTACACATTCGATTGAAAGATTTCTAATGTATGTATTAGTTTTAACATCTAATGTAAGCTCTCCTTCATCTCCTGTAAGATAACATTCAAATTCTACATCAACATAACCGCTGTCAGAATTTGCAACACAGGAAATACATTCCATCTTTCTTAAGACCTTGTCACTTCCTGTTATATTAAGTGTATTTCCTAATATGCTGTCCTTATCTGTACCTACGTTCTTATTGACAGTAAGTTTAATAACAGCCTTATCTCCCGCCGCTGGTATAACTATCTTAGTACCAGTATTAACCTGGATTCTATTAGTTCCATCTGTTTTGGGTTGAAACTTACCTGATGTTGCATCAACATATAATACATCTTTATCACCATTAGTATAAGTTCCTGTATCACTTTGAATTGATGAAGTAGAACCCTTGCTTGATAAAACTGTTTCTGAATATCCCCATTCAGCTTTAGTATCCCCCCCATCTGCGAATGAAGCAGATGTTGTCGCATAACTTGTTGATGAGTCAACCTTTATTGACTGAAAATAATTCTGAACATTTGTTGTAAGTGTTACCGATGAAGCACCTTTATCAACTGTTCCTTCAATTATGTAATATGCCCAGCCATTTCCTGACTGTTCTGTTATTTTAATATTGCTCATTCCTGTAAATGCCATATTATCAGCAGTTACTGCTACATATGCCCTTAATGTTATTGTACAGGTCTTAGCATTATTAACTATTGGAAATGTTAATTCAGTGTTTGGATTAACCAGATAGTCGCTAGACCTTTTAGTTATTTTACCTGAATTTGCATTTATTAATAATTCATCATTATTAGAATTAACCAGCTTACCTGATTTGCCGTTCAATTCCGTAACTGAATTATCATTATCGCCATCTGCGTACATTGTAGAACTTACTGTCCACTCTGCACTGGCTTTTTCTGCCGCTTTGGCTGTAATGCTAAACAAGCCCTCCGGCAATGAAAGTCCAGATATGATTAAAGCTAACGCCATAAACATAGCCGAACTTCTGCGAAACCATTCTCTTCTACGTCTTGATTTCATAGTCCATACTCTCCCTTTCTTAACAATACAATGTTTTGTAACTTTTACACAAAACTAATTGCCTATTTTTTATAAGATTACAACTTTTGACGAAAATGTACTACTGATTTTTATAGTTCTCAGGTACCAATTACTGAAATTTTTAGGTTTTGATGTATTTTTTGTAATACATTGCATAAAATCCGTGTGAACATTTACCAATAATCGTCTATATCACAAAATAATATATATGTATTACTGCTAATTATTTACACGGATGTTATACGCATATATTTAATTATTATCATTCTCTTAGTGTCACATCTATTATCTGCCTGCTTGTCTGGCAATTATATTAACTAATTCATCAGCATCTATTGGTTTTGCTATATGTGTATTCATACCAGCTTTAATGCTCCGTTCTATATCATCATAGAATGCGTTGGCACTCATCGCTATAATTATTACAGTACCCGCATCTTCTCTTCCTGACTTTCTTATCTTCTCTGCGGTTTCCAAGCCGTCCATAACCGGCATCATTATATCAAGGAGTATAACATCATACTCATTAGCATCTGAATTCATATATGTATCCAGTGCTTCCCTGCCATCGCTTACTCCAACAGTCCTTGCACCCGCATTATCAAGAATAAAGCTTACAATCTCCATATTCATCTCGTTGTCTTCTGCAACCAGCACTTTAAGCCCTTCAATTGACATCTGTGCATCATATTTACTATTCTTAGCTTCAGTCACGTTACGGTTAATTTTGAATGGTAATATTATTGTAAACTCTGTTCCAACATTCTGTCTGCTAATAAATTCAATTTCTCCACCCATTATCTCAATAAACCTCTTGGTTATTGCAAGTCCAAGCCCGGTTCCTTTATAAGC
>OJKW01001957.1_pt1 | contig 10805 bp, 8 predicted proteins | sample 1596591 | NCBI WGS metagenome assembly OJKW01 (sample SAMEA4350166, study PRJEB24818) | metagenome | biome: human; feature: gut; material: faeces | place: Denmark | collected 2013-09
GGATGTGGTTATACGATTGCGGGCTTTCGCATTCGGGCGTGCCCACCAGTTTGCCATGGTCGCCCAAGAGGACGAATAGCGTATGGTCCGCCCAAGGGCGTTTGAGGGCCTCCGTCATGAAGTTCCGGATGGACCAGTCGGCATATTCCACGATTTGTTCTTCGGTCGTCCGGCTGTGCGGATGGAAATAGGGCGGGATGATGTAAGGCGGATGGTTGCTGATGGTGAGCAGGACGCTGAAAAACGGTTGTCCGCTCCGGGCCTGCCGGTCGAGCACGGGCAGGGCGTATTGGAACAGGAAGTCGTCTTGTACGCCGAATCCGTTGACTACCTTGTCGGCCGGATAGTTTTCCTGCGAATAAATGTCGTCGAAACCGTTGGTACGGAAAAAGGCGTTCATGTTGTCGTATTGCGATTCGTGCGTCATGAAGAACATGTTATGGTAGCCGTTTTCTTTCAGCACGGTGGGCAGGCCGGAGTAGACCGGAATGACGGAACCTTTCATGGCGTTGCGCTTCATCATGGCCGGGAACGAATAGAGCGAGGAATACATGCCATGGTTGGTATGGATGCCGGATGAATAGAAATGGCTGAAGCTGAGCGACTGTTGCCACAGGCTGTCGAGGAAGGGCGTAAGGCTGGTTTCGTGACCGAAAGTTTGCATCAGGTGAGCCGACATGGACTCCATGAGGATGACGACCACGTTCCGGCGTGTCGGCTGGCTGTCGGCTTCCACGCGGCGTGCGATGGGCGAGATGCCGTCCATGCCTTGCCGGCCGAGGAGGGTTTGCACGCGGGCTATGGCTTCGTCTTCCGCCATGAGGTGCAGGCGGCGGTTTTCCTTCCGGTTGTCGTCGATGGCACTGGTCATCAGGTTGAATACCGGGTTAATCCCTAATTGGTTCAGGAAGGCATCATTGCAGTAATACGCCTGGCTTACTTTTATGGGGTTATACCCCCGCCGTCCGCGGATGCCGAAAAAGCACAATCCTATAAGGGCGGCTCCGGCCACAAACGTAAAGACGGCGGCTTTCCATTTGTTTACCGGGGGCGCGGCGTTCCGGCTTAAAAGGAAGAACGTGCGCGACAGCCGGAGGGTGATGTAGGCAAAAGCCGCGATGGCTGTCAGGCCCAAGGCGATGGGGAAGTAATAGGACGATTCCCCGAATACCATCCCTGCCGTGGTGTCCATGTATCCGAACCAGTTGAATATGGAGGAATTGATGGGCTTGAAGAAGTAGGCGAAATAAGGGATATTGGCTGCGGAAATGATGAAACACAGCGAATAGAAAAAGATGAAGAAGAACGCAGAGGAGCGGTAAAGCCAACGGGCGGTGTAGCCGAACCATCCGGCTATCCAGAACACCGCCAATGGCAGCAGCAGGATGTAACAGGCGATGACGTTGTCGAACCAGAGGCCGCGCAGGAACGCCATGCTTTGCAAGGCATAGTCTTCCGATATCTCTTTGGGGAAATCATAGTCTGTGGCGATAAAAAGCGCGACACGGAATCCGAAGAAGAACAACAATGCTACGAGATGTACACTTAAAAGATAACCTATCGAGCAGGTGAAACGCCCGGCAAAAAGTCTTTTCATCATGATGACGAGGATGTTAATTTTCTGTAATTGGTCGCGAATTTAGGAAAAAAGATTGTATCTATATAAAATTAGCCGTTACTTTTTTCTTTTTAAAAGTTGAAAAATGCTTTTTGCCTTGGCAGAAAAGAATTATCTTTGCGTCCGTTATTATAAATAAGTTTGGGAGCGCGTGCGAGGAACGCGAAAAACACTTCAACTATGGACAAGAAAAAGATAATCATCATTGCTTCGGTCGTAGTCTTGCTCCTTTGTGCGGGATTAGGCTACATGGTCTATTCTTACATGCAGGAGAGTGCGGAGAAGGAGGAAATGCTGAAACTGGCGGAAATGGACAAAAGGGAAATGGAAAACGAATATGCCCGTTTTGCCCAACAGTACAGCGAAATGAAAACGCAAATCAACAATGATTCGTTAATCGCCCAGTTGGACAAGGAACAGCAACGGACGGAAGAGCTGTTAGCCGAACTGAAGAAGGTGAAAGCCACCGATGCGGCTGAAATCATGCGCCTGAAAAAAGAATTGGCCACATTGCGCAACATTTTGAAAAGCTATGTGCATGAGATAGATTCGTTGAACCGGGTGAACGAGCAGCTTCGTAGCGAGAACCAACAAGTGAAAGCCCAGTACACCCAGGCTACGCAGACTATCACGAACTTGTCCACGGAAAAGGAAACGTTGAGCGAGAAAGTGGCCATCGCTTCCCAACTGGATGCCACGGGAATTTCTATGGTCGGACAGAACAAGCGTGGGAAGAAGGCTCGTAAAGTCAAAGATGTGAAGAAGTTTGTCATCAGCTTCGTCATTGCGAGGAATATTACGGCACAAGCCGGCAACCGGAGTATTTATGTGCGTATTACCAAACCGACAACGAAGTGCTGACAAGCGGAGGAACGTTTGTCTATGAGAACCGGAATTTGGAGTATTCGGCTAAAAAGGATATCGAATATAATGGAGAAGCTACGCCGGTGACTGTATATTGGGACGTCAATGAGTTTTTGAGCAAGGGTACTTACCGCGTGTCGGTTTTTGCCGATGGACATAATATCGGAAACGCAAGCTTCAACTATGAGAAGTAGAAATGTTGTGGAATATGCAATATGTACGAAAATAGGTTAAATCATGAGGATTTGACCTATTTTTGTGATACTTTTGCATCGTTGCCTATGCAATTTTCAGGCGACGCTCAAGCAGAATATTAAAAACAGACAAGATGAAAAGACTTTTCGGCTTTTTGATTCTCGCGGCTTTTTCCTGCATGTTGCATGCGCAGCGTGTGCTCAGTCTGGATAGTTGCCGGAATATGGCCATTGCAAACAACAAGAGCCTGCTGATAGCCAAGGAAAGGATGCAGAAGGCGCATTATGACCGGAAAGCGGCATTTACCAACTTCCTGCCGGATTTCTCGGCCACGGGAACGTACATGTACTTCAGTGATGAAATTTCATTGCTGAACGACGGGCAGAAATCGGCTCTGAACCACATGGGAACCTCGTTGCAGCAAGGGCTGACGCAGGCGGCTACTCCTATCATCCAACATATCGCACAGACGAATCCCCAGTTGGCGGCTTCTCTGCAGCAGGCCATACAGAGCGGAAAACTGGACGGTATGTCCACGGCTTTAAACCAGTTGGGCAATGAACTGACGGATGCCTTGAGGACGGATACCCGTAACGTATGGGCCGGGGCTGTGACGCTGATGCAACCATTGTATATGGGAGGTAAAATCAGGGCTTACCACCGTATCACGAAGTTTTCCGAAGCATTGGCGCGTACGCAGCATGATGCCCAGTTGCAGGATTTGATTCTCAACACGGACGATGCCTATTGGACAGTCGTGTCTTTGAGCTATAAGAAAAAGATGGCCGAGAGCTTCCTGGACTTGGTGAACCGTCTGGACGGCGATGTGGAGAAGATGATAAGGGAAGGAGTAGCTACCAAGGCAGACGGATTGACGGTAAAGGTGAAAGTAAACGAAGCTGAAATGTTATTGACTAAGGTTGACAATGGTTTGGCTTTGTCTAAAATGGTGCTTTGCCAGTTGTGCGGCATGGATTTGGACACGAAGTTCACGCTGACGGACGAGGACCGGACGGATTTGCAGGTGTCTGAGACGGTACCCGATGATGCCGTACAACGGGCGTGGACTTATCGTCCGGAATTGAAAAGTTTGGATTGGGCTAACAAGATATACGAAGACAAAGTGCGGGTGGTTCGCTCGGAAATGCTGCCTTCGTTGGCTTTGACCGGTGGGTATTTGGTCTCCAATCCTTCGCTGTTGAACGGTTTCGAGAATAAGTTCCGTGGGATGTGGAACGTGGGCATCATGCTTTCCGTGCCTGTTTTTCATTGGAATGAGGGTATATATAAGGTAAAGGCTGCCAAAAGCGAAGTCAATATCGCCCGTTTGCAACAGACCGAAGCACAGGAAAAGATAGAATTACAGGTCAACCAAAGTCTGTTTAAAAATACGGAAGCACAAAAGAGACTGGCTTTGTCGGAGAAGAACATGGAAAAAGCGGAAGAGAATCTCCGTTATGCCGATAAGGGATTCAAGGAAGGAGTGATTCCTGTGACGAATGTCATGGAGGCCCAAACGGCCTGGCTTTCCGCCCAGTCGGATAGGATTGACGCACAGATAGATTTGAAGTTGGCACAGACTTACCTGCAAAAGGCCATGGGTACGTTAGGCCCGGGATTATAATGAGAATGAAACCTTGACGATAATAAAATGTAAATGGATGTATGGAACTCAAGAAACAAAATAATAATGTGATATGGGCGTTGGTAACGCTCGTGGTGGTCATTGCGGCTGTAGCTGTGGCAGGAATGCTTCTGTTGGGGCACGACGATGAGTCGGTCCAGGGACAAATGGAGGCGTCTGAATATAGGGTTTCCAGTAAGGTGCCGGGCAGGATATTGCATTTCTATGTGAAGGAGGGCGATCATGTGAGAGCCGGGGATACGTTGGTCGTATTGGAGGCTCCGGATGTGGCGGCCAAACTGTCACAGGCCGAAGCGGCCGGTCAGGCAGCCCAAGCTATTAAGGAAAAAGCCGACCGCGGGACGCGGGCAGAACAGTTGCAGGGGGCATACGAGATGTGGCAAAAGGCAAAAGCCGGTTTGGATATTGCGGAAAAGTCTTATCATCGCGTCAACCGTTTGTTCGAAGAAGGAGTGATGAGCGCACAGAAGCGTGACGAGGCTTATGCAAACTATCAGGCGATGAAAGCCACGGAACGCGCCGCCCGGGCACAATACGAAATGGCACGTAATGGGGCGCAGCGTGAGGATAAGGAAGCGGCAGCCGCACAAGTCGCACGTGCGAAGGGGGCGATTGCCGAGGTGGAGTCTTACATGAGAGAGACTATATTATTGGCGCAGATGGACGGTGAAGTCTCCGAGATTTTCCCCGAGACGGGAGAATTGGTCGGTACGGGAGCGCCTATCATGAACATTACGATGTTGGACGACCGTTGGGCGACATTCAATGTGCGTGAAGATTTGTTAAGCGGTTTGGCCGTGGGAAAAGAATTCACGGCGTACGTGCCTGCTTTCGGTAAAGACATCAAACTGAAAGTGACTTACATGAAGGACAGGGGAACTTATGCGGCATGGAAAGCAACCAAGACCACCGGACAATTCGACTTGAAAACGTTTGAGGTGCGTGCGGTTCCGGTGGGGGTGAAGGAAGTGCTTCGTCCGGGCATGTCGGTCATCATCAAACGATAAGGAGGTAACGGGCATGCAGGAGTCTCATGGTATAGCAGGCATTATGGTGCGTGAGTTACGGCGGCTGGTTTCCCGGCCGTTGTACCTTTGTTGCATGGTAGCGGCTCCACTCCTTTGTTGCCTTTTCTTTACCACGCTGATGTACGAGGGGCTACCCAAGGATATGCCCGTGGGAGTGGTGGACGAAGACAATACGTCCACGACGCGGGAAATATTGCGTAACATGGATGCTTTCAGCCAAGTGCACTTGACAGAAGATTATGCCTCGGTCAGTGAGGCGCGGCGAGCCATGCAACAAGGTAGAATTTATGCTTTCTACTATATCCCGGAGGGCACTACCGAAAAGATTCTGTCGAGCCGGCAGCCCACGGTGTCTTTTTATACCAATAACAGCCTGCTTATTGCCGGTTCATTGATATATCGTGATTTACGTACGATGTCCGTGTTGGCCAATGCTTCGGTCGGCTTGCAGACGTTGCAGGCCAAAGGAATGGACGAGCGTACGGCTATGGCCTTCTTGCAACCGATTGTCATCGACACGCATGCTTTGTCCAATCCGTGGCTGAACTATTCGGTCTATTTGAACAATACGATTCTGCCCGGCATCCTGATGATGATGATATTCATGGTCACGGTCTTTGCCATCGGGAGCGAAATCAAGGAGGGTACGGGGAAAGAGTGGCTGGCTATGGCAGACAATCGGATGTGGAATGCCCTTGTAGGCAAGTTGCTTCCTCATACGGTCATCTTTTTCAGCGTAGCCGCAGCTTACGACGCTTACCTTTATGGCATACTGGGTTTTCCGTGCCATAGCGGTATCGGTCCGCTGTTATGTGCTGCTTTTTTGATGGTGTTGGCATCGCAGTCCTTCGGAGTATTTCTCATTTCTGTCCTGCCCACGTTGCGGTTGGCTCTGAGTTCCAGTTCGCTGTGGGGGGTCGTGTCGTTTTCCATTTCGGGTTTTTCGTTCCCGGTGATGGCTATGCATCCGGCTTTGCAAGTGCTGAGTAACTTATTCCCGTTGAGGCATTATTTCCTGATTTATGTCAGTCAGACGCTGAACGGTTACCCGATGGTTTATGCTTGGAAGCCTTATTTGGCTTTGTTGTTGTTCGTTCTACTTCCGTTACTATTGCTCAGGCGGTTGCGTACGGTAATGTTGAACTATGATTATATACCCTAACCTGCTATGAGGACGATAAGAGAGTGGCATATCCTATTCCGTGAGGCTGTCAGTGATACGTTTTGTGTATGGCGTAAGGAAACCGGCCGTGTGGTGCGTGACCAGGGAGTACTGATTTTTTTTATTCTGGTACCGCTACTTTATCCTTTGCTCTATGCTTTTATTTATACGGGAGAAACGGTCAGGGAAGTCCCGGTGGTTGTTGTCGATGGGGCGAATACGGCTTTCAGCCGGGAGTTTGTCCGCAGGGTCGATGCTTCTCCCGATGTAAAAATCGTGGCGCGGACGGGAAATATGGAAGAAGCGAAAGACTTGATGCGCCGCACGAAAGCGTATGGCATCATCCGTATTCCGGATGATTTCAGCCGTAAGGTCAACCGGACGCAACAGGCGTATGTCGGTTTGTATTGCGACATGAGCGGATTGCTTTACTACAAAGCGCTGTTGACGGCGTGTACGGACGTGTCTTTGGATATGAACACCGAATTGCAAATCAAGCGGATGGGGAATACTACCGCTCGACAGGATGAAGTGTCTACTGCACCTTTACGGTACGAGAGTGTGGCTTTGTTCAATCCGACGAACGGGTTTGCCAGTTTCCTGATTCCGGCTGTGTTGATGTTGGTCATCCAACAGACGCTGCTTCTGGGTATAGGACTGATAAACGGTTCTGCCCGCGAACGGGCCACGTTGCATACCCAACTGGTTCAAGGGACAGGGAGAGGTACGGTGCGTTTGGTGTTGGGCAAAGCTCTGTGTTACCTGATGCTGTATGCTTTGGTGAGCGTGTGGGTGTTGATTGTAGTGCCACAACTGTTCCATTTAGCTCAAATACCCCAAACGTCTGACTTGTTGGCGTTCATGGTGCCTTATTTGTTGGCATGTATATTCTTTGCCATGACGTGTTCCATTCTGGTGTGCCAACGTGAGACTTGCATGTTGGTATTCGTGTTCACCTCCTTGCCTTTGTTGTTCATTTCGGGTATTTCATGGCCGGGAGTGGCTGTGCCCGATTTCTGGAAATATGTATCCTGGTTGGCTCCTTCCACGTTCGGCATCAACGGTTTCGTACGTATCAACACGATGGGGGCTTTGTTGGAGGATGTGGCATTCGAGTACGTCGGCCTGTGGATTCAGGCCGGGGTATATTTCTTGACGGCTTGCGCGGCTTATTATTACATGATAAATGAAAGCCGTAGAAAGGCAAATACATTAAACTAATCCATATTCATGAAAAATTTATTATTGATTGCGGTGACCCTTTGGGTCGGATTTGTAGGGACGGCGGCTGCACAAAACCATCTTTCTCCCGCCGAGGCTACGGTTTACGAAGGTAAAAAATTGGCCGACGAAGGCGCATGGTGTTGGTTTGCCGACCCGCGTGCGTTGCATTATGAGAATGAAAGCGGCACGATAAACAGCAGTTATGTCGGTTATATCGACGTGCATGGGGCTGTGAAGGCTGTGCTGTGCAGTATGATTTTCTGAAGGGGCGGAGGTCGGAGGTGTTGGTACGTTCTTACTTCCAACCGGACGACCATAACAACCCGACGTTTCTGGTATTGCCGGACGAACGTATCATGATATTCTATTCGCGCCATACGGATGAGCCGTGCTTCTATTACCGCATATCGCATGCCCCCGGCGACATTACGACGTTGGGCGAAGAGAGGAAAATCCTGACGAAAGACAATACGACCTATCCTTCTCCTTTCATATTGTCCGACGACCCGGAGCATATCTATTTATGTTGGCGCGGTATCCGTTGGCATCCCACCATCGCGCGGTTGTCATTGCCGGATGAGAATGATGAGGTGAAGATGGACTGGGGGCCTTACCAGATGGTGCAGTCCACGGGCGCACGTCCGTATGCCAAATACTATTCCAACGGGAAAGACCGTATCATGTTTACCTATACGACCGGTCATCCGGATAACGAAAATCCGAATTGGTTATACCTGAACAGTGTCAACATCAAAACCTTGCAATTAGAAGACGTACAGGGCAAGGTCTTGTCTACTATTGCCGACGGACCGTTTAAGGTGAACCGTACGGAGCAGCATGCCGTAGATTACCCGGTAGCGGTCGTAGATCATACGCCCGGTGTGCGCGACTGGGTGTGGCAGGTGGCTACCGACAAGCAGGGCCATCCGGTAATAGCCATGGTCAAAATAAGTGGGGACAAGACGCGGCATGATTATTACTATAAGTATTGGGACGGACAAGCTTGGAAGGAAATCTTCTTGGCGCATGCAGGAGGTCATTTTCACCAGACGCCGGATATCGAACGTTGTTACAGCGGCGGCATGGCCATAGATCCGGCACATCCGGAGGTTGTGTATTGTTCTGTGCCCGTCAGTGGGGCGTTCGGGCGTGTGTATGAGATTGTCAAGTACACGGTAGATGTCCGCAGTGGGGACGTGAAGGCAGAGCCTGTTACCCGCCATTCCCGTAAGAATAACGTGCGGCCTTACATTCTTCCGGATTCCGAAAGTTCGCCTTTACGTCTGGCATGGATGCATGGTGACTATTTCGATTGGATTGTCAGTTCAGCACGTCCGGGGTATCCCACTTCCGTTTACAGCGATTTCCGGTGGACGGAAGAACCTGTGGATTTGGACAAGGGTGTGGTGGCAGGTAAATGCGCCGCAGGCGGGCAGATGCAGGAAAAAGGAAAAGGGATTAAAGTGGATGTCCCACGCGAATGGCAGAAAGGCGATTTCACGGTTTTCATCTCGGTGGCGACAGACGGCATGCCTTTACACGGTACTGTCTGCGAGGCAGACGGTTGGTCGTGGGCAGCCGATTCCGTTTCGTTCAAGCCTTGTTTGACGATAGGGCAGAAAGCCGTCCGGAGTTGCAACGTGTTGGGAACGGCGGACAGTTGGTCACGTTATGGCCGGGGGACGAACGGCAAGTGGTATCCCGTGGTGTCTTATCCTCGCCTCGCGTTGGCCATTGTGTCTGAAAACGGGCGTTTGACCACTTATGTCAATGGCTTGGTTGACCAAACCATCGAAGGCGATTGCGGTTTGCGCCGTTTGGTCTTGGACGCTTGCAATGGCCATATGGAAAGTTACACGGTCTACCGTCGAGCCTTGAATCCGGATGAGATTGCCCGCCTTGGTTCATGCAGGTACTGATTCCACAGTCCATATAAGGACGAAAAAAGAATAGGGATGGACAGGAACAAGTAGAAAACGATGTTTTCTTTTGTTCCTGCGCCTGCCTTTCACTATCTTTGCAACAAAATTATAGAGCATTGGTATCAGTTGAAAAGTTAAAGGTGGAGTTCGGGGCGACCCCGTTGTTTCAGGACGTTTCGTATGTCATCAATGACAAAGACCGTATCGCCCTCGTGGGAAAGAACGGGGCCGGGAAGTCCACCATGTTGAAGATTATAGCCGGATTGCAACAGCCCACCTCGGGGACGGTGGCTGTTTCCGGCGGTTCCACCATCGGCTATCTGCCGCAGGTGATGGTGTTGAGCGACGAGCATACGGTGCGTGAAGAGGCAGAACAAGCCTTTTCCCATATCAGCCAAATGCAGGAACGGCTCGACCGGATGAACCAGGAACTGGCCGACCGTACGGATTACGACAGTGAAAGCTACATGGCTCTCGTGGAAAAGTTTACGCATGAGAGCGAGCGTTTTCAGATGATGGGCGGTATGAATTATCAGGCCGAACTGGAACGCACTTTGATGGGGTTAGGGTTCGTGCGCGAGGATTTCGACCGTCCCACCCGTGAGTTCAGCGGAGGATGGCGTATGCGTATAGAGTTGGCCAAGTTGCTGTTGAGGAGACCCGACGTGCTGTTGCTCGATGAGCCGACCAATCATTTGGACATCGAGAGCATACAGTGGCTTGAAAATTTTCTGGCCACTAAGGCCAATGCCGTCGTCTTGGTGAGTCATGACCGCGCCTTTATCAATAATGTAACCAACCGAACCTTGGAAATTTCCTGCGGCCGCGTGTTCGATTACAAGGTAAAGTATGACGAGTACGTGCGGTTACGCGCAGAACGTCGCGAGCAGCAGCTTCGTGCATACGAGAACCAACAGAAAGAAATAGCCGACATCAAGGAGTTTATCGAAAGGTTCCGCTATAAACCCACTAAGGCCGTGCAGGTACAGAGCCGCATCAAACAGCTTGAAAAGATGGTGCCGATAGAGGTTGATGAGGTGGATAACTCGGCTTTGAGGCTGAAGTTCCCGCCCGCCTTGCGTAGCGGCGACTACCCTCTGATTTGTGAAGGCGTGAGAAAGGCATACGGGGAACATGTCGTGTTCCA
>OJKW01001963.1_pt1 | contig 10792 bp, 10 predicted proteins | sample 1596591 | NCBI WGS metagenome assembly OJKW01 (sample SAMEA4350166, study PRJEB24818) | metagenome | biome: human; feature: gut; material: faeces | place: Denmark | collected 2013-09
CACATAATCACTTCTGTATTCGAGCATCATGCGGTTCTGCACACAATGGATTCTCTGAAGAAGGAGGGCTTTGAAATAACCTACCTTCCCGTTTATTCAAACGGTATAGTTAAAGTCGAGGACGTAGCAAACGCAATCCGCCCCGATACAGCCCTTGTCACGATAATGTACGCCAACAACGAGATAGGCACGATACAGCCCATCGCCGAGATCGGCGAGCTGTGTAAGCAAAAGGGTGTCATCTTCCACACAGACGCAGTACAGGCTATCGGCAACGTCCACATCAACGTAAAAGAGCAGAATATAGATATGCTCTCTCTCAGCGGTCATAAGATACACGCACAGAAGGGTTGCGGTGTTCTTTATGTAAACAAGAAATACCTCCTTCCTCCCCTTATTGACGGAGGCGCTCAGGAAAGAGGCAGACGTGCCGGCACAGAAAACGTTCCTGCTATAGTAGGACTCGGCGTAGCTATAACAGATGCCGTAAACGGTATAGATTCCAAGAACGAAAAGCTGAAAAAATTCAGCGACAGAATATATAACGAGATAATGAAGATTGACCGTGTCCATTTAAACGGCGACAGAGAAAAGCGTATGCCGAGCAACCTGAACTTCTCGTTTGAGGGCGTAGAGGGCGAGAGCTTACTGCTCCAGCTTGACCTTCAGGGCATTGCAGCGTCGAGCGGTTCCGCCTGCACATCAGGCTCACTTGACCCCTCGCACGTTCTTCTGAGCATAGGACTTCCCCACGAGGTAGCGCACGGCTCACTGCGTATCTCAATGTCAGAGTACACGACCGAGGAGGAGATAGACAAGTTGCTCGAGGTTCTCCCCGTTATTGTAAATAAGCTCAGAAGTATGTCGCCCCTGTGGGATCACATCGTCAAGGGCGAAACATTCAAAATAAAGTAAACATTGATTTATCTGAAAGGAAGTATTACTGATGATTTATTCTGAAAAGGTAATGGATCACTACGCCAACCCCAGAAACGTAGGCGAGATTGAAGATGCAAACGGTGTCGGCGAGGTCGGCAACGCAAAGTGCGGCGATATAATGAAAATGTACCTTAAGATTGAGGACAACACTATAAAGGATGTCAAGTTCAAGACATTCGGTTGCGGTGCGGCAATCGCCACAAGCTCCATCGCTACCGAGATGATAAAAGGCAAGCCCTTATCCGAGGCACTGAAGCTGACCAATAAAGCGGTCGTAGAAGCGCTTGACGGTCTGCCTCCGGCAAAGCTCCACTGCTCCGTACTTGCAGAGCAGGCTATCAAGGCGGCTATTGCCGACTACTACACAAGACAGGGAATCGACCCCACCCCCTTTGTAGGCGAAATAAAGGACGATCACTGCGACAGCTGTTGCGGCATATGACCTTATTCCGATATTATAACAAACAGCCTTGCGAAACCCGCTAGGCTGTTTCAGACTTCCAAAAAACCGACTATTATCAAATCCGCACCGATAAACATATCGCCAACACCCCGACGGGGTGTGGGTGTGAGTAAGGAAAGAGGGATGCCAAGCTGAGCATTGCTTTAGCAATGCTCCCGCTCCTCACGTTGCTCAAGAGGAATAACTGATTTGGGAGAAAACCTAAGGGACAGGGATAGGGGCAGCAGTCCCTCTCCCTGATCCCTTTGGTTGTCTCCCTCTTTCATATTGACAGGTGCATCGATTCGAATAGCGAACCCGGGAAGTGCTGTCCGATAAACAGAACTATCGGTAGCTTATTATCATAGTCAAAGATGAATGATATAGCAGAAGCACATTAAACAAAAGACTTTTTCTGAAATCTTACAGCCTTGCGAAACCCGCAAGGCTGTTTTTCATACCGTGAACACATCGCCCACTACCCTATAATCTTCTCCATCCACACCATATCATACTCCCTGCCGAATTTTTCGGCACATTTATGAAACTTTCCCACAAGCGTATACCCTTGCTTTTCGTGGAAGCTGATGCTGTCGTGATTCAGATACTCATCGTCTTTATCCGTGCTTGCTATGCAGGCATACGCATTCCTTACCCCCATATCCGCAAGCCGTTTTTCAAGTTCCCTATATAACGCTGTTCCCGTACCGTGACGCTTTTCATTCACATCAACGTATATCGACGTTTCGGCAGAACGCTCATAAGCCGCCCTGTCCTTGAACACTCCGGCATATGCATATCCCATAATCCTTCCGTCACGCTCAGCCACTATGTAAGGATATTTCCTCAGCGTTTTTTCTATTCTCCGTCTGAAATCCTCTGCAGACGGCACCTCAAGCTCATACGTTACCGCCGTTTTTATAATATAATAAGAATAGATACCGAGCAGTTCTTCTGCGTCAAAGGGCGTTGCCGTCCTTATTTCTATATCTGCCATCACTCCGCACTTCCTTAAAAACATATTAAAAGCAAAAGTGCCACAGCAATACCGCCGTGACACTTCATTGTGCTTTATCGGATTTTATAATGCCTCCGAGCCTTCTTCGGGAGATTCGATTATCTCGTCCTCCACTCCGCCCTCGGTAAAGGAAAAACTCTTCTTGTCCGCATCATCGTCAACATCGGAAATATCAACATCAACTCCGCTGTTTATCGACACTACCATATCCTTGAGATTGTTTATCTCGTTTTTGAAAGCCGTGCCTGTTGTAGCCGCCTTCTTCATAAGCTCTGCACTCTTTTCCCTGCCTGCCGATACAATATCGTTCACGCTCTTTGTGAGCTTTTCACTGCCCGTCTTTACTGCGCCCGTGCAGTAGACCGAAGCCTTGTGGAGCTTATCACTGCAGTTTTCCTTCACAGCCGCCACAGCCTCAGGATTTTTATCTATATATTTCTTAGCTAAAATATACCCCGTACCGACAGCCGCCGCAATACCGAAAAATATCATTGCCTTATTCATACTAAACATCCTTTCCGGGTAAAACCCCGTTTGCTTATACTCAGTATATACCATTTTTTACGAAAAGTAAAGCCTATTTTGTCGGATTTACTGCCTCAAGGCGATATATCGGAAATCCCTGCTCGGAAAATCTCTTTTCATACTCCGTCACAATATTTCCTTCAAATCCGCTGTTATGCAGATCAAGGCTGACATTCTTCAGCTTGAAGCCGCACTGCGACAGATTCTCTATTGAAAACTCGAACAGCTTCATATTGTCGGTTTTCTGATGTATCTCACCGCCCGGTATAAGTATGTGCTTATATATCTCAAGAAATACAGGGTGAGTAAGACGGTGCTTTTTATACGTTTCCTTAGGATAAGGACAGCTGAAATTAAGATAAATGCGTTCTACCGAATTTTCAGGGAAGAATTTTTCAAGATACTCCGCTTTACCCATAAGAAATTTCAGATTAGGCAGATTTTCCTTTACCGCAAGCTCCATAGCGCTGACTATTACGTTTCTTGCCATCTCCACCGCAATAAAATTAATATCCGGGTTACGCCTTGCCGCTTCAACCGCAAAGCCGCCCTTTCCGCAGCCTACCTCAAGATGAACAGGATTATCATTGCCGAATATCTCCCGCACATCAAGCGTCCTCTGCTGTGTTTCACCTCTTTGCTCTGCGGCATAATCCACAAGCCAGCCGAGATTCACGTTGCCGCAAGCGTCAAGACGTTCATCAAGGTATTTTTTTCTTCTCATTCTCATAAGTGTTACCGCCCTTATCTTGTTGCCGACAGCATAACGTAATACGTCTTGAAACGCACCTTGTCAACAATGTTTCTTGTTGTGTTGTCAAGCACCACGATATTCATTCCACGCTCGTTTAGCGAGTAGTTCTTGTTGCCCATTTTGACAATCGATTCATCTGCGTCGCTGATTATCTGCGTCTTATAGCCCAGCACATCAATAACGCCTGTATCGATTCTGTCTTTCGACAGTTCCTCACGGACTACCTTGCCGCCTTCTATTATCGCAATATAACGCTGATTTTTCTGAGCCGTAAGCAGCTTTTCAAGCCCCAGATCCTTTACAGCCGATAAAGCGCCGTCGTTATATCCGCCCGTCACATCTCCTCTTGCCGAGATTATGGCGGTGAAATTCTCGCCCTCCTTCAGCCTGTACATATAGTTAAGGAAATTATCCTCGCTTCTGAGGTTCGTATTCTTTTCATCCTTGCTTTCTTTTGAAAGCACAAATTCTGTATACTGCGGAACAATGCTCTTGTACGGCATAACTCCGTGGAAACCCTTCTCCGATACCGTAAGACCGAAATAGTTGTACCACAGGTTAGCACCAACTACTACAGCAAGGAAAGCCACAAATATCGTAACAGGACGTGTAACGAAGTTTACAAAACCGTTTCTTCTCTTTTTGAACACCCTGTTCTTCGGCATATATCTTTCGTCAGCCTTAAACTGCTCTCCGAATACAGACGAATACTTCTTCTTTTCGGGCTTTTTGTTTTCCACAGCTTCAACGGGCTTTGTCGCTATATCGCTGTCACCGCCGTCCTCAGCCATGATCTCGGCTAAAATTCTCTGCTTTTCCTTTTCTATATCGCTAAGCTCAGCCTCCGCCTTTTCCGGTACGGGCTGTGAAACCGCTTTTTCCTTTTTGGGTTCGGTGTCGGCGTTCTTTGCATATTTTTCGGGATGCTTGGAACGGATGACCTCGTCAACCGTTTTATCGAATTCAACCACAGCATCGGGATTTTTCCTGCGTGCAAGATAAGCCTTTGCACAGTTCATATAGTACCTTGCTATTGACGGTATGAACATTATCATCATAATGTAAAGATACATCGAGAAACGCTCGATAACAAAGTGCTTTGTCGCTATAAACCATATAATAAAGTTGAATATTGCAAAGTTAGTGAACAGTGCCGATTCTTTCGGATATGCCTTTCCGTATCCCGTGAAATGTGCGATAAGCGCAAGTGCCGCAATAATTGCAGGCACTATAATATACACAGGCAGATAGCCTTGTGTGATAAAGTTCAGCTCAAGATAACCCTTGTACTGCGGAAGAAGCACCACCGCAAGCCTCAGTATCGGCCACGAAAGCAGATATACAAGCGCTGTCAGTATCGCATATATCGGTACGGTTATCTTTGTGGGCTTTATGAACGCCGCAATCAGATACAGCGGTATCAGCACTATTACTGTACTGTGGAACAGGCACGCCAGGAAAATAAACAGCAACACCATGAAGTGATTGCGTTCCTTCATAAATCTGTAAGCGCAGAGTATGATAGCAAACGCTATCGACTGACGGATAAAGCTCAGCGAGCAGTAGAAGAACGTCAGCGATATGAACATCATCGTTGACATCCATATATTTTCACTGTAACGGAATATCGCATACGCAGTAGGTATTAGTATCAGCAGTGCGTACACCGCATACATTATATTCACATCTGCGGTAAACATCGAGATCAGCTTTGTGACGATCGTAAAGCCCGGCTCATACCCGTAGTTGAATATCGAAAGTCCGGGTGCATTCTTGATATTCCAGAAAATATAGATGTACGAATAATAATCGTTTCCCAGTCCGTATCTGAATACGCTTATCAGATACATTGCTCCGAATGTCACGATAACATAACAGAGCTTCTTCACCACATTCGGCTTATGCTCGATGAGCGGATAAGCAAGCACAAGCACAAGTGCCATAAGTATAAGATATACTGCCATAGTTTTTCCTTTCGCAATAAAAAAATAAAGCACCGCACAACTGCAAAGTTACCACCAAGCAGAAAATGCAGTGCATATTCATCAGATAATTATGTATTTTCCCTGTGTCACTACAGGCGCAACATCAAGCGTAAAATCAACTCCGCATGACATTCCTGCGGTTTTCAGCGTTTTCTCCACAGCCTCATACGCCATTTTCGGAGAATTGTTCTCCTGGCTTAAGTGACCGAGTATCAGACGGCTTGCACCTTTTGCGACAAGCTCCTTACAAAACTCAGCCGAACAGCCGTTTGAAAGATGTCCGTGATTTCCCGAAATCCTCGTTTTGAGATACGGCGGATATTTCGGATTTCCCTTTAACAGCAAAGGATCGTAATTTGCCTCTATATATACCGTGTCGCTTCCGAGCAGATTATCCTTCACCTCATCGGTAACATAGCCTAAATCGGTACAGCAGGCGACTTTATGCTCGCCGAACTTCAGTGTGTACCCTACGCTTTCCGCAGCGTCGTGCGGTGTATGGAAAAAATCAATATCCATATCGACAGGTACGCTCTTTATTTCCGACAGCGGATGAATAACCGCCGTCTGCTCTACCAGCTTGTCAGAAAACAGCTTTCTTGCAGTGCCGTCCGATGCGTACACAGGAACAGACGTTCTTTTCGTTATCTGTCCGAGTGCTTTCGTGTGGTCTATATGCTCGTGCGTCACAAGCACAGCCTTCACCGCCTCAAACGGTATACCGCAGAGTGCCAGACCTTCCCTCAGCGCCTTGAAACTGCATCCTGCGTCAACAAGTACGCCGGAGGTGCTGTCACCGACAAAAACGCTGTTGCCCTTGCTTGAAGAGCATACAGGAACAACCTTTGCCATCAGAGTGCCTTTCTCATCTTTTCGTCATCGGGATAATAACGCTTTACTATATCAGCGCCAAGTGCCCTCAGCTTTATTTCCATATTTTCATATCCACGCTCAATATGGTGAATATCTTCGATTTCCGTAGTGCCCTGTGCCGCAAGACCTGCAATGATAAGCGCCGCACCTGCCCTGAGGTCGCTCGCCTTTACCGGAGCGCCCGTAAGATGATCCACGCCTCTTACTACCGCTACCCTGCTGTCAACGGTAATATCCGCACCCATTCTGCGAAGCTCGTCAACATACTTGAAACGTGTATCGAATATGCTCTCAGTTACCATACTTGTACCGTTCGACATCGCCAGGAGCGTTGTCATCTGCGGCTGCATATCGGTAGGGAATCCCGGATGCGGAGAAGTCTTTATATCCGTACCCTCATAATGAGGTCTGCCGACTACCCTTACATTATCCGTATCGTCCTCTATCTCAACATAAACGCCTATCTTGCGCAGCTTTGCCGTAATAGGCTCAAGGTGCTTCGGTATAACATTCTTCAGCGTAATATCACCGCAGGTAGCCGCCGCAGCCACCATAAACGTTCCCGCTTCTATCTGGTCGGGGATGACTGAATACTCTGTGCCGTGAAGCTGTGAAACGCCCTTCACCTTTATAACGTCCGTACCTGCGCCCATAATATCCGCACCCATAGAGTTGAGGAAATTCGCAAGGTCCACTATATGAGGCTCCTTGGCGGCATTTTCAATTATTGTCAGCCCCTCTGCCTTTGCACAGGCAAGAAGCGCATTTATCGTTCCTCCGACAGTCACCTTGTCGAAATATATCTGCGTACCGATAAGCCTGTCAGCCGAAAGGTCAACGATACCGTGCTTTATATCAGTCTTTGCACCGAGCGCCTCAAAGCACTTGATATGCTGATCGATAGGTCTGCTGCCAAGGTCGCACCCACCCGGTAGCGGCACGCTCGCCTTCTTGAATCTGCCGAGCAGCGCACCTAAAAAATAACTGCTTCCTCTTGTGGAGCGTGCAAGCTCATAAGGTACCGTTCCGTCCTTGATCCTTGACGTATCCACCTCTATCTTCGACTTACTCAGCCTTCTTATCTGCGCTCCCATACTCGAGAGTATCTCAAGAGCAACATCAACATCACTGATTGACGGTACATTTTCAAGTATGCACTTATCTTCTGCAAGTATCGCCGCAGGAATTATAGCTACCGCCGCATTTTTCGCTCCGCTTATCCGCACTTCGCCTCTCAGCGGAATGCCGCCTTTTATAATAAACTTTTCCAAAAGTCACACTTCCTCGATTCATTTAAAATATAGAATTCGATATAATAAAACGCCCTTTAAGGCTCTGTATCTCATAAAACAGTGCGTCGGAATGATATTTGGGTACACACCGACACAGTATAAAATTATTATAGCATATCTGCCGTAAAAATAAAAGCATTTTTTTCAGCCGCTTAACATTTCGTCATATTGCACTATATAGCCTGCGTTTTTATGGATTTTTTATACATATAGTTGTTTTGCAGTCTTAGCAGCTCAATGTCCGGACTTGTCACCATACTTGTTGTACAGCTGTGTGCAGAACTGCTCGATTTCCTGTTCAAGCTCCTCTGCGCTGTCTGCGTCAAGCATCATACTTCTCAGCTTGCTGTAAAGCAGTTCTCCGCCCTCTTTTTCTTTCGTTTCGGGAGGAGTAACGTAAGACGAGGTCTTTGTCCGCTCACTCGGCAGAAATGGCTTCGGCTTGTCAACGTTAGTGACATAATGCGGCGAAATCTGGTTTGATCTCAGGTCATCAAGCGTGCTTTTTGCTTGCCTGCCGTATATCATTGCATAAAGACAGCCGCATTTATAAAGTGCCATTATCATCTGCGGTGACGGCGCTACGCCGAACAGCGTGGCAAGAGAAACAGTGTAATCCTGCAGTTCCGCATATTGTTCGTAATCACCGAATCTCATAGTCAGGCTGTCGCTTTTCGCTATCACCGCCGCTATAGCCTCGCTGACGGCGTTCGTGTATTTGTTTGTCGGACATATATCTATCGGACGGTAGTATTTCCTGCGGTATTCCGCCAGCATCCGTGCCATTTCCTGCGGACTTTTTCTGAAATCGTCAACAAAGCGTATCATCGAAACCTTGTCAAGCTCAAAGTTCTTTTCAAACATTTCCGTGACCCTCATATAGTCCGACCCGTGCAGACAAAGCTCCGATATAACCGGCCTTTCGATTTTCGGTATAAGGTCGGTCAGGTGTGCAGGCACGACAACATAGGCAAAATCGAACGAATTAATATACAGCAGGTCACGCACCGAGGTCATACGAAGTATTATCTTCGACATATCACTTGCAGGCGGTATCATAATAAAGCTGTCTGTGGTCATTTCGATATAGCTTACCCCGAACTCGTGCAGTGCGTCCGTATAAGCCTTGATCGCCTCAGGCTTCACATCGCTTACAAACGATGAATCACACAAGCTGTTATCAATAATAGAAACCTTCATTCCTATATGCCTACCTTTCAAAATAAACCGCATATCATTTTCATAATATTTTATCACAAAACGAAAAAAAATTCAATACCGACCGCCTCCTCTTGACATAATCACGTTAATATGGTACGATAATATGATAAAAAATGAAAGGGGTAACTACTTTGCTGGAATTTCAGGACGTAAAATGGCAGCTTCCAAGCGGAGAACCTATTATAAAAGGCATAACCTGTAAGCTTGACAGCAGGCTTACGGTAATTACAGGGCCAAACGGAGGCGGCAAGACCTCCCTCGCAAAGCTCATCGCAGGTGTGGAAAAATGCACATCTGGCAAGATTCTCCTTGACGGTACGGATATAACGGATATGGACATCACAGGCAGAGCAAAGCTGGGCATTGCCTACGCTTTTCAACAGCCGGTACGCTTCAAGGGTCTTACGGTAAGAGATCTTCTTGAGCTTTCCGCAGGAGAAAAGCTGGGTCACAACGAGCTTTGTGCGCTTCTCGGCAAGGTCGGTCTGTGTGCGGAGGAATATATCGACAGAGAGATGAGCGGCGCTTTATCGGGCGGCGAGGCAAAGCGTATAGAGATTGCGACCGTGCTCGCAAGAAACGTCAAGCTGTCGGTATTTGACGAGCCGGAGGCAGGAATAGATCTCTGGAGCTTCTCAAGACTTGTGGAAACGTTTGAAGAAATACGCAACGGCACCACAGGCTCGCTCGTTATAATATCGCATCAGGAGCGTATTCTTTCGATTGCCGATGAAATAATAGTAGTCGCAGACGGCACAATACGCACGGCAGGACCCCGTGAGGAAGTCCTTCCGAAACTGCTCGGCGGAGAATACGCCTGCAGATGTCCCCAGAGAAACGGAGGCGGTTGTCAGTGAGCAATATAATGGACGTAAATTTCAACGGCACAACAGCCGAAATGCTTAAGATAATCTCCGATTATGACGAGGTATCGGGCTTTGCGGGTGCATACAATATCCGTGAGGACAGCAAGTGCGCCGGCAGAAGATCGTCGGAGAATATCACTATCGAATCAAAAGAGGACAAGCCGGGTATAAATATCCGTGTAAAGCCATTTACTGTGGGCGAAACGGTATTCATTCCCGCCTGCGTTACCCACAGTGACGTTGACGACCTTGTTTATAACGATTTCTACATCGGCGAGGGCGCTGACGTTGTTGTAGTAGCAGGATGCGGCGTGCATAATGACGGCGAGGAGCAGGCTCGTCACAACGGCATTCACCGCTTCTTCCTTGAAAAAGGCGCAAGAGTGCTTTACAAGGAAAAGCATATCGGAACAGGCAAAGGCACAGGGCTCAGAAAGATCGACCCCGTCACAGACTGCGTTCTTGACGAGGATTCATATCTTGAGATGGATACGATACAGCTCAGAGGTGTCGACAGAACAACAAGAAGCACTTCCGCCGTACTCGGCAAGGGTGCAAAGATAGTTGTCCGTGAGCGTATAATGACCGACGGTGACGAGGAGGCGGTAACAAAGTTCCATGTCGAGCTTAACGGCGAGGACAGCGGCGCAGACCTTGTTTCACGCTCTGTTGCAACTGTCTCTTATACACATCTCCGAGCCAACGAGACGGACTCCTATCTCGTATGCCGTCTTCTGCTTGAAAAAAACAAACTTCGTGTCAGCGACGAGGTAATCGGCTGGTACAGCCAGTTCTACGATGGCAGGGATCTATTAAATTTGGACGTACGCCCGGACCGGGGCGTGAAGAGGACGCCGCAATCAGCGACCGGCTAGAG
>OJKW01001964.1_pt1 | contig 10790 bp, 9 predicted proteins | sample 1596591 | NCBI WGS metagenome assembly OJKW01 (sample SAMEA4350166, study PRJEB24818) | metagenome | biome: human; feature: gut; material: faeces | place: Denmark | collected 2013-09
TCGTTTCGCTGTCCTGCACCATGTGCCCGGAGCTGGTGATTGCAGCCCAGCACATAGCCGCCCTCAACCCCAATGTCAGAACTGAGGCATACGATCTGAACCACTTTCCCGCCTTGAAGGAAACGTATAATGTCATGAGCGTACCCTGTCTCGTGCTGAACGGCGAAAAGGTGCTGTTCGGGAAAAAGAGCATAAGCCAGTTGCTGGACACGCTGGAACAGCAAGAGCAAAAGAGCCGATACACCGGATCGGCATGAGGGATGATGGCCGGAAGCAGTACATATCAGTTACTTGAGTAACCGCTGACGGTCCCTGCGCTGACAATGGCGTTGTGATAACCGGGGTTGATATGCGACGGAAGCCAAGGCAGACTGCACACAGGCGACCTGCCTTTTCTTCCGCCAAGCGGTTAGAGATGGCTAACCGAAATACAGAGCAGAAAGGAAATCGGAGCTTGAACAAGGAAAAGGAGATCAAAACCGTTACCCTCATGGTGCGCCGGTATTGCCGGGGCGTGCATGGGACAAGGGGCGAGGCGCTTTGCCCAGTGTGCAATGCCCTGCTGGAATACGCCAGGCAGCGGCGGGACAGATGCCCGCACGGGGACAACAAGCCCTTCTGCTCAAACTGCCCCATCCATTGCTACAAGCCGGAAATGCGCCAACAGATGCGCGCCGTGATGCGCTATGCGGGGCCGCGGATGCTGCTGAGCAACCCCATACTGGTGCTGCGCCATATGGCGGAAACCATGCGAAGGAAAAGGAGAAACACCCATGCCGGATAAACAGCTTTTGCGCCTGTTGGGCGAGGACAAACGATATATCTACCGCGCCGTTTTGTGGATGCTCACAGGCTCTTTGTGCAGCATCGGCTTTACGGCCTGCCTGTGCTATGGACTTCATCTGCTCCTTATTGATGCGAAGGCGTCCCTCTATCTGATTCCTTTCATTCTGGGAGCGGTATGCGCGGCGGGGCGCTTTCTTGCCACGATTCGCGCCGCGGCGGTGCGGGACAGGCTGGGGCGCAGTGTGAAGAAAAGCCTGCGGGCACAGCTGTACGCAAAGCTCCTGCGCCTCGGCGTGCGGGAGACGAAAACCGTGAAGCTGGCGGGGCTGACCCAACTGGCCACGGAGGGAATCGAGCAGCTGGATCTGTACTATTCCTCCTACCTGCCGCAGTTTTTCTACGCCATGCTCTCGCCGCTGCTGCTGTTCGGCATCTGCGTTTTCCTCAACTGGCGCGTGGCGGCGGTGCTGCTGGCCTGCGTGCCGCTGATTCCCGTGTCCATCGTGGCGGTGTCCCGTTTTGCAAAGCGCATATTCGCCAGATACTGGGGCAAATACACCGCCATGGGCGACGTGTTTTTAGACAGCGTGCAGGGGCTGAAGGAGCTGAAGCTCTTCCGCGCGGACGCAAGGCGGCAGGCGTATATGAACGAGAACGCCGAGGAATTTCGGAAAATCACTATGAAAGTCCTTGTCATGCAGCTTGCCAGCGTGACCATCATGGACCTTGTGGCCTTTGGCGGCGCGGGAGTTGGCGCGGCGCTGGCGGTATCGGGAACGCAGAACGGCGGAGGCATTGCCGCCGCGCTCTTTCTGGTGCTGGTGGCGGCGGAGTTCTTCCTGCCGCTCCGTGCCTTCGGAAGCGCCTTCCATGTGGCCATGAACGGGGTCAGCGCGGGGCGAATGATGCTGACGCTGCTGGAGGAGCCGGAGCCCACATGGGGCAAGGCGCAGCCCTGCGGCGGGCGGCTGGAGCTGAAGGACGTGCATTTTTCCTATGCACCGGGGCGGGAGACGCTGCACGGCGTATCCGCCGTATTCCCTGAGCGGGGCATAACCGCCATCGTGGGGGAAAGCGGCTGCGGCAAGACCACCGCTGCAAAGCTGCTGACCGGGGCGCTGCGCCCCGGCTCCGGTCGGGTACTTTTAGACGGCAAGCCCGTGGAAAGCCTTGACAGGCAAGCGTATTACGCTTCCCTCGCCCATGTGAGCTGTGAGACCTTTCTCTTTCACGACACCATACGCGCCAACTTCCTGCTGGCAAATCCGCACGCGGCGGAGGAGGAGATGTGGCGGGCGCTTGCCCTTGTGCGGCTGGACGGCCTTGTGCGGGAGCGTGGCGGCCTTGATTTTGTGCTGAACGAGGACGCGGCGGACATCTCCGGCGGGCAGAAGCAGCGGCTGGCACTGGCCGTCAACCTCACCGCCCCCAAGCGGATCTATATTTTTGACGAGGCCACCGGCAACATCGATGCCGAGAGCGAGGGCATCATCATGGAGGTCATCCGCTCCCTCAGCACCTTTGCTGGCGTGACGGTCATCACCCACCGTCTGGCCAACGTGGCGGCAGCAGACAGCATTTTGTACATGGAGGACGGCCGTATCTGCGAGCAGGGCGACCACGCCTCACTGATGGCCCGGGGCGGACACTACGCCGCGCTGTTCTGCGCGCAGCGGGAGCTTGAGCAGGGCTATCTGGAGCTGATAAAGGAGGCGCAGGCATGAAAAAAGAGCTTTCCCGCAGAAGCGGCGTGCAAATCGCGGCGGAGCTGATGAAGCTCCTGGGCGGCAGGCTTTCCGCCGTTATGCTGCTGGCGGTATTGAACGGGAGCCTCGGCTTCCTGTGCGCCATGGGCGTACCTTTTTTCGGTGCTGTTGGTATCGCAAAAGCGCTGGGTGAGAGCATCCCCCTGTCCTACGGCGCCATTGCGGCCCTCTGCGTGGGCTGTGGCGTCCTGCGCGGGGGACTGCGGTATCTGGAGCAGTACGGCAACCACTATATCGCCTTCCGGCTGCTGGCGGTGCTTCGGGACAGAATTTTTACCAAGCTCCGGGCACTATGTCCTGCCAAGCTGGAAAGCCGGCAAAAGGGCAGCCTTCTCACCATGATCACGGCGGACATCGAAACGCTGGAGGTGTTCTATGCCCACACCGTTTCCCCCGTCTGCATCGCCGGGCTTGTATCATTGGCGGTGATGGTGGTCACAGGGCTTGCTGCAAGCTGGTATCTGTCATTGATCGCGGCGGCGGCCTACCTGTGCATCGGCATTCTGTTGCCTCGGTTTTTCTCCCGCCGCATGGCCGAGACCGGTATGCGGTACAGGCGGGAGCTTGGGGACTGCGGCGCGTATTTTCTCGACAGCATCAAGGGCATACGGGAACTGGTCCTCTACAACGCCGGAGAGGCGCGGGCCGCCGAGGTAGACCGCCGCTCCGACGCCATGCTGGGCAGGACGAAGGCCCTCAAGCGGGAAACGGCCCTTTCCGCCGCCGCTGCGGAGGCCGCCGTGTCGCTATCGGTGCTGGCAGTGCTGGCCGTGGGGATACTCCTCGTTCATGGCGGCAGCCTCAGCGTGGGGCGCATGGTGCTGGGCGTGACCGCCGTGTTCGGCAGCTTCGGCCCGGTCATCGCCGTGTCCGCCCTGCCCGCAAACCTCAACCAGACCTTTGCAAGCGGGGAGCGAATCCTCCGTCTGCTGGAGGAGCAACCGGAGGTAGAGGCTGTGGAGAACGGCACGGAACTTGCCTACGAGGGCTTGGAGGTACACGGTCTCTCCTTCGCCTATGGCGGGGAGGCGGTGCTCAAGGGCGTTTCCATGACCGCCCGCAAAAACGAGATCATTGGCATCGTGGGAGAAAGCGGCTGCGGGAAGTCCACGCTGCTGAAGCTGCTGCTACGGTTCTGGGAGCGCTCCGGTGGCCAGATACGCTATAACGGCACGGACATTGACGAAATCAACACCGAGAGCCTGTACCGAAACGTCACCATGGTCAGCCAAAGCACCTATCTGTTTGACGCCACCATTGCCGAGAACCTGCGCGTCGCAAAGCCCGACGCCACGGACGAGGAGCTGATGGCGGCGCTGCGGATGGCCTCCGCGGAGGAGCTGGTGCAGGCGCTGCCCGAGGGACTTAGTACCCCGGCCGGGCTGCTGGGCGGACGGCTGTCCATGGGTGAGCGGCAGCGCATCGGGCTGGCGCGGGCCTTTCTCTCCGGCTGTCCGCTTATCCTGCTGGACGAGCCCACCAGCAATGTGGACAGCATCAACGAGGGCGTCATATTGCGGGCGCTTTTGAAGCACAGGCAGGGCAGGACCATCATTCTGGTATCCCACCGCGCGTCTACCATGGCGGTGGCGGACCGGGTATACAAAATGAAAAACGGACAAATGGAGGAGCAAGCAATATGAATCGCAAATGCTTACAGAAATTTCAGATCAAGGACGTGGTATTCCTCGCCATCATGTCGGCGGTGGCGCTGGCCACCTGCGCGGTGATGCCGCTGGTGATCAGCCTGCAGCCGCTGATCTTCGGCATTTCCCAACTGGTCACAGCGCTTCAGATCGGCGTGTTCTTTGCCATCGGCCTGTATAAGGTGCGAAAGCCCGGCTCGCTTTTGATCATGGCGCTGATGATGGGGCTTATCCAGCTGATGATGTCGCCGCCCATGTTCCTCTCCAGCGTTTTGAACGGCGTTTTGATCGAGCTTATCGTGCTGCTGCTGTTCAGGGGATATGAAAAGGATGGCGCCGTATTTTGCGCCGCCATGCTGCACACGCCCCTGTCGCTGCCCTTCAACTACCTCCATAACCGTCTCATAAAGGGCGCGGACAGCCCGCTTGCGGCGGTGGCGGACAGGGCACCGCTCGCTGCCGTGGGGATGACGCTGGCCGTCGTCGCCGTCTCCGCGCTGGGAGCGCTGATCGGCATCAAGATCGCAAGGGAGCTGAAAAAATCGGGAGTGCTGAAGAAATGAGCGAAAAACTGTATGTGAAGCACCCTCTTTTCCCCGTGGCGGGCATTGCCGTGTCCGTGTTCACCTTTGCCTTTGGCCTTGCCATGGCAAAAAGCTCCGGCGTGTTTTTCTTTCTGGGCGGGATATGGCTGCTGCTGGCGCTGTTCGGGTATCTCCGCCCCTGCCTTGCGGTGCTGCCCGCCGCGGCGCTTCTGTGCGGCATTTTCTGCGCCCTGACCTACGCCATCTCCCGGGACGCCGCCCAGACCTCTGCTGCCGCCGCGCGGATGCTATCGCTGTGCGTCGCGGCCATACCGGGGCTGGGGCTTGCGCCCGTCTGCCTTGTCCGGGGCTTTTCCTGTATGCGCCTGCCTCGTGTGCTGACGCTTGCCATGCTCATCACCTTCACCTTCTTTCCGCTGCTGCGGGCGGAGGTGCGGCAGACCCGGGAGGCCATGCGCACACGTGGTGCGGGAGGGCTGTTGAATCCCGCCATCCTCTACCGGGCCTTTCTGATTCCGCTGATGGTGCGGCTGGTCAACCTGTCGGATACGCTGGCGCTGAGCGTGGAGACCCGGGGCTTTACCACCTATCCCGCGCCGTACACCGTGTACCGGCCTGTGTATTTGCAGGCCAGGGACGGTGCGTTCGCGGCGCTGAGCGCGCTGTGCGCCATGGGGGCGGTGCTGCTGTGAGAGCCATCGAGTTCAAAAATGTGTCCTTTCGCTATGAGGATATGCCGGAGCCGGTGCTGAAAAACGCCTCCTTTTCGCTGGAATACGGAAAAATGGCTTTGCTGTACGGCGACTCGGGACAGGGGAAAAGCACGGTGCTGTCCATCCTGTCGGGCGTTATCCCCAACGTAACAAAAGGGACGCTTTCCGGCGAGGTGTGCGTCGGCGGCGAGGACGTCTCCGGCCAGAGAATAAGCGACATTTGCCGCAGGGCGGGCGTGGTGCTGCAAAACGCCGACGCGCAGATCATCCACCAGCGGGTGGAGGACGAGCTGGCCTTTGGCTGCGAGAACTTCGCCTTTTCGCCGGAGAAGATCGGCGGCTGCATCGAAAAAGCCTGCCGCCGGATGGCGCTGTGTCCCCAGTGGGGCACCCGCACCCTCTCCGGCGGGCAGAAGCAGCGGCTGATCACCGCCTCCGCCCTGGCAACCGAGCAAAGGATTCTCCTTTTAGACGAGCCGCTGGCAAACCTGGACCGCAAGGGCGCGGCGTTTCTCATGGCGTCGCTGCGGACACTGACCGAGTCCGGCTATGCGGTGCTGATCGTGGAGCACCGGCTGGAGCAGGTCCTGCCCTTTGCCCATGAGGTGTGGCGGCTTAGAAACGGAAGCCTTGAGAGGCAGACCGGCCGGGAATCGCTCTGCGCCGCCCAGCCGGAGACGGCAGAGCCTATCCCCGCAGAGGCAAGGCGGGAGGAGCCGGTCATGACCCTGCGCGGCGTGGGCTGGCGCGCGGGCGGACGCAGCATTTTAGAAGGCGTCGATCTGACCATATTCCGGGGCGAGCGGCTTTTGCTCCTTGGCGACAACGGCTGCGGAAAGACCTCCCTGCTGCGGCTGATGGCCCGGCTGACGCGTCCCACGGCGGGAGAGATCCGGCAGTTCATCGACCCCGCCCTGGGGCAGCGGCGCGGCAGCCGGGCGTGGTTTCGGCGGGTAGGCGTGGTGTATCAGAACCCAAACTGCCAGCTATTTATGCCGACGGTTGCCCAGGAGGTGGCCTTCGCCGCCAAAAGCGAGGACTTTGCGCGGGAGATCATGGAACTGTTCGGCATTGCGCATCTGTCAGAAAGACATCCCCACTCCCTTTCCGAAGGACAGAAGCGCCGGGTGTCCATTGCCGCCGTGGCAGCGTCTCAGCCGGAGCTGCTGCTGTTGGATGAGCCCACCGTGGGGCAGGACGGTGAGGGGCTTCGGACGCTGCTCCATGCGCTGAACCATCTACATACGCGCACGGGCAGCACCATTGTCACCATCACCCATGACCGCCGGTGTGCAGGCGCCCTGTGCGACCGGGCCGCGTGGCTCAGAGAGGGACGCATCGAGAAAACTGGCGGCCCGGAGCTGATCGAGGCCGCGTGGGGGGATTCAGCGGCACTGTGAGGCCGCGCATGGCATAGGCCGCCGGCTTTTCTCCTGTCTCGCCTGCCGGAAAGAGATCCTGTGAAGTACGGAATAATCATCGGATCCGTTCAATTGACACGCCACACAGCGCCATGTTAGACTAGACCCCGGGAGCGGGAAAAACCGCGAAAGCTCCAGACCTATCATCGGCAACTATAAAATAGAAAAGAGGCGATCGTGTGAAAGTGAAGAAACTTATTAGCGCAATCTTGGCGTGTGTGATGGTCATGACCATCAGCGCGCCCCAGGCATTTGCGGCAGAGAAGCCGCAAAACATAAACCAGGCCGGTCAGACAGAGGCGTTTTTTGACGACTTCTCCGGCAACGCGCTGGATACCGGCAAATGGCTGGTAGCGGAAAAAATGTGGGGCGGTTGGAATGGCGGCGTTGTTCCTGAAAACGTCTCTGTATCCAGCGGTACGCTAAAGCTGGAGGGACACGGCAATCTGTACACCGGAGATGTGCAGGGCTGCAACAAAAATTTTCCCGGCGGCATTCGTACCGGAGCGGCCATTGCCACCCGTGACTACTATGCTTCCGGGTGCTATGAGGTCGTGGCGAAGGTGGCGCCGGTGCTTGGCGCGTGCTCCGCGATCTGGACATTTGAGTACGAGGAATACGACAAGGATTCCGAGGAGTACAAGAATTACCCCGACCAGACCGGCAAGCTCGCCATCGTGAATCACGAGATCGACATTGAGCTTCCCACGGCAAACGCCGATTTCGACACACCCACCTTCCGTGCTGCGCGATTCAATACCTACGAAATGGAAAACCGCAGCAAGTCTCACTTTCAGACGCTTCCCGAGGCGGTAGACGATGGACAGTGGCATACCCACCGCTTCGACTGGCATACCGGAGATGCGAACGAGCAGGCTCGCGTGGATTTCTATGTGGACGGACAGCTGCTGTATACCAGCTACGAGCATATTCCCACCCATGCCAGCCGTCTGTGGCTGGGTATTTGGTTCCCGGCGTCCAAGGACAGCGACGGGGACGGCTTTGGCGATACCGGCTGGACCGGAACCGCCGATTTTGATACCGCCGTGTTTGAAATTGACTCTGTCAGGATCACCCCTTACTGCGAGGCGGGCGACACGGTGGGAAATGAAACGTATCCCAAGGACGGTTGGGCCGCAGATTCCTTCCCCGAGGATATTGAGGCCGAACGGTATGAGCATATCCGCAACGGAGATTTCTCCGCGGGCGCAGAGAATTGGACTGCCGCCGGCGGTGCGGAGGTGTCCGACGGGCGGGGTGTCCTGAGGACCGGCTCTGCCACACGCACGCTCTCCCAGCCAATTGCGGTCCAGCCCAACATGACCTACACGCTGAAGGCAGACATCGTTTCCGATGGCACAAGGGTCACGCTTGGCGTCCGCAAGGCCAACGGTTCTGCCAACACGCACGAGATATATACGGATTCCGGAGAGAAGTTCCTTACCTTCACCACCGGGAAATCGTGCAGGGAAATGGAGGTCTATGTTCAGGTGGAGCGGTATCAGGACGGAGCTCCCGCGTATGTGGATAACATCTCGGTGATCAGCGGGAAAACCGCGCCGACATCCCCCGGTATCCCTGCACCGGAACCTGAGCCTGCGGAACCGCCGGCAGAGAAGCCGGAATTCATTGTCAACGGCGCTTTTGCGGATGGGAGCAGCGGCTGGAGCCTTTCCGGCGGCGCCGAGATCGCAGAGGGCGTTGCAAGGCTGGCCTCCGGCTCCAATACGGACCGCATGACCCAGACGGTGCAGCTGGAAAAGGGAAAAACCTATACGCTGTCTGCCGATATCGTATCCTGCGGAGCAAGTCTGCAATTTGGCGTCAGCGACTACAACGGACGCTACACGCAGCTGGAAAAGGTCGTTGACGCAGGCGGAATCGTCCAGCTGACCTTTACCACTGCCGCCCATATCGACACGGTGAAGATTTATTTCCAGGTGCTTCGCTATCAGCAAAGCAGCAGTCCTGTCCTCATAAGGAATGTCTCGCTGGTAGAGGGTGAGATGGGGAATATTCCGGAGCCTGCACCGGAACCGGAGCCTGCACCGCCTGCGGGTACGAGCCTCCTGCCAAACGGAGACTTCTCCAATGGAGCAGACCACTGGAGGCTCTCCGGAAGCGCGGTAATCGAGAGCGGTGCTGCCGTGCTGGCCTCCGGCTCCAATACGGACCGCATGACCCAGACGGTACGGCTGCAACGGGGCAAAACCTACACCCTGATCGTGGACGTTGCCGAATGCGGGGCGGAGCTGCAATTTGGCGTTAATGACTATAATGGACGCTATACCAAGGCAGAGCAGACGGTATCCGAGGCCGGTGAATATACGCTGACGTTTACAATGGCCCAGCACATGGATAACGTTGAGGTTTACCTGCAGGTCCTGCGCTATCAAGGCAGCAATGAACCTGTGGTCATCAATGCCGTTCGTCTGACAGAATCGGCGTAAGCCGGAGATCTGTAGGCACCGGCGCGTCGGTGTGCGGCGCCTGCGGGAAGTTATTTGAATAAGCCGAAAGGCCGCAGAGATGCGGCCTTTCCAAGGCGAGCCGGTTAGCTATATCTAACCGCATTGCCTGTATGTATTGGTTAGGTGGGTATCACTGCAAAAGGAATGATAGCGATGCGAGAACACAAGAATTTCTGGGACAGAAATGCCGGTCGGTACGACCGCTTTATGCGAAAGGATGGGGCGGCGTATGGAGAGATGTATGCGCTAATTCAGCCAATCGTGCGTCACAAAACGGTGCTGGAGCTGGCGACCGGCACGGGACTGATTGCAAAGCACATTGTGAACGCGGCAGCGCACATCGAGGCGACGGACGCCTCCGCGGAGATGATTGCCGAGGCCAAGCGGGATAACCGCTCTGCTAAGCTGCACTTTTCCGTGCAGGATATGTTCCGCCTGCCCTATGCGGATAAGTCCTTCGACGTGGTGATCGTGTCCAACGCACTGCACATCGTGCCGCAACCGGAGAAAGCCCTTGCCGAGATCCGCCGGGTGCTGAAGGACGGCGGTGTGCTCATTGCGCCCACCTTTACCCACGCAGAGAACTCGTTTACCGGCAAGGTCAGGGCATTTTTCATGAAGCTGGCAGGCTTTCCTCTCCACAGCAGGTGGACGAGCGAGGAATACCTGCGCTTTCTAAGTCAGAATGGCTGGACGGTGCGGAAAAACGCTGTGCTGAAAGCCTCGTTCCCGCTGACCTATGCCGAGTGTGTAAAAATGGAGGTGTGATATGTCATTCTTTGAAAATACCCGCAAGCCCGTAGGCTTTGGCGGGAAAATTATGGTCGCCATGATGAATGTCGGGCACAGCGCCGTGGCCCGGTGGGGGCTTCAATTTCTGAATGCTGCGCCGGACGCCAGGGTGCTGGACTGCGGCTGCGGCGGCGGGGCGAACATGAAGAGACTACTGAAAAAATGCCCACAGGGTATCGTGAAGGGCATCGACTATTCGCCCGTCAGCGTAGAGAAGTCGAAAAAGGTCAACGAGGCCGCCATCGCGGAGGGTCGCTGCGCCGTCCTGCAAGGCAGTGTGGCGGATATGGTGTTTGCGGACGACTGGTTTGACACCATTACAGCCTTTGAGACCGTCTATTTCTGGCCTGACCTGCCCCGGTGCTTCCGGGAAGTTTATCGAGTGATGAAGCCCGGCGGGACCTTCCTCATCTGCAACGAGAGCAATGGCGACACATCCAAGGACGAAAAGTGGACGGAGATCATCGGCGGCATGACCATCTACAAAGACATTGAATTAAAGGCATATCTGGAGCAGGCGGGGTTTCACGATGTGCAGATACACAAAAAGAAAAGCTGGCTCTGCATTACGGCGTGGAAATGAGGGGGCTAAATCATGAGTATCTTTGCATCTATCTTACGCAGCGTATACAAGCTCTCCGGCGCGAAAA
>OJKW01001971.1_pt1 | contig 10745 bp, 7 predicted proteins | sample 1596591 | NCBI WGS metagenome assembly OJKW01 (sample SAMEA4350166, study PRJEB24818) | metagenome | biome: human; feature: gut; material: faeces | place: Denmark | collected 2013-09
GCATTGGAAGCGGCTGCTACAAATAATGTGTGGATTTCCATTTCCGACAAGGTGAACGAGGTCGAGGATGACAAATATGTACTCTCTGTATCTCAGACTGACCATGTATTGGGAGCAGAACACGCAAACGATATCTACACGATTTCCTATACAATCAAAGGAAAGGGCGAAGCATCCATTACATCCACTGACAAGGCAGAAGTAACCTGGATAAATAACGATGTGGCCCGACAGGATATAGTAAATAATTTCGTAGTGAAAAACGGTGTCGGTGAAGGTTCGGTTACTATTTCCCTACTTCCGATGGGTAACAACCAGAAACTGGAAGGCACCTTGCTGGTGAAGCACGGACGGCTGCAACGTAAGGTCAAGGTCATTTTGGTGAAGGAACAGTCATTCGCTCCTTCGTGGGTAGGTACACAGATTTATGGTGGTATGAACCAACAAGACCCTACCAAAGACCGCTCGCACGTGACCGTGATGTTTACCGTTCCTGAAACCACCCCTGCAGAGCTCTTCCCGATGAAAGTGTATATCTCTGTCGGTGGTCTGGATATCCGTCCGGAATCCGGTATGAAACTAACTGTAGTACGTGAAGGGGACAATGACTGGCATAGCAGTGGAGACATCACACCGGAACCCGATTACAAATACCTCTATGTGGTGGAACAGCCCGGTGTACAGCGTGTCTATTTCGAGAATATCCTGTCTCAGCAGGAAGGCTATACGGGAACGCTTCATATTGAGGCAAAACATTTCGAAACCATGCAGAGAACTTTTACGTACTCAGCATCACGTAAGTCCATTACTGTAGAAGGTCTGAAAGCTTATAATGCTATAGGTGGTGGCATAGAAGGATATCCCGATGACGAACTCATTCTCTATCGTCTGGTACCTCAGAAAAAAAATGCCCATGTCCAGTTTGACCTGCAGCTTCGTGATAAGGTAGGTGATGACGTGTCGGAAGATAAGAAGGGAGACCCGTTCAATGCAGAAAGTCAAGATGAATTCATGCTTTATTCTCGGTATCTGGATTTCTATACTGACGAGGAAATTGGTCAGGCAGGAGTAGACCGGTTTGATTGCCTCTTCTATACGGATGCATCAGATGCCTGGTGGAGGAAGAACAATCCAAATGGAGGTCGTATGTTGATGTTCAAACCCCGGAAAGATATAATCAACAAGCCTGATGGCCAAACCGGAAAATATTCCGTCTACATGAAATCCAACCGGCCTAAGAGTGCCGAGGTGATTCGTATAGCATCAAACCGCAGCGGTATTGAGGCTGTGCTGAAGGAAGACGCTTTATCCGATGGAACGTATGCTGGAAATACATACAGAAGTGTCACCTTCGAGCTGGCCAATTACAACCCGTTCCGTTTCGGAGCCAGACTGAATCATGACAATACGGATTGGAAGGGTGAGGAACCGGATAGAGAAAGCAATCCTGTTGCAGATGTCCCTGAACTCCTTACATCGTTGGAATGGCCTTACGAACCTGGAAAACAAGTGGATATTGCCATTGACATAACCAGTTTTGCCGGAACAGACGGCAAGTCGGTAGATCCGTTTGGAGAAGCCTTCGAAGTGTACATTGACGCTCCGATGCTAGAATTGGGCAGTAACCCTAATCTGAACGGCAAACTCTCCGAAGTAAGTCCGGGACGCTTTGTCTATAAGGTAGATGCTGACCGTGAAAAGGAACGTACTTATTTCCGGAATTCTGAGGTCATCAACAAGGACAATACCCCCGGTACAACCGTGAATCAGTCGGGAGAGCGCAAGACCCTGCACTTCACCACAAAGAGCATCGTGAGTGCGGGCGATATCACGATCTCTTCCAACAAAGAACAGGTGGTGTTCTATTCCAAGACGTTCCGCATCATAAACAGTCCGATAAGCGGAAACATCTATTACACCGATGGTTCTGGCAATCAGCAGCCGATTCCGGCCAGTGCATTCGTTGCATTTGAGCGTGTCAGCAACAGTAGCCGTATCGGTTCTGTAACCATTGCAGCGAATGGCCGGTACGAATTGCGTTTGCGCAAAGAGTATTCTTTCAACTGGAATACCAACCCCGTGAAGTTCCATTACGAGGTGAACGGTGCGGTTTACAGTTGTACCTACAACAGCCTTGCGGAATTGTTTGACAGGCAAGGAAATGTGGTTCTCACTTTGGAAAAACAATAAATTGAATAATACAAACGGAAACTCCGGGCGCTTTCACGTTCGGAGTTTTTTATAATTCACGAGAAGCATGAATAAACAGCATCTTGCCATTTTTGTTTGTCTTTTCTGCATAGGATTGGCATCCTGCTCGTATGCACAGGAGCAGCAGAAGAAGACAAAAGAATTTCATCTACCCGACGTGCCTGTTACATTGACGGCACCGGAAGATCGTGCCGACTACCTGTCCCTTCATTACTGGGACCATTTCGATTTTGCGGATACGTCACTTATATCCCGTCCGGAAATTACCGAACAGGTATTTGTGGATTTCATCAGCGTCTTGCCTTATTCCTCCAAAGCACAGACGGCCGTTGATACGCTCTTTTGCCGTGCTTTGGTCAGCAATGAAATGATAGAGCATTTCATTGCCCTGACTGATAAATACTTGTACGAACCCAATTCGCCCATGCACAACGAAGAACTGCATATTCTCTTCCTGCGTGCGCTGGTGAACAATCCTGATTTGGGAGAGTTGGACAAGATGCGCCCACGTCATCAATTGGAAATGGCGTTGAAAAACCGTCCGGGAGACGTGGCGGCGGATTTTACCGTTGTCTGTCGGGACGGAAAGCAAAAACGGTTGTCTGATATACAGGCAGATTATGTGCTTATCTATTTCAATGACCCCGATTGCGAGGACTGCCACCGTGTGAAGGAATTGCTATCCCTGTCACCTGCTGTGAACGGGCTGCTGAAGTCCGGGCGCTTGAAACTGCTTTCCGTGTGTGTAGAAGGGAAAACTCCCGGATGGGAGAAAACTGAATTTCCTTCCGGCTGGATTGATGGTTATGATGCCGGCCAGCGGCTGACCCGCGAACAGGTGTACGACCTCAAGGCGATGCCCACCCTTTACCTGCTTGATGCAGAAAAACGGGTCATACTCAAAGATGCTTTATTCGAGCAGGTAGAGGAAAGATTAATGTGGATGACGACTCCTAAAAAAGGCCTATGAACATATCCGAAAAAGGCAGTAAGAAATGCAACCGCTTCCGAGGTGTCAGACCCGAAACGGAAGCAAAGTATCGTCAAGCGATAGAACTTTATCGTTCGACGGATTTGTCTGTTGCGGAAATCAGCCGAATTTGCGGTCTGACAAATAACGGATTGAGGGGTTATATATTCAAATATCACCGTGATCTGATGCTGGCACGCAACAATATCTTGTGTGATAAGGAAGCAGCTTATAAAATCAAATTAAACCAGCTCCGAGGACAACAGCCTGTTTCCCGGATCAAATACAAGGATGCAATCGAAGCTTGTAGAAGCATGGAATATAGAATTGAACGTATCACAGATTGCCCGACAATTTAGTTTGGAAGGCTCTAATTGGGGACGGCAGTTACGCACCCATTGTTTCGAAAAAAGGCTTTTACGAACATCTGCAAAGATGGCACCTCGACTTGATATGCAAACGGAAGAATATTTCCTATGAAGAAGGGCAGCCGGTGGATTGGTTCCAAGTTAGGAAATACAATCCGGCCCAAGGGAAAATACGCCGAAGCTATCCGTCGGCTGAAAGAAAGCGGACTGCCTACAGACCAGGTTGCCGCTGAGTTTGGCTTACATCCCGAAACTTTCCGTTTCTGCTTGAAAGGACATGAGCCGGAACTGTGTGGCCAAGCAGGGAATGGTCAAGTTGGATAGTGGAAAAACAGTCTCACAACGCAGCATGGAGAAATACAGTGAAGCCATGTATCTTTACGGTACAACTGTCTTTGGCAAGACGATTCGGGTTCAACGACTGTTCGTTCAGTCAATTCATTAAGAGGCACTTTCCGGAACTGGTAACAGCTTTTATATAATTTCTGATTATGTTTATGCGATTATTTGTTAGTTAGTCGTCCATTAAAATAATAATACGAGGAAATAATTTTCTATACTCAAAAAAGGGATTGTGTCCAAATGTTGATAATACTGTCATTTTGTTAGTAGGGGCGAGGTTTGCTCGCCCGAAAACAGTTTGCTTTGTGTATTCTTCCCAAGGTCGTTACCGTCGGTTCGGGCAGGTAAACCCTGTCTCTACAGTTAATGATTTGATAGACCGGTTTAGTTTTGACACACCTTTTTGTCTTAGTCGTCAAAGAGTTTGGCTTTTCTGGAAACCAGTCTCAATGTAATTTTCCCTTCATTGATTATCCTTAAGATATCCTCTCCTCCTTTATTAACCTTGCATAGAGAAATTTTCGGTCCCATGATTTTATCAATGCGCACTTCTCCTACTTTATCTTCCATATAATTACCGTCAATCATACCATCTTCCATTACATCAAACCGTTGACCTTCCTTTATGGGATCATCATATCCCAGGTTGATATAAACCGTTTTGGCTTTTTTTCCATTATCACCGGCAAGTTTCAAGATACTGCCATAAACCTTAAAGTAATTCTCTATAAAATTTCTCATTTCATATGACATACCCAACAGTGAATGTTCCAGTGCTGCAAACTGACTTGCATCTTTGCCCGAAGACGAACCGGTTTCTTCGTAAATCCTTGTACCGATAGTGGTTCCGTCACTGGTACGAATCAAGTCCAACTGTAGTTTAAACTTCTCTTTAAAACTGTTCTCGCGGCTGTGGTAACGAGGATGTGAACTTCCGTCGTCAGTAGCTTCGCGTGACACTATATTTCCGCGTAGCAGATAGTCTGCCCGAAAACGGCGTGCATCTTCCAATGGGCTCAAATTAAGGTTGGCACCTACGGAAACAGCATCAATGATATTCACACGATTCGTTTGTTGTATACCGTCCAGTACAACATTCCGAATGGTGCTGAGAACTTTATTGGGAATTTTGATCTCGCTATTGAAATCATCGATATAAATCGTGTATTTCTGTGCGGATACCCCTAAGGATATCAGTAATGACAGGCAAATTAACAGGACTTTGTTTTTCATTACGTCATGGATTTGTAGGGTTTGTAATGCAGTTGTATGACGAAATTAAAAATATTGTTGCTTATTTGCAAACGAATAGGGTTAAAATTACCCATCAAGGGAGTTATTTTTGAGATAAGATGATTGAGTGACTGATATAATGTTTATCTTGTATCTGTAAAAGCATAGTGGAGCAGATAGGAGTAAAGGCGTAGATTCTAAAAAGGGAGAGAGGGCTTGTTTCTGGATTGTTATCCCCAAGGGTCAAGAGAAATAATGGCATTGTGATTACCTGACTGAAAATATGAGTATAAATAAATTCTTAAAAATGATTTATGATTAGACGAATAGTATTATCTATCTTTTGTTGTTTATTGGCCTATCCTTTTTTAGTTGCCCGGCAGAGGGATTGGTCGCTTCCTACCCCCGAAGCAGACTTGCCGGTGGCCTTAATTCCTTATCCGAAAGAGATTGTGAGACTGAAAGGTGATTTGGCCTTTTCTTCTTTGAGAATTGACGAACTTTCTATGGCAAGTCTTCGGGATAAAGAACGTATTGTGGCTGAGTTTGGAGATGTTCGTCGTTTTTGGCAAATGGATGCAGGCTCGCGCGGTAAACAACCTTTAGTGACATTTCGTCAGATAAACTCCCCTTTGTCGAGTGCGGAAAGTAAAGAAGGTTATACTTTAATTGTATCTGAGAAAGGAGTGGAAATCTCTGCAGGGGAGTTTTCCGGTTTTTTCAATGCGCTACAGACTGTCCGTCAGCTGATACGTAAAGATAATAAAAAGTATAGTATGCCTTATTGCCGGATAAAAGACGCGCCGGCATTTCCGGTCAGAGGATTAATGTTGGATGTGGGGCGGAATTATATGTCTGTCCCGTTTCTCAAGTCTGTGGTACGGAGGTTGTCGCATTATAAAATAAATGTTCTGCATCTGCATCTGAGTGATGATCCGGGGTGGCGGGTGGAGGTTAACAAATATCCGGAACTGACGGTGGAAACCTCTTTCTGGCCTACCAGACAACCCGGGAAGTTCTATACACAAGAGGATATAAAATCAATATGCGATTTTTGTGATTCGTTGAATATTCGTGTGATTCCCGAAATTGATATGCCGGGACATAGTGCGGCTTTCCGGAAAGCTATCGGTAAAGATATGCAGACGCCCGAAGGCATGCAAGTGTTGAAAGAAGCTTTGGATGAAATAATTCCATTATTCAAAGATTCTCTTTTTCACATTGGGTCGGATGAAGTTCATTTTAAAATGAAAGAGTTTATGCCTGAAATGATTCGATATGTACGCAGCAAAGGAAAGCAGGTTGTTGTCTGGTATCCGGGCTATGCACCTGACAGTAATGCTGTTCGTATGTGTTGGGGAGAGTATGAAGCGGGCTATTCGCTCGATAAGTCGGCGCCGTATATCGATTGCAATGGCTTTTATATGGATTGGATGGATTCGCAAGGAGGAGTTTTGCAGACATTTTTTCAGTACCCGTGTGAAGTTCCGCAAGCTGGGGGTAAGGCTTTAGGAAGTGAGATGTGTGTATGGACAGATGAGGCAATCAGCTCTGATGAACGTATTCTTCTGCAATATCCTTTTTATCCTACCATGTTGACTTTCTCCGAACGTATTTGGAGGGGAAGCCGTGAAAAAAGGCGTGATTTAGTGGCTAATCTTCCGGCAAAAGGTACAAAAGCATGGGAAGCCTTTAATGAATTCGAAGATAGGCTTATTTATCATCGTGACCGGTATTTTAAATCAATACCGTTTGCCTATGTTAAACAGTCGGAAATGAAATGGAGGCTTATCGGACCTTTCAATCATCATGGGATAAATGATACTTCTTTTGAACCCGAAAAGGTGATTAAGGGGAAGTATATCGTTCGGAAAGATACGCTCACCTGGAATGATACGGTAGCTTATGGGGGCGAGATTCAAATCAGAACCCTTTACGCAATGTTTAACATGCATAGGAACCAATATCGATTGGATTTTCTGCCGACTGTAATGTCTTCATCGGTAGGTAAGAAAGACGGAACTTGTTATGCGCTTACGCGTATCAAAAGTCCGAAAAACCAGGAGGTTTATTTAATGTTCGGGTTGAACGGAATGTGGGGGCACTCGGGAGGTTATCGTTCGGCGCGTGCACCGGAACATGGCAGTTGGGATTTTAGCGGAGGAGATGTATGGCTGAATGGAATACGTGTGTTGCCACCCTCTCGCTGGCCTTTTGAGAGTCTCCCATGGACAGGATGGGGGAAAGGGCGTATTGAAGTTCCTTTGACGGAAGAAGGATATTTTTTCCGTCCTCCTGTGAAAATCAAGTTGCGCAAAGGAGTTAACGAAATATTGGTTCGTACGGTCTTCGGACATTGGAAAGGCGATAACGGACAGCGTAAATGGCAGTTTTGTTGTATGCCTGTGTTGTGGGATGGTTGCCATTATACGGAAGTGAAAGGGCTGGAATATCTTGACTGTGAGATTCCGGCTCGATGAGTCGATACGTATGGGAATAGCGGAAATATAAGTAATTCAAGTTGCGTAAGCATATTGCATGGGGATGTATCAAAACGTTGATAATGCTGTTGTTTTGCTAGTAGGGGCAGGGTTTGCCTGCCCCTACAGTTGAGGGTTTGACAGGCTATTTTAGTTTTGATACACCCCCATATAGATATAAACTTTACTTGTTCAGTTTCCAGGTAAATCCGTCTTTTGTATCTTTTACTTCAAAGCCCAAAGCGGCCAGCTCGTCGCGAATCTTGTCGCTGGTAGCCCAGTCTTTGTTGGCTTTTGCCTGCATGCGTTGTTCCAGCAACATGTCTACCACTTTGCCGTAAGCCTCTTCGCGTGCTTCGTTGTTGGCAGTTTCTTCTTTCAGACCGAGAATTTCGTACATGAAAAGAGGGAATAAGCTTTTCAGTTCTTCCAAGTCTTCTTCCGAAATAGTCGCTTTCTTGTCGAGAACCGTATTAATCATTCGTGCACCGTCAAACAGATGAGCGATGACAATCGGTGAGTTGAGGTCATCATTCATCGCTTCATAGCATTTGGCACGAAGTTCTTTTATACCGTCTATACCGGTAGTCTGTTTACCCGGAGTGATGCGTTCCAACCCTTTTACGGCTTCTTGCAGACGTTGCAATCCCTTTTCGGCAGCTTGCAGGGCTTCGTTGCTGAAGTCCACCGTGCTGCGATAGTGTGCTTGAAGGATGAAGAAACGGATGGTCATCGGACTATATGCCTGTGTCAGCAACTTGTGTGAGCCTTCAAAGAACTCGCTCAGGTTAATAAAGTTGCCATAACTCTTGCCCATCTTCTGTCCGTTGATGGTAATCATGTTATTGTGCATCCAGTAGTGAACCATATCGTCTCCCTGCGAAGCCACACTCTGTGCAATTTCACATTCGTGGTGTGGGAAAATCAAGTCCATGCCTCCACCGTGAATGTCGAAATGTTCACCCAGGTATTTCTTGCCCATAGCAGTGCATTCGCAGTGCCATCCGGGGAAACCGTTGCTCCATGGGCTTGGCCAGCGCATGATATGTTCCGGTTGAGCTGCTTTCCACAGAGCGAAGTCGGCAGGATTATGCTTTTCGCTTTGTCCGTCCAGTTCGCGGGTGGTATTCAGCACATCGTCCAGGTTACGTCCCGATAGTTTGCCGTAATGATGATCCTTGTTGTATTTTGCTACATCAAAATACACGGAACCTTCACTTTCGTAAGCATATCCGTTTTTCATGATTTCTTCCACCAGGCGGATTTGCTCGATGATATGTCCCGAAGCATGCGGCTCGATGCTGGGCGGAAGTACATTGAGGGCTTCCATTGCTTTGTGGTAACGGTTCAGGTAATATTGTACCACTTCCATCGGTTCCAATTGTTCAAGACGTGCTTTTTTTGCAATCTTGTCTTCACCTTCATCGGCATCATGTTCCAAATGACCTACATCGGTGATATTTCTCACATAGCGCACTTTGTATCCCAGATGGGTGAGATAACGGAACAGGATATCGAAGGTGATGGCCGGACGGGCATGTCCCAAATGGGCATCGCCGTATACCGTAGGACCACACACATACATGCCTACATGAGGCGCGTGAAGCGGAACAAAAAGTTCCTTTCTGCGACTTAATGTATTGTAAATGGTTAGTTTATTTTCCATAATTCATCCAATTAGAAATGCAAAGGTATAAATTTAATGTGTGGAATAGGCAAACAATTAACAAAAAAAACGGATTTGGCATTACAATATGAGAGGATGCTGCATGAACAGTTTGCTATGCAGGTTTCTTTTCGGCATGATTGGTCAACTTTTTTAATTAGAGTTGGGGGTGTGTCAAAACGTGGATAATGCTGTTGTTTCGTTCGTAGGAGTGAGGTTTGCTCGCCCGAAAACGGTTTGCTTTGTGTCTTCGGGCAGGCACCCCCTGCCTCTACAGCTGAAACTGGATAGGCCGGTTTAGTTTTGGCACACTCCCTATTGTTGAGATTTACAACTTCCCTTCGTCTCTTCTGTCGTCAATTCCCAATTTTTCGATTTCCTGAATGGATAAGCCTGTAATGTCGGAAATGGTTTCATAGTCCAGTCCTTTTGCTTTCATTTTCAGTGCATTTGAAAGTCGTTCTTCTTCTCGTCCTTCTTCTCGTCCTTTTTCTCGTCCTTCTTCTGTAGCTTCCCTACGAATGTCTTCTTCCACTATCCGGCTTACCCGATAGCGATCCACTGCTTTGTCATAAGCTATTCTGTTTTCTTCCGATAAATTGGCAACAGCAGCCAATTGGTCCAAGTATTTAAACACTTGTTCCTTCAGTGCATCCGGCATTCTGTTCCAGTCATTCATATTCTTCAATGCATACATTAATTTCTCATACAATGTCTCACATTCAGCAAGTTCCTTATTGAAATAAGGGAATTGCAGATAAATTTGGCGTAGATGGGGGTTGACCACTCGTCCCGTATCCCTGTCGGCGAGCACTATATCCGTACGGAATTTCTTATCCAGTCCGTCCTCCTTGAAATTCATCAGGAAGATGCCGTATACGGTACTCAGTCTATAACGGGAGCCATACGGGACACTACTTTCACATACCATGCCGTCCGTATCCTTCTCGACGGGTATCTTTATTGTATCGGGAGGCGGAAGCTCGGTCAGCCTGCCTACGGCACGGCATACATAATACAATGTACGGTCCAGAAAATGGCTGTGCCAACGATTTTGCATCTCTACAATGATATACTCGCCACTGTCCGTGCGACAATAGAGGTCATAAATGATGCCTTTGTCATGCACATTGTCCGCATGGTCTTCCTTGTCAAGGAAACAAAGATCCTCTATATGATGTTCGCCCGCAAGCAACTCATTCAGCAGGGTGATGAGCTGCTCTGTACTGGCAGGTTGCACTAAGATGACCTTAAACCCCAGGTCGGTAAAGGGATTGACGAATCGTGACATATTCATTTTTTATTTGAAATCAAAAGTACGCATACTTTCGGGAACACCCAAAAGATATGTGCTTTATTTTTCCGATATTGCAATTCCGGCTGATATTCAGAATCTAACGACCTTTCTGTCTTACTCTCCTTTCACACATAACAAGTGCTGAAACGTCCTGCTCATAGGGCTTTTGTGTGAAGGC
>OJKW01001986.1_pt1 | contig 10669 bp, 7 predicted proteins | sample 1596591 | NCBI WGS metagenome assembly OJKW01 (sample SAMEA4350166, study PRJEB24818) | metagenome | biome: human; feature: gut; material: faeces | place: Denmark | collected 2013-09
CCTTTTCATGGTTTGACAATTATAGAAGGCTTTGCCGAAACTATGAATTAACATTCGATTCGGCAGAGGAAATGGTAAAACTGGCATCCATTAGGATGTTATTGAATAAAATTTAAACAGGCTCTAAAAGTAGTACGGATATTTCATTTTTAAACTTTGTGCGTAAAGAAATAGATGCATCTCAGTTAAAAGATAGTACCAAGCAAAATCACTTAACGACTATTGGATTGCTCCAATCATTTAAACCATCAATTGAGTTTAAAGATCTAAATTACAATTTCATAACTAGTTTTGAAAAGTATTTGTATGACGCCGGTTATCAAATGAATACTGTAGCAAAACACATGAAACATTTAAAATCGTTTGTTAATGCGGCAATAAATAAAGGATATATCGATTTAAATGATTATGCTTTCAGAAGATATAAAATTAAAATGAAAGAGGGAAAACATGTATTTCTTTTGCCTGATGAAATGAAAAGATTGGAAGAATTATCTTTGATAAATCGGAATATGCATTTCCAACATACATTGGATGCATTCTTATTCTGCTGTTATACAGGATTACGTTATTCGGATTTTACCAATTTAACAGAGAAGAATATTGTTAAAATAGACAGAGAATTGTGGCTGATATTCAATTCTGTAAAAACAGGCATTGAGGTTAAGCTTCCTTTAAATCTGCTATTTGGCGGAAAAGCTTTGAACATACTTACCAAGTATCAAAACAAGTGGAATACTTTTTTTTCACTGAAAAGTAATTCCAATATTAACAAAGAATTAATTCGTATAGGTAAATTGGCAAATATAGACAAGCATTTTTCATTTCATACAGCCCGGCACACCAATGCTACCTTATTAATATATAAGGGGGCCAATATAACAACTGTACAGAAGCTATTGGGACATAAAAATCTGACTACAACGCAGATTTATGGTGAAGTTATGGGCAGTACTATTGTCCGTGATTTAAAAAAGTGTCAGAAAGGAAAAGATTAAATATTGCTGACATATTAATTATACACCTGGTATCAGGTAGAAAATAAGTAGAACAATTATCTCTTTTATCTGTCACACAAAGAAAAGCTCTTCGAGTATTTTGAGTTTTATGTGTGACAGATTTTTCTTCTGCAACATGCATGTTTGCCTTGGCAAGGTCAAAGGAATGGATAATTCCATTTAAGTAAATGGTTTGCCATGTGATGACTGAAACCATAAAAACAACTGTTTTTTGTCCTACAAGTGAAAAATACGTTTCTTCCTTCCTCCTTTCATCAGTCGTTAAAATGCTCTGTTGATGGATAGTCAGTGGTGAATGAACATCTCATCGTCATCCTTTCATTCTCCTTTCATTCGTTAAGTTTGGAATCGCTGTGGGCAGCTTTGAAGGGACTTGGAAAGAGTGACTGAAACAAGAATGAAAGGGGCTCTGTCATTATTAACCAATTGATTATCTGCATGTTTTGGTAAAGATGTAAGGATGAACGGAAAAGAAAAAATGATTGACTTGGTGAAGGGGTACAATCTGCCTTTACAGGAAAAACATACCGAGCTTTTTAAAAAAGACCTTGCTATGTTCGAAAAAGACTTTGAAGTTTTTTAAAAACATCAAGGTCTTTCTGCAATATGCAGTGTGAGCTGCCTATTTTAAAATGTGTACGTACGCATCGGGCTGCACATACGGTGGCATCAGCCTACACATATATATGCGTAAGCCTACACGTACGTACGCATCGGGCCACACTGACGTACGTATGCATAAGCTTACACATATATATGTTATGACTGTAGGAAACAAATTGTTGATACAGAACTTAAACAATCTGATCCATATACCTACAGAATAGTGTAAACTGATTTAGTTAAACACTACCAATACAATCTTATTTCATGGTAGAATTAAAGTAGGAATTGTTTATTAATTATAATGCTACAGCAGTATTCTGTGGATATATGCATAATGCGACATAGCTGTTAATACGTTAATTATCAATGCTATACATATGTGTTTAGTTCTGCAAAGACTTTGGTAATTTCATTTATAGGTATGCAATCTCAGGAATTACCTATAAAGCAGACTATGAATGTTATCCTAAAGCCTGATACAGAAACACTTGAAGAAGTAGTCGTTTTGGGTTATGGTAGCGGCAAAAAAATTGGTAGTATTGTCGGTTCTGTTGCAAAAGTAAATTCGGAAAAATTATCAGCAAAACCTGTAGCTAATGCTATGGATGCTTTACAAGGACAGGTTTCAGGTTTACAAGTTTATACTAGTTCTGGTGAACCGGGCTCTAGCTCAAGTTCATATATTAGAGGTGTAGGTTCTCTAACTGCAGATAATGAACCTTTATATGTTTTGGATGGAACTCCGGTTAGTTCAAGTGTAATGGTAATGATGAATCCTAATGATTTTGAAAGTGTTACTGTATTGAAAGATGCTTCGGCAACTTCTATTTACGGTTCACGTGCTGCTAATGGTGTAATCTATATTACTACAAAAAGAGGAAAAATTGGTGAAAAAGCTGTGATTACAGCATCCGGTAACTATGGTACGGCTAGATTGGCACGAAGAGTAAGTAATCCAATGAATTCAACAGAATTACTTAACTACCAGTTGTCACATGGTATCATTAAACAAGAAACTTATGATAAGTATATCAATTCGGGTATCGATACCAATTGGGAAGATTACTTTTTTAAAGATGACGCACCGACTTATCAAGCCAACTTATCTATCCAAGGTGGTAGTAATAAAACAATGTATTATGTATCTGGTTCATATTATTTTCAAGATGGTATAACTCCTCGTTCAGAATATAATAGATATACATTCCGTTCTAATTTGGAATCAAGACCAACAGATTGGTTGCGTTTTGGAGCTAATTTCGGTGCAACTTACGATGAACAACAAACTTCATTATTTACATATCAGGGATCAAATAATTTGAATGGTGGTATCTTTGGTACTATTTTGAATCCTACTTATTATAATCCTTATGGAGAAGATGGTTCTAAACTGGATGTTATTCCCGGCTTGAACAGATATAGCCCATATTATTTGTCAGACAAGCAACCTTCATCTTCAAACACAGCTCAATTGGACGGTACTGCTTTCATACAGTTGAATCCTATTGAAGGATTGACTATTCGTTCTCAGTTTGGTATAGAAGCTTATGATTTCAGACAAACTTCTAAACGTTTGGCTTCACATCCTAATGCTACTCAGGGAGGATATACCTATGAAGCCTTTAGAAGAAATGCTAAATTGACAATTACCAATACTGCCGAATATAACTTCAAGATTAAAGATATACATGATTTTACAATCTTGATAGGTCAAGAAGGTATTAAAAACGATTATCAACGTTTCGGTTCAGAAACAACCGGGCAAAGTGATGATCGTCTAAGTATGTTGGAAGCCGGTACAGCAGCTACTTTATTAGGAGCTGACGAAAATGATCTCTATACTTATCAATTCTTGTCATTCTTCGGACGTATCAACTATGCTTTAAATGACAAGTATTTTGCAGATTTCTCCATCCGTAATGATGCTTCTTCTCGTTTTGGTAAGGACAACAGAAATGCTATCTTTATGTCAGGAGGTTTGATGTGGAATATGAAAAAAGAGAGTTTCTTAGAGGACGTAAACTTTTTGTCTGATTTAAAACTTAAAGCCAGTATCGGTACTACCGGTAACTCTTCTATCGGCAACTATGATCACTTGGCATTAGTGGGTACTAATTTATATAATGCACAAGGAGGTTGGAAAATTAATACTCCCGGTAATGGAGATTTGGGATGGGAAAAACAAACTTTGGCTAATATCGGAATAGAAGCCAGCTTCTGGAACAAATATCGTATCGAACTGACTTATTATAATAAGAAGACCTCTAATATGTTAATGGATGTACCTGTTCCTTATACTTCAGGTTTCAGTTCTATTACTCAAAACGTGGGTTCAATGACCAACTCCGGTGTTGAAATAGCTGTTTCGCTCGATTTGCTCAAAACAAAAGATTGGTTTGTTGGATTTAATATGAACTATGCATATAATAAGAATAAGATTACTGAATTATTCTATGGTTATGATGAATGGGCGATGCCCAATTATTTGGTGTAATACAATGTCGGTGAACCTGTACAATATTATATAGCTGAGTGGGACGGAGTAGACCCTGCTGACGGTCAGCAAATGTGGTATATACCGGGAACGGATGGTGAGACAACCAAAGAGTATGATGAAGAACGACTTCAGCAGGCTACCGGTAAAAAACGTTATGCACCCCATAATGGTGGTTTTGGATTAAATGTCTCTTGGAAGGGCTTGAGCCTGAATGCTGATTTTGCATGGGTATTAGGAAAATATATGGTAAACAATGACTATTATTTTGCAGCCAATCCTTATAATTTTGCCGGATATAACCAATCAAAAGATGTGTTGAATGAATGGAAGGAACCCGGTGATATTACTGATATTCCTGCTTATGGAAATGTTATGCAATTTGATACTCACTTATTGGAAAATGCTTCATTCTTGCGTCTGAAGAATATTTCATTGTCGTACACTTTGCCTAAAAATTGGTTACTGCCAACCAAAGTAATACAGGGAGTAAGAATTATGGCTACAGCACGTAACTTGTTTACTATTACAAATTATAAAGGTGCGGATCCTGAATTGGATACTAATTTGACTTATGGTGCTTATCCTAATACAAAGCAATTTACAATTGGTGCTGAATTAACATTCTAAATATTTAAATTATGATACGTAAAATATTCAAAACTATAATATTGTCGTCATCTCTTGTCCTGACTGTGACATCGTGTGACTTAGACCAATATCCTAATGATAGTATCTCTACAGAGACATCTTGGGAGACTGTAGACGACGCGGTTAAATTCCGTAACGGTATTTATTCCTACTTCAAATCTATCAATGGAGGAATTTATACCTATACTGCAGACCAGCAGTCAGATTTATTTAATGCAACAATCTCCTATTCTAACCGTGGTGGAGATATGCATCGTTGGGACTTTACAGCTGCTCAATATGATGTTGAAGATATTTGGCAATATAATTATTATACAATTAATAATTGTAATAATATTATAGCTAATATAGATAAAATTGCAGCTGAAAAAGAAGAGGATAAAGCAACTCTTAATATGATTAAAGGTGAGGCTTATTTAATGCGTGCTATTTGTTATAATACATTAGTAACCCGTTTTGCAAGTGATTATGAACCGGCGACAGCTGCATCAGCTAAAGGTCTACCGCTGGTTCTTGAAATGGATCCTCAGGGCAAGCCGTCTCGTTCTTCATTGGAAGATACTTATAAGCAAATTAAACAGGATATTAAAGAGGCACGCGCTAACCTAACTACTAAAGGTGAAGCTAATTCCGTTTATTTTACAGTAGATGTGATTGATGCGATTGAAGCGCGTGTTGATTTGTATATGCACAATTACGCTGAAGCCATTACATTGGCAAAAGGATTGATTGATAAATACCCTTTGGTTGCAGATGCAAACATGTTTAGCAATATGTGGTTAAATGATGAAAGCTCTGAAATTATTTTTAAGTCATTCCAATCTGTAGATGAACGTGCTAACTCTATGTCATTATACCTTTCTTATAGTACTACAACTGAAAGTTTTAACCCGGATTTTATTCCTTCAAAATGGGTATTAGATCTTTATGAGGATGGTGATATCAGAAAAGAAGTATATTATCGTAAGGACAAAATTACCTGCCTTGAAACAACAGTTGATGATGTTTATATGTTAAACAAGTATCCGGGCAATCCCAAACTGAAGAAATCGGAGTATGAATATTATCAAATGCCAAAAGTATTCCGTGTAGCCGAAGCATATCTAATCGCTGCTGAAGCTTCCTATCAGGCTAATGATGAGGTAAATGCCCTGAAATACTTAAACGATTTGAGAACTCAACGTGGTGCAAGCGTAGTAACTGCGACAGGTGATGCTCTGTTTAAGGAAATAAAGAATGAATGGATTCGTGAATTTGTTGGCGAAGGTCAGCGAATGAATGATTTGAAAAGATGGCATGATGGCCTTCAACGTCATGATCCACAAAACCAAGCTATTTTGATGATTGGAGCCGACTATACTGAACTCACCAAAGAGGCTTCTGACAAACGCTTCTTGTGGGAAATTCCTAATAATGATATGAATGCCAATTCTAATATAGAAGGTAATTGGTAATATAGAGAAAATAGATTACTCACTAACTTAAAAAAGAGACTGTCTCAAAAATATTTTGAGATGGTCTCTTTTATTTTTTTTGTAAATAAATCGACATCAAATAATTGCATACAGAAAGTGTATCGGAATCACATATGATGGTAGAATCCAGGTAGAAAACAGTTCATAATATCGCTGTTTGAAGGTATTGTAAAGGAGAAGTAAAATCTTATCTAAAAAAATAAAGTGTTATATATCAGTATACTATATATAATTTTAGTTCTGCAAAGACTTTGGTTATTTCATTTATAGGTATGGAGAACAAAGAAGTGCCTATTAAACCGAGTGTAAAAGTGACTTTGAAACCCATGACGGAATTATTAAGTGAGGTATTGGTTACCGGTACTTATGGTAGTGCCAAGAAGTTAGGCTCCATGGTTGGTTCTGTTGCTGCTGTAAAATCTGAAAAGATAGCCAATAGACCAAGTGCGAACTTTGCGGATGCCCTACAAGGACAGGTTGCCGGCTTACAAGTTTTTACTTCTTCCGGTGAACCTAGCGAAGGAGTCTCTATGCGTTTACGTGGTATCGGTTCTATCAACTCTTCCAGCGAACCTTTATTTATATTAGATGGTGCTCCTATTTCAAGTGGTGCATTTTCGGCCATTAACCCTAATGATATTGAAAATCTGACTATTTTGAAAGATGCTTCTTCAACTTCTATTTATGGTTCACGAGCTGCTAATGGTGTTATAGTAATTACTACCAAACGCGGTAAAGGTGTCAAACCGACTGTTACCATAAAGGGGCAATACGGTATCTCTCAGCGTGCTGTAGAAAATATCACTTTAATGAACTCAGAGCAATATTTCAATTTCTGTGAAACTGTCAATCCCAATTATAAGACTAATGAAGCTTTTCAGGCTAATAAAGAATTTGCATTGAAACACGGTATATCTACAGATTGGTATGACTACTTTTTTAAAGATAATGCACCGACCTATCAATTGGATGCAAGTATTACCGGTGTAGCCAACAATACCAATTATTTTATCTCTGCCAGCCATTATGATGCAGAGGGTATTGAACCGGCTTCAGGAATGAAACGTGAAACAGTACGTAGTAATATTGATACTAAAGTTTCAGATTGGTTCCGGGTTGGATTGAATTTAGGTTTGTCTTATGAAGATTTTGAAACTAACGGTTTTGCCGGAACAGGAAATAGTTGGTATAACGTAGCGACTTTAAGTAAATGGGCCATCCCTTATGAAACTCCTTATGAAATCATAGAAAATGCAGATGGTTCTATTTCTTATGGAAAAAGAAAAAACATTTTAGATAAAATTGGATTGTGGAATCCGTATTATCTGCTGGAAAATCAACCTACAGAAAAGAATAAAATACGTCTATATGGTAATGCTTTTGAAGAGATAACACCAATAAAAGGACTGACAATCCGTGCGGCACAGGCAATAGATGCTTTCGAATACAGATATCGTTATGTTAGCCTGCCCGCTGATTATAATAATCAAAAGGGTTCTGCATCCGAATCTTTCCAGCGTTATTCTTCATTTACATTTACCAATACAGCCGAATACAAATTCAGTATCAACGAAATGCATAATATATCGGCATTGGTTGGACAAGAATCTATTATTTATAATGGAAGTTCGTTTGGTGCCAGTGTGGATAACATAACAGATGGTCGTCTGCCTATGCTGAGTAATGGTACTATTCCTAAGCAGCCGAGTGCCAGCAAAAAGAAAAAAGTGATGAACTCATATTTTAGTCGCTTGGAATACAATTTTGGTGAGAAATATTTCTTTGACGCTTCTTTCCGTACTGACGGCTCGTCTATTTTTGGACGTGATAATCGTTGGGCTTCTTTCTTCTCTGTCGGTACCATGTGGAATGTGTCCAAAGAGGCGTTCATGGAAGATATTGATTGGCTGAAAGACCTAAAAGTAAAATTCAGCTATGGTACGACCGGTAACTCTGCATTTGATGGTGATCCCTATTATCCTTCTTTGGGCTTAGTGGGTACCGGCAAGTATAATGGAGATCAAACATTCTATATTTCTTCTGTTCAGAATGATGGTTTAACTTGGGAAAAACAAAAGACTATAAATATAGGATTGAGTGCACGTTTGTTTGATCGTTTGGATATCGACTTGGCATACTATGATAAGAAAACCACAGATATGCTGATGACTATTCCTTATTCATATACAACAGGTCACAGTTCCGGTTGGGGAAATATCGGTAGTATGTTTAACCGTGGTTTTGAAGCTACAGTCTCATACGATATTATTAACCGTAGAAATCTGCAATGGAGTGTTTCGGCCAATATTAACTATAACAAGAACCAGATTACTGAGTTGTTTGGTGGACGTGATGAGTATGTTGTAGCCAATACCGGTATTAAATATCAGGTAGGAATGCCTTATGGTGAACTGTATTATGTTCGTTGGGTAGGAGTAGACCCGGCAGACGGACAGCAGATTTGGTTGGATAAAGACGGTAATGAGACCAAAACTTATTCTGAAGATAACGCTGTATTTACAGGAAAGCAACGTTATGCTCCATGGGCCGGTGGTTTCAGTACTTCGTTCTTCTGGAAAGGTTTCAGCATTAATGCCGACTTCTCTTATGTATTAGGAAAGTATACTATTAATAATGATGCTTTCTTCTACAACAATCCGAATTTTGCAGGTCAGTTAAACCAATCAACGGATATGCTTGATATGTGGACGACTCCGGGACAAGTAACCAATATTCCTGCTGCTAATTCTGAATTGCGTTTTGACACTCACTTGATTGAGAATGCTTCTTTCCTTCGTCTGAAAAACCTGACTATCGGTTATACTTTGCCGGAAAATTGGTTGCATAAGACCGGTTTCATCAAAGGAGCACGTATTTTTGCTGTTGGACGTAATTTGTTGACCGTAACCAACTATACGGGTGCCGATCCTGAAGTAGATTCAAACTTACAATTAGGAAAATATCCTAATACCAAGCAATTTACGATTGGTGCTGAATTAACATTCTAAATTTAAATAAAGCATAATATGAAGAAATCAATTATACTATCAATTATAGCCTGTTGTGCAGCATTTACTTCATGTAATATGGACGAAATGCCTAGCACATCAATACCTACGGATGAATCAATATTGACCGTAAAGGACTGTCAAGCCTTTAGTAATATGCTTCATGCTGAATGGAGAGGATACGTCCAAAATGCTTATTCAATGGATGCGTTGGTACAATCCGGATTATTGACTGCCACAGCAGATTATGGTAATACCTATGGATATTTTTATCGTTGGGCTTTCGAAATCACAGATGGAGCATTTTCGGGATGTTGGGCCGATAATTATTACATCATAGCCAATGCCAATCATTTAATAAAGGGCGGTCAGAATATCTTGGCAAATGATGCGGAACTAAGTGAAAATGATAAAGCTTATATCAATCATTATGTAGGACAAGCTTATTTTTCCAGAGCTTATGCTTATTTTGAATTGGCCTTGCATTATTGTAAGAACTATGATCCCGCATCTGCCGGAAGTGATTATGGAATACCTTTGGTTACAGAATATGCGCCTAGTTCGGATTATTCCAAATATCCCGGTCGTAGCAGCCTGAAAGAAACTTTCGATTTTATCGTAAAAGATCTGGAACAGGCTTCTAACTTAGTAGGAATTCAAGGAGAAGCCCAGTCTGCATATATTACTTTAGATGTAGTTGAAGCTTTAAAGGCACGTGTCTATTTGGAAATGGAAGATTATCAAAATGCTGCGGCTGCTGCACAAGGATTAATCAATAGCAAGCGCTATACTTTGATATCTGATGGAGATGCGTATAAAAAGATGTGGTTGAACGATGTTGGTACAGAAGCTATCTGGCAGTTCGCAATGTCAAAGACAGAAACCGGTTCAAACGCTTTAGGTAGTTCTTTTATGGGAATAGTTGACAAACTGCCTCGCCCTAGTTATTTACCTGTTAAGTCTGTTTTAAATTTGTACGATAAGGAAAATGACATCCGTTACGATGCTTATTTCACAACCGGATTGATTGACCGTCAAGTAGGTGATGATATTGAGGTCACTTATTGTAGTAAATGGCCGGGTAATCCTGAATTATATGAAGGAAAATCCAATAATGTCAATAAGTTAAAAGCTTTCCGTATTTCTGAAATGTATCTGATTGCTGCTGAGGCTTATGCAATGTTGAATCAAGAAGATAAAGCTTCAGAGATGTTGAATGAACTAAAAAAGATACGTATCAAAGGATGGACTGAAACAGTTTACAATGGCGCAGCTTTGATGCAGGAAATTCAGGATGAACGCGTACGAGAATTGTTTGCTGAAGGCAATAGATTGTTTGACATGAAGCGTTGGAAAATTGGTATGAAGCGTAGCTCATCTGATGCTCAAAGAGACGATTATTTGCCTGCTTTGGGG
>OJKW01001993.1_pt1 | contig 10649 bp, 5 predicted proteins | sample 1596591 | NCBI WGS metagenome assembly OJKW01 (sample SAMEA4350166, study PRJEB24818) | metagenome | biome: human; feature: gut; material: faeces | place: Denmark | collected 2013-09
TGACATACTGCTTTTTATCCATGACCATTACGCCGAAAAGATCACACTTGATGACATGGCTGCCGCCGCATTCATCAGCAAAAGCGAGGTGCTCAGGTGCTTCAGGAACATAACGGGTCAGTCCCCGTTTGAGTATCTGAAAAATTACCGTCTGCGAAATGCGGCGTACATGATACAGAACACCTCCGACCCCATAAACACCATCTGCGGTCTTTGCGGCTTTGACGACCACAGCTATTTCTCCAAGGCTTTTAAGGAGGTTTACGGGTGCAGCCCAAGGGAGTTTAAGAAATAAATAATAAAAACAACGTAAAATCGGCATTTCCGACCGTATATACCATGTTTCAACAGGTGTTCCCGTGGCAAAAATAATGTTCTTCTCGCCGTAATTCTCGTTCAGGAACTGCGTTTTCATAAGAATATCCTCGCTCTTTTTAGCAGGAGTAGTCTGAACTCCCGAAACCCTGCTCATCTTCGATACCACAAGACCGTTTTTGTAGTTGTGGGCTTCGTCAACGACAAGGCTGTCAAAGCCTGATAGTCCTCAACATCAACCCAAGAAACACCGATACGGGCGGATATATCGCCAGCTTCGAGTTTCGGCGGCAAAACGGACGTCAGAGCCGTTACGTTCCGCTGATAATCGGGATTGTCCTTTGCATAGAGTTCAGCAGCACACAGCGAGTTGTAGTCATCGTCCTTGCCGAAAACCTGTTCGTTTGCGCTGTCGTTGACATATCTGAATATGAACCACCCGCCCCATTATGAGGTGGGTGGTTTTTGCATCCGTATTCTTTGTTTAATGCGGCTCAAATTTTGACTTTACTTTTGCTCCTTCTTAGCAGTATTGCAGTTTCTGCCGCAGTACCGTACTTAACTTATAACACAAAGCCGCTATTTTTCAATGGAAAAAACTCTTTCCTCCCGAAAGAAGAAAAAACAGCAGCCCGAAAAAGAAAAAGCCGCGCAAGGTCTGACCCCTGCGCGGCTGAAACTCATTGAATGTATCAGTTTATTTGAGCAGCTTGTTTTCCACCCTGAAATAGTCCACGTCGACATAACCTCCCGTCTGCTTTGTCGGGAAGTTGAATATCGCATAACGGTATCCCATAAAATGCAGACCGTAATAATTCATTTGCAGCGTGTCTCCTATTTTTGTCCAGTTCTCGCCGTCGAGGCTGTAATAGAAATACGCCTTGTCCGCCGCGTTTTTGTAATCGCAGTCGACCCGCAGATACACTTCGTTTTCCGTTATTTCGACCCTTTCCGTTTCAAATTCCTGTTCAACGTCGTCGTTATCGTCATACCAAACCGTTACGATATATTTTTTCCCGTCCTCGATTTTTACGGCGACATAACCGTATTTCTCCGCGAAGGCGGCAAACCCCGCAACATCGCCCTCTTTCATTTCTGAAACGTCGAGCTTTATATATGCGCCGCATTCCGGTCCGAAGGTTCGCTGCGAAATGGTGTTTCTCGCATTGGCAACTGTGGCGCAGACATTGACCGTTCTCAGCCTCAGATAGCCTTCCCTCTCGGTGAGCGACCAGAAGCGGTTGTCGGGATTGTGGTTCCATTGCCATTCCAACCCGAGGTTAGAGCCGTTATAATCGCTCTCGCCCGCTTCCTCGGGCGTGTCGGCAAAGCTGTGATAGGATCTCACTATCTGTGAGTTGATAAATTCGTCGCTTGTGACGATGCCCTTTTTCTCGTGACCCGCGACAGGAATCTTGGCGGTCCTGGGCACCTTTCCGTCAACGCCGACGACTGGCCAGCCGTCCTCCCATGTCATGGTCGACAAAACGGGAGTTCTGCCCACCGCCCCGTGATCCTGAAATACAAAGCAATACCAGTTGCCGTCCTTATCGTCGACGATACCGCCCTGTGCGGCACCATCATTTCTGAAGCCCATATTATCTCTGATTATCACTTTCCTTTCCCACTCGCCGTCGAGCGCTTCGCTTCTGTAACAAAGCTGCGTTCTTTTGCTATTAGGTGGCCATGTTATGATAAAAATATAGTAATATCCGTTCAGCTTATAGACGTGAGAACCCTCGGCAAGGCAGCCCTTGACAAGTCCCGCGTTGTTGATGAGTTTTCTCTTGGTTCCGGGCTTGACCGCACTCAGATCCTTTTCCAGTTCAACGCACCATATCTCTCCGCCGCCGTAGATAAGATACACCTTGCCGTCGTCGTCGAACAAAAGACTCATATCATGGAAGCACTCGTCATACACGAACCTGTCCCATTTTCCGTTTTCTATATCGTCGGTATGATAGATATAAGTTTTTCCGGTGGAGAAGGAAGTGAAGCCGGCGTAATACACACCGTTGTTATATCTGAGGGTAGTCGCCCACTGACCCTTGCCGTAATTGTTTTCCCCGTTTCTTAAGGCAAGTTTATCACTGTCCTCCAGTGTATCAAAAACGTAATTTACTATTTCCCAGTTTACAAGGTCGTAGGATTTCATTACGGGACAACCCGGAGACAGGTGCATGGTCGTCGAAACCATATAAAACGCGTCGTCAACGCGGATTATATCAATATCGGGCACGTCGGCGAAAATAACGGGATTTGTGTAGTTTCCCTTGCCGTCGTCGGTTGAAGTTATCGTGGATTTTATGATATCCTTATCAAGCACTTTGGGGTCCTCCTCTTTTCCGGGCTCGGTGGTGACGCTCGGTAGCGGATTCGAAGTCGAAGTCGAAGTCGAAGTCGAAGTCGAAGTCGACTTCGACGTCACGGAGCTCGTGCCAACTTCCGCCGTGCATGCCGTCAGCGTCAATACCGCCATCAGCGCCGCTGCGAACCTAACAAGTTTTTTCATTTTTCCCTCCTTATTTTCCGTTGCCTCCGTCAGCTGTCAAGCTCAAGACCGCTTACGGTGACATTGTAGGTGATGGATGTGAACGGCGTCTCTTCGCCGTTTACTTTAAGCGCCAGACGATAGTTTGTCCATGTTATGTCTGTTTTCGCTGCGAATATTCCACATTCCTCCGTGCCGTAAATCAGCGATCCGACCTCGGAGCCGCCCCAGCCGTTTTCAAGCCCGTTTTCCGACGAGCTTGTGGGATCGAGTTCCTTATTTACGGGAACTTCAACATCTCCGTTTTCGGTTGCCAGCGTCAGCGATCTCACAAGCACCTTATACTTCGCATTGGTATCGGTATTAATAAACCCGAGGTTGACTATGGCGCTGTCCTTTTCAAAAGAAGAGGATTTTATGGAATAGTCCCCGTCCTTCGGAATGTCGAGCATCGCAGAGGGGCTCGGTCCGGGCTCGGTCTGTCCCGATATTACCAGCGTCTTGTAGGGTATTTCGGTGGAGGCTATGCTCTCTTCAGGACGAAGCTGCTCGTCGCCCTTCGAAAACCTCCACGACTTAAGCTCTATATCGGAGCCGGAAAATACGAAATAAATGTCATGGTTTCTTCCGTCAAACTGCGCAAAGCTGTCCGAGCGTATTTTGGTATAATCCGCACAGTCGAACTCGACGAACGCAGCGGCTTTGGAGGAGATATCGTCAAGACGAACCTCTATTCTTCCCTTGCCCTTGACCTCGGCGATAAACTCTGATGCCCCATAGCCGAAGTCTGCTCCTCTTACATATATCCACGCGCCGTTGGCGGTGCTTTTTGCGGCAGGATCATTTACCTTGTCGTATCCGATATCCGCACAGGTGAACATCAGCGCGCCGCTGTTATTGGTATAGGGGTCGACCAGCTTTATCTGCGCTACGCCCTTCTTGCTTGCCGCAGTTATGGGAATATCGCCTGTTGCCTTGTCCATGGGCAGATAGTCTGCCATCATACTGCGGAAGCCCGCTTTTCCTCCCATAAGCTCCTCCAGAAGAAGCGTATGGTGAATGATGTAGTTTACGCCCTTATATTCAATGAAATGAGTGTGGTTGTTAGCCCAGCGAAGTCCTGAGGCCCCGTCGGCGTTCTCTCCCGCATTATAGAAATAGGGTCCTCTGCATTCCCAACTATCCGCGTCGAGAGGGGTCTTGGTAGTCATATACGCCATGCTGCACGCGGGCGGAACTTTGACCCCCTCGTACTCCTTCCAGCCGGTCTTGTGATCCTGCCAGTCGGTGCAGTATGTATAGTAATATACCCCGTCGATATAGTTCAGCTCGCTCGCCTCAAAAAAGTAGGGAGCGTCAATGGAAACAAATTCGCTGTCAAAGGAAAGCATATCCTTTCCCAGCTTTGCTATCTTCGGGATCTTGCTGTGCATAGTGTTGCCGTCCGCCGGTGTGCCTCCGCCGAAGGCGAGCCAGCCTACGCCATTTTCGTCAATGCACACACCCGGATCAAAGGGCGCGGGGCAATTCTCCAGCCCAGGCATATTCTGATAAACCAGAGGCTCGCCGAGCGGATCGGTCCACGGTCCCACAGGGTCGGTGGAGGTTATCACGCCCACGCCAGAGCCGCCGTTTGAGAAGTAAAGGTAAAAATGCGTAAGTCCGTCGTCTTCAACGCGGGAAACTATCGACGGTGCCCACGAGTTATATATCCACGGTGCGATCTCTCCGACCTCTATCCTGCCGTGATATATCCAGTTTACCATATCGTCGGTGGAAAATACCACAAGCGATTTGATATAGGCGTAGTCGTTCTTTGTTCCCTCTTCCGCCTGCTGTTGGTCGTTCGTGCCGTAAACGTAAAGCCTTCCGTTATATTCCACCGCAGTGGGATCGGCGCAGAATATGTTCGGCGAGATGGGATTTGCGTTCATCTCGTTCTTATAAACGTTACCGCTTACGCTGTCGATAATTATGCCGTTGTTCAGACTGTCCATAATTTTCTCCTCTGATACCGTGCCGCTTTCATTCGTTTCGGAATTCGAAGCGCTGGAAACGTCTGCGGTTCCGGAGTTGCCGGAAGCGTTGGGCTCGGAGCTCCCGCTGCTTGTTTCGCCGCCGTTCGAGCAGCCCACCGTCATAAACAGGGCCGCCGCGCACAAAATAGCCGCGAATTTACTTGTGATCTTCATCGTTAAAACCTCCGTTTTGTTTCTCGTGTCCAAAGACACCTTTAAGTTTATTATACCAATAAACAACACAAAGTCAACAGCTGATATCTGTTTTGTCCACCTTTTAATCATAATATGCACCTTTTCGGTTGACATAACCGCGTGAACGTGAATAAGTTATAATTTATACGAAAGCTTGTTTCCGGCATACTCTGTCGCCGAACGCGTCAAAAATCCTTCCCCGTCAGCGGCAGAATTTACCGCAGAACAGGGGTTGAGCGGCTGCGGGAACGGGCTTTTTATGAATGCGTGAAAGGACGAACGAAATGTCAAGAAAAAAAATTGCCGTAATAATCGCAAGAGCCGACGACCGCACCCAGAAGGATATCATATGCGGAATAGCCGAGGCGGCATTTGCCGCGGATACGGACGTGGTGGTGTTTTCAAACATTTATAATCACCGGATAAGGGACTAATTTCTCAATTTTGAAAATGTCATATACGATTTTTTGATCCGAGCGGCTTTGACGGAGTTATTGTCACTGCGGAAGCGTTTCTGGACACACCACAAAACCTCGCAGAGAGATCTGCGAGGTTTTTGTTTTATGTATTTTGTCGCTTTTGTCTCCTAAAACGTATGGCGGTTTTCCGCAAGCCATGCAAGGCAAGGTAAAATCCACTTTCAGCAGATTTTATATCTGAGTTTATCATATCACAAATTAGTATTGCTCTGCATTTTCTGTTCAATTTCCTTACGTCACCACTTATGTTTATCAGTTACTTTGCAGTTTAATCTGCGAAATAACTTGTTGCTATGCAAAAAATCCACCGACCTTAAAAGTCAGTGGATTTTAATATTCTCTTCAAAAAATCTGATAAGTGTATCCATAACTCCGCCTGCCGCCTGAATACTGCCAATCATCAAGAGATCGGAGTTAAGCGATGAATAATCAATATCATAACCGGCATTTCTAATAAGCAATACAAAGAAAACTCTCTCCGTTCTGCCATTACCCTCTCTGAACGTCGGTTATCGTAAAACCCTCCATTTCTGTGGAAGCAATTGCGTTATCTACAGCACGTTCAATCGTCATAACAGTTATAATAATCACCCCGTTTCATTTTTATTATATTATACTCCTGTTTGCCGATAAAAGCAATGCTTATCCCCCGCAATTTCAATTTAAAATGATATTTGTTTCTTTATTGCAATGAAAATTTGACATACCAATATCAAAAATCGGAATGCCCGTAAATATTGACATACCCATAAAAAAGTGATATAAATTAGTTGTAAAAGCAGATAATAATGTCTGTATTTTATATCATTCTACGGAGGTGTTTCAATTATGATGGGAAGACTGAGAGCGATGCGTGAGCCGCTCAAATATGTACAGGGCAGAGATGCACTGCTTAAATTTCATGAAGAAATGGGTTATATGGGCAAGCGCTGGCTGTTTGTATGCTCAAACAGCGGTTACAAGGCATGCCACGATAAAATAGAAAAGAGCTTTGAAGGGCTTGATGACTACAGACGTTACGAGATATTCGGCGGAATATCCAGCAACGGCGAAATAAATAAGATGAAGGCTATCGTAGAGCAGGACAACATTGATACAGTAGTAGCTGTAGGCGGCGGCAGTGCCGTTGATACAGCAAAGGCTACCGCATACTACAGCGGAAAGCACATTGTGATAGTACCTACAGTTGCGGCTACGGACGCTCCCTGCACGGGACTTTCTGTAATTTACAACGATGACCACAGCTTCGATAAATATCTGTTCTACCCCACAAATCCCGACGCTGTAATGGTCGATACGACCGTTATCGCAAATGCGCCCGTCAAGTTCCTTATCGCAGGTATGGGCGATGCGCTCGGCACATATTTCGAGGGTCGTGCTTCTATCCGCACCGAATCCGCAAGCCTTGAGGGTACGGGCATCACAAGAGCGGGTCAGGCACTTGCTCGCCTTTGCTATGACACGCTCCGTGAATACGGCAAGCAGGCTATCGAGGCTTGCAAGGTACACGCAGTTACTCCCGCACTTGAAAATATTGTTGAAGCTAACGTTTACCTTTCAGGTGTCGGCGCCGATAATGTAAACTGTGCCGCCGCTCACTCATTCTACAACGGCGTTACTTCTCTCGGCATAAAGCACGCAGATCACGGCTGCTGCGTTGCGCTCGGCACGCTTGTACAGCTTGTGCTTGAGGGTGCGCCTAAAGAGGAATTCAAGGAAGTCCAGGACTTCTGCCTTGAGGTCGGTCTTCCCGTAACGCTTGAAGAAATCGGCGTTACAACTCCTGAGCAGGTAAAGACTATTTCCGAGAACGCTTGTATCCCCGGCGAAACTATCCACAACCTCGCAGGCGATGTACAGCCAGTTGAGCTGTATGACGCTATTATGCAGGCTGACGCTATGGGTAAGATTGCACTCGGCAAATAAGCATAACAAATAATAAAAACACCGGATCTTTAGCACTGTGCGAAAAGGTCCGGTGTTTTGTTTTGCTGAGTATGCCGACAATGGCTTTATAGCCTTTCTTCGTGTAATTTTCGTGTAGTAAAAAAATAAACCGCATAACAATGCGGTTTAAACGGTATTTGGCTGGGGTGGAAGGATTTGAACCCTCGAAATGGCGGAGTCAGAGTCCGATGCCTTACCACTTGGCGACACCCCAATATTCTTTACGTTATCACTGCCGTGACAACGTAGATTATTATATCACACTGAAAAGCCGATGTCAAGCATTTTTTAAAATATTTTTTGATTTTTTCGATTGTTCCCGTTTTTAAAATTACCTATAGTTATATTCCAAACGATTTAAACAATCAGTCAATTTTTCTCTCCCATTTTGTTGACTATGAATATTCCTGCGCTGACCAGTACAAGAGCGATCAGCGACTCAAGGCGGAATGCCTGCTGTGCCTCTCCGAGCAGAAGCGCAGAAAGAAGCACACCGCAAACCGGGTTCATAAAGCCGAAAACAGCGATTTTCGATACGGGGTTGTACTTTAACAGCAGACTCCAGATCGAGTAGGCACAAGCGGAAATAAACGCAAGATAAAAAAGCATCAGTAGAGCAGGCAGAGGCGATTCGGGCAGAGTTATGCTGCCGCCTGCAAGTAAGCCGATAACGGTCATGACCGCACCGCCGAGCAGGAATTGCCAGCCGCTGAGCATCATAGTGTCTGTGTCTTTGGAAAAGCGTTTTATAAGCACGGAGGAAATCGCATAGGCAATGGTGGAAAGAAGAATAAAGCCATCTCCTGTAAGGCTGAATCCGCTGAGCAGAGAGCGGTCAAGATTTATAACTACTATTCCAGCAGTGCCAAGCACACAGCCGATAATCTTGAATTTTGTCAGCTTTTCAAGGCGAAAAACAAGCGATGAGATAAGTATGCACACAAACACGCTCATACCCTCAATGACGGAAGATTTCACTCCGCTTGTATTAGCAAGTCCGATATAGAAGAACAGGTACTGTAAAATCGTCTGAGTAAGGCTCAGTGCCGCCACCTTCGGCAGTTCCTTGATTTTCGGAACAAGCGGCTTTTTGTGCATTATGCTTCCTGTTATAATAACCATAATTCCTGCTGCGAAAAAACGTATCCCCGCAAAAAGTATCAATGACATTGGTTGTGAAGTGTCAACGCCAAAAAGCCCGTAGCCGATTTTTACGCAGGGAAAAGCACTGCCCCACAAAGCAGAGCAGAATATTGCGAGAATTGCGGCTATCCAAGTTTTTGTCAGAATATCGGCTTTCATAATGACCTCGTTATATGCACAAAATAAGCGGTGTATCTTCGGCACAAACGCACAGACGCACCGCTATATATTTTATCACTCTGAAAGAACTAGGTCAATACTGTTTTTTCTGATATTCCGACAGCGTTGCGGAACGCACAGCATCATCGGGAATGTTATCTGCTGAGCCGCATTGCAATCACCGATATATCGTCGCTCTTTTCGTCACCGGCATAGAATCTGGCGGTATTGGCGACTTCTTTAGAGAATTCCTTAAGGTCGGGCTGTTTATCCATCTCCCTGTAAAGCCATTTCTCGTTCAGCTCTGCACCGTCGCTTGTCATAACTATCATATCCCTGCTTCCTATCGTAAACGTTCTCCTGTCGTAGACAGGCTCGTCCTTTACTCCTATCGGCAAGCCCTTACAGCCTATGGTGACAAAGCGGTTTCCGCACTTGATATAAGTGTTGGCACTGCCTGCCTTGTATAAGTCTATCTTTCCGCTGTAAAGGTCGACAGCGCATATTTCAAGAGTAGCAAAACTCTCATCGGAGGATTTGCACACAAGTGATGTATTTATCACGCTGATTGCCGCCTCTACTCCGACACCTGCCTGCAAAAGACGTATGAGCATAGCGCAGGCAAACGATGAGTCCACTCTCGCCCTGCCTCCGCTGCCCATACCGTCCGATAATACAACATACGCTGTACCGTTCTTATCTATGAAGCTCTCGTAATAATCGCCGCAGGCAGTACCCTCCGTCTTGCTTATCTGACATATTTCAACATCAAGCGTGTAGGTGGTTCCTGAAAAAAGACTCAGCTTACACGCCCCTCCGACACGGCTCAAGGTCGGCAAATCAAAGCGGCGTCGGAAAGCAAGCGTCATAGCCTCGCATATATCCTGCTTTGATGCGAAAAAGCCGGTATCGGAATATGCCTCGACAAACATTCTTCCCTGCTCGCCAAGCTCCACATTCACTGCGTCTGCGTCTTCACAGCCGAGCTTTGATAACACATTGCAGGCGGTTTTGTTGTACTGAGGCTCAATCTCTCCGCTGTTTTCAATCTCATCGGATAACTGCGAGAGAATCTGCTCCGTTGCTGACAGCTGAGCCGTCAGGATATTACGCATACGGGCAATTCTTCGTTTTTCCGTACTGCTCGCCACATAAACATCACACAGCCTGCGGATTTTGTCAATCAGCTCCTGCTTTTTAGGGCATCGTTCGCTTAAAGGTTCCGAAAAAGCATCCGGATCGGCACTTTCTCCCGACTTTACCATATTTGTAATCTTTGCAAACTGTTTAATGTTGTCGCCGTACTCCTTGCCCCAGCATTGCATATTATACCTGCACTTACGGCATATTTCGTCACAGGCTGTATTGTACACCCAGCTTATATCGCCTCCTATATTATTATCCAGCTTTTCGGCAGTGATACCGACCGTTCTTCTTACCTCGGCAATCGCTCCTCCGGCAAATTTCAGTCGTTTTGAAAACAGTTTTCTGACGCTGTTTTCGCCCGCTTTAACTCTGGCAATATCGCCCTGCTCGGTTGTAAGCTTTGCCGGTAACAGCATAAAGACCGCCGACGACATGAATATGCAGGCAACAACGGCGAGCTTTGAATTATCCATTCCGAACAGCGCAGTGCCAAGCGTTGCGGTCAGCACAAATCCTCCTGCGGCACTCAGCTTTCTTCCGCCGCTGAACATACCTCCGACAGCCGCCGCAGGAGCAACAACAGCCGCAAGAAAAGCGTAGTCGGCTGTGGCAACCGCACACCCGAGCGCAGACACCGCACCGCACACAGCACCTGCTCCACTGCCGTACTTCATAGCACTGCAAAGAGAAAGGCAGGATGCGAAAATTATTCCTATATTGAAGATACCGACGCTGTAATGCGACAGTATGCCGGAC
>OJKW01001997.1_pt1 | contig 10635 bp, 10 predicted proteins | sample 1596591 | NCBI WGS metagenome assembly OJKW01 (sample SAMEA4350166, study PRJEB24818) | metagenome | biome: human; feature: gut; material: faeces | place: Denmark | collected 2013-09
CTCGGCTATGCACTACAATGCACGCTTGTGCAGAGTGGTGGTCCTACCAATTATGTCCGCGGTTGCGCGTGGTTGTTCACTGTTGTTTGCAATCATAAGTTTGTTTTTCAAGCAGGAGACGGCATACGAGGTAGGAGTCCGTCTCGTGGGCTCGGAGATGTGCATAGGAGACAGGAGCAGGGCACCGGACAAAAAGGCGCTGAACGGGAAGCTGGAACCGGTCAGGCCTGCCAGCACGAAGCGCACTGCGCCCCACACCAGACGCCCCGCCACCATGGCGGTGACGAGGGCGGCGTACATCATGGGCAGGGTGTGCTTCACCTTGCGCCAGACGAGGCCGGACACAAGGCCGTAGGCGGCCAGCTCAAAGGCCATGGAGATGGCGATGGGGAACATCGGCGGCATGCCGAACAGCACCGAGCGCAGCAGCGGGGCCACGAAGCCCACGGCCAGGCCCCACGGCCCGCCCAGCACGAAGCCGCACAGCAGAATGGGGAAATGCATCGGGCAAAGCATGTTGCCCACCTGCGGTACATGGCCGGTGACCATGGGCAGCACGAAGGCCAGTGCCAGGAACAGCGCCGCCAGCACGATGCTGCGGGTGGTGGAATTGGTTTTGGTTTTCATGAAAGCTTCCTCCTTTGATTCCATTGCTTCTTGCCTCTCCCCTTGGGAGAGGTGGCATTGCGCAGCAATGACGGAGAGGGCGAATGCGTGTCGTTTGAAGCGGCCTCGCCCTCTCAGGCGCTGACGCGCCAGCTCCCCCAAAGGGGGAGCCAAGAAAAAAGGGTCTGCCTTTGGTGTTCGCACCAAAAGCAGACCCCTTCGTGGCGTCTGTAAATAATAAAAGAGCAGTGCCGGAAAACCTGCCGGGGCTTTCGGCGCGCTGCGGCGCTGCGCACAAAGGGCGCAGACACGCGTTTTGGATAAATGCTCCATCGGGATGGAGAAAACGAGCTTCGACCCGCACACCCGGCTTCGTGCCGGAAATCTGTGAAAAATATAGCAGATGTGCCCGGCCTTGTCAAGATGCGGCAAAAAGCCTGCATTTTGACCAAAAAGCGGCCAATTTCCACGGATATTTCCCCGCGTGTGTACATTTTGCATGAAGAAGCTTGACCTTTCTGCACAGAATAGCTAATATAAACTTGAAAAAGAGCGCGCCGGGGGCGGCTGGCCGTTCCGGCGCTGACGAAAGGCTTTTTTGAACGCTTGCAATTCTGAGGTTCATACGGGAGGACCATCATGACAAATGCAGAAAAACTCACCCTGGCAAAGCACGCCTGTCACATCCGCATGGGCGTGATCGAGGGCACGCACAGCGCAAAGTGCGGTCATCCGGGCGGCAGTCTGGACATCGCCGAACTGCTGAGCTACCTCTATTTCGTGGAAATGAACATTGACCCGAAGGACCCGAAGAAGGCCGACCGCGACCGTCTGGTGCTGTCCAAGGGCCATGCCGCCCCGGCACTGTATGCAGCGCTGGCCGAGCGCGGTTACTTCCCGGTGGAAGACCTCAAGACCCTGCGCAAGATCGGCAGCTATCTGCAGGGCCACCCCAACATGAACGAGACCCCGGGCGTGGATATGTCCACCGGCAGCCTGGGCCAGGGCATCTCTGCCGCCTGCGGCATGGCCCTGGGTGCCAAGCACGCGGGCAAGCCCATCAACGTCTTTGCCATCGTGGGCGACGGCGAGGTGGAGGAAGGCGAGTGCTGGGAGGCCTTCATGTTTGCCGCCCACTATAAGCTTTCCAACCTGTGCGTGTTCCTGGACCGCAACCGCCTGCAGATCGACGGCAGCACCGAGACGGTCATGAGCAGCGAGCCGCTGGAAGACAAGATGAAAGCCTTCAACTTCAACGTGCTGACCATCGACGGCCACGACTACGACCAGATCGAGGCCGCCGTGAACGCCTTCCACGCCGAAAGCGAAAAGCCCACATGTGTCATCATGGACACCACCAAGGGCAAGGGCGTTTCCTTTATGACCAACTCGGTGGACTGGCACGGCAAGGGCCCCAACGACGACGAATACAAGGTCGCTATGGAAGAGCTGAACGCCGCATACGCCGCGCTGGAACAGGAGGATAAGTAAGATGGCAGACGTGAAGAAGATCGCTACCCGTGAAAGCTACGGCAACACCCTGAAGGAGCTGGCCGCCGAAGGCCACGACGAGCTGGTGGTGCTGGACGCAGACCTTGCTGCCGCCACCAAGACCGGCATGTTCCGCAAGGCATACCCGGACCGCCACTTTGACTGCGGCATCGCCGAGGGCAACATGATGGGCGTGGCCGCCGGCCTGTCCACCATGGGCTATGTGCCCTTCGTTTCCAGCTTTGCCATGTTCGCCGCTGGCCGTGCCTTTGAGCAGGTGCGCAACTCCATCGGCTACCCCCACCTGAACGTGAAGATCGGCGCCACCCACGGCGGCATCTCCGTGGGTGAGGACGGTGCTTCCCACCAGTGCTGCGAGGACTTTGCCCTCATGCGCAGCATCCCCGGCATGACCGTCATCTGCCCTGCCGATGACGTGGAAGCTCGCGCCGCCGTGCGCGCCGCCTTTGCCATGGAAGGCCCCGTCTACCTGCGCTTTGGCCGTCTGGCTGTGCCCGTGTTCCACGACGAAGCCAACTACCACTTCGAGATCGGCAAGGGCGAGCAGATCACCGACGGCAATGACATTGCCATCATCGCCACCGGTTTGATGGTCAACGAGGCCCGCATCGCCGCCGAACAGCTGGCCGCCGAGGGCATCCACGCCCGGGTCATCAACATCCACACCATCAAGCCCCTGGACGAGGAGATCATCCTCAAGGCGGCCAAGGACTGCGGCAAGGTCATCACTGCCGAGGAGCACAATGTCATCGGCGGTCTGGGCGAAGCTGTGTGCGCAGTTCTCTCTGAGAAGCTGCCCACCCCCGTGCGCCGTGTGGGCGTGCAGGACAAGTTCGGCTGCTCCGGCCCGGCCTGGGACCTGCTGCGTGAGTACGGCCTGGATGCCGCCACCATCTGCAAGACCGCTCATGAAATGCTGAATAAATAAACCGCAAAACATTACGGCCCGCTGGACATCTGCGTTCGGCGGGCTTTTTGCATCGTTGTGTGACCCGGTCACGGAAAATGCGCCGGATTTGGGGTATACTGATGCCATCATCAAATGAAAATATACCCTTTTTCAGGAGGTAAACAATATGGCAGTTGTAACCATCACGAAGGAAAATTTTGAGCAGGAGGTGCTGCAGAGCGCAAAGCCTGTCCTGCTGGACTTCTGGGCCAGCTGGTGCGGCCCCTGCCGCATGCTCAGCCCCGTTGTGGACGAGGTGGCCGAGGAGCGCACCGATGTGAAGGTGGGCAAGGTGAACGTGGACGAGCAGCCGGAACTGGCCGGTGAGTTCGGCGTCATGAGCATCCCCACCCTGCTGGTGTTCAAAGGCGGCAAGCTGGTGAATCAGGCCGTGGGTGCCCGCCCGAAGTCTGGCGTGCTGGCACTGCTGGGATAACCGCATAAAGATGAAATGGAGCTTTCTTTTCGGCGTGCGCCGGGAGAAGGCTCTTTTTTGTTCTTGAGAGAAAAACACATTGCCGCACTTTGATTTTTCTCTGTACAAACGCACAGAAAAATCGTATCATGAAGATGAAAACACTGTCACTTTCATACTTTACAACTTTACCTAGATAAAGTAAAATAACAACAGAACCATAAACGATCAAACAGTGCACGGATCGTGCTGCGCAAAGCGCCGGGCAGTGCGGCCCGGCGGCATAGAGGAGTGGAAAAGTGCCGGAGAGGCCTGCGGGCACCGGCCGGAGCCAAAGCGTGCCAAACGCACCAAATGTGCCAAATGTGTAAGAAACAGGGGGAACCGACGATGGAATTCAGCCTTGCAAACCTGCAGCCCAAGGAGCGCGCCTCCTTTGCGCTGCGCGCCTTGTATGAAGCGGCGGGCTGCCGCAAGTATCACATGGGCCGCTTTGAGGAGTACGGCCTGTATCAGGAGAACCGCAGCTTTTTGTCGTCGGAGCAGGTCATCACCTTCACCGACCTGGACGGCCGTCTGCTGGCCCTCAAGCCGGACGTGACCCTGTCCATTGCCAAGACGGCGCAGCCCGCCCCCGGCGAGACGCTGCGCTACTACTACCACGAAAATGTCTACCGCCCCTCGGCCGAGAGCCATACCTTCAAGGAGATCAGCCAGATGGGCCTTGAGGTCATCGGCAAAGTGGGCGAAGCTGAGGTGCAGCAGGCTGTGTGTCTGGCGGCACAGTCGCTGGACGCGCTGGGCACCGACTGGGTGCTGGAAGTCAGCCACATGGGCTATCTGTTCGGCCTGCTTGATGCTTTGCAGGTGCCGGAGGACGCCCGCGCGGGCCTGCTGCGCAAGCTGGGCCAGAAAAACGCCCACGAGCTGCGGGCCGCTGCCCTCGCCGCCGGGCTGGACGAGGACGCCGCCGACACCCTGTGCCGGGTGCTGACCCTCTGCGGCGGCTACGCCGACACCCTGCCCCGTGCCGAAGCCCTGTGCCGCAACGACGCCATGCGGGCCGCGGTGGCAGAGCTGCAGGGGCTGGCCGGGCCGCTGGAACAGGCGGGCGGTGCCATCCGGCTGGACCTGACCCTGGCCGGTGAGATGGAATACTACAACGGCCTTGTGTTCCAGGGCTACCTCAAAGCTCTGCCCCGCCCCCTGCTCAAGGGTGGCCGGTACGACCTGCTGATGCAGCAGTTCACCCCCGGGGCCGGTGCCATTGGCTTTGCGGTCTATCTGGACGAGCTGGACCGCCTGAGCGCTCCCCTGCCGCCGGTGCAGAAGAACAGCACCGACAAGGTGATGCTGAACGTAGCCCTGCCCAAGGGCCGTCTGGGCGACAAGGTCTACAATCTGCTGGCCGGCATCGGCTACGGCTGCCCGGAGGACTACAACGCCACCCGCAAGCTGGTGGTGGAAAAACCGGAAGCGGGCATCCGGTACTTCCTCGTCAAGCCCAGCGACGTTGCCATCTACGTGGAGCACGGCGCGGCGGATGTGGGCATCGTGGGCAAGGATATTTTGACGGAAGCTTCTGCCGACGTATACGAACTGCTGGACACCGGCCTTGGCAAGTGCCGCATGTGCGTGGCCGCCCCGGCAGACTACAAGGACGACCCCAGCCGCCCGGTGCGTGTGGCGACCAAGTTCGTCAACATTGCCAAGAGCTATTACGCATCCATGGGCCGGGACATCGACATCATCAAGCTGAACGGCTCCATTGAGCTGGCCCCCATTCTGGGCCTGTCGGATGTCATCGTGGATATCGTGGAGACCGGCACCACCCTGCGGGAGAACGGCCTGAAGGTCGTCACCGAGTTTATGCCCATCTCGGCCCGGTTCATTGCCAACAAGGCCAGCTACCAGTTCAAGCACGCCGAGATGGACACCATGCTGGAAAAGCTGCGGGCGGAACTGCAGAACAAGGAGGAAGCAAAATGATCAAGCTGTATAACTTCGACGAGCTGAAGCCCGAAGAAATCCTGAACCGTGACATCCGCGCCGAAAAGAACGTGGAGGACGTGGTGGACGCCATCATTGCGGACGTGCGCGCCCGGGGCGACGACGCCCTGAAAGACTACGCCCTGAAATTTGACGGCGCGAAGATCGACGACCTGCAGGTGACGCAGGCCGAGATCGACGAAGCGTTTGCCAATATGGACCCCTACTTCCTTGAGACCCTGCGCGAGGCCGCTGCCAACATCGAGAGCTTTCACCGCCAGCAGGCGCACAAAAATTTTGTGGTGAATGATAAGCCCGGCATCGTGCTGGGACAGAAATATACCCCCATTGAAAAGGCGGGTGTGTATGTGCCCGGCGGCACGGCGGCGTACCCGTCCACTGTGCTGATGGACGTGATCCCGGCGAAAGTGGCCGGCGTGTCGGAGATCGTCATGACCACCCCCGCCGGTAAGGACGGCAAGGTGAACCCGGTCATTCTGGCCGCCGCCGCCACGGCAGGCGTGACCAAAATTTTCAAGACCGGCGGCGCACAGGCTGTGGCGGCGCTGGCCTACGGCACCCAGAGCATCCCTGCCGTGGACAAGATCGTGGGCCCCGGCAACATCTATGTGGCTACCGCCAAGCGCAAGGTGTTCGGCAAGGTGGGCATTGATATGATCGCAGGCCCCAGCGAAATTCTGGTGCTGGCCGACGGCGGCTGCAACCCCGCCTGGGTGGCAGCCGACCTGCTGAGCCAGGCCGAGCACGACAAGCTGGCAAGCCCGGTGCTCGTTACCGACAGCGCAGAGCTGGCCAAGGCCGTGCAGGCAGAGCTGGAAGCGCAGATCCCCCAGCTGCCCCGCGCCGCCATTGCCCGGGCCAGCGTGGACGACAACGGCAAGATCATCGTCTGCACCGACCTGCACAAGGCCATTGAAGCCTGCAACATCATCGCACCGGAGCATCTCGAGGTGTGCGTGGAGGACCCCTTCGGTGTGCTGAACGAGATCAAAAACGCGGGCAGCATCTTCCTGGGCCGCAACGTGCCGGAGGCGCTGGGCGATTACTTCGCCGGCCCCAACCACACCCTGCCCACCAGCGGCACGGCCCGCTTCTCCAGCCCGCTGGGCGTGGACGACTTCGTCAAGAAGTCCAGCTTTATCTACTACACCCGCGAGGCACTGGGCGAAGTGGCCCCCCGCATTGCCGACTTTGCGGAGCGCGAGGGCCTGCACGCCCACGCAAAGAGCGTGACCATCCGGTACGAGAAGTAAATGAGGAAGCGATTCGCCCTCTCAGTCAAAGCCTTACGGCTTTGCCAGCTCTCCCAAAGGGAGAGCCGAGAATCCGGGCACAGCGTTTCTTGGCTCCCCCTTTGGGGGAGCTGGACGCGAAGCGGCCTGAGAGGACGAGGATGTTTATCATAAAAGAAAACTGGAGGATTATTTCATGAGCCGTTTTCTTTCCCCCACGCTGGCCGCTGTCACCCCCTACACCCCGGGTGAACAGCCGCAGGATCAGCAGTACATCAAACTGAACACCAACGAAAGCCCTTACCTGCCGTCCCCGGCGGTGGTGGCCGCTGTGAGCGAGCACGAGGTGGAAAAGCTTCGCCTTTACTCCGACCCCGCCTGTGCCGACCTGCTCAAGGCGGCCGCCGCACACTTTGGTTTGCAGCCGGACCAGATCATGCCCGGCAACGGCAGCGACGAGAACCTGTTCTTTGCGCTGCGGGCCTTCTGCGACGAGCAGCACCCGCTGGCCTATGCCGATATCACCTATGGCTGCTACGGCGTGTGGTGTGGGCTGATGCATATTCCCAGCCACATCATCCCGCTGAAAGAGGATTTCACCCTGGCCCCCAAGGACTACTACGGCCTGAACCAGACCATCGTCATCGCAAACCCCAACGCCCCTACCGGCATTGCACTGCCCCGGGCGGAAATTGAAGGCATCTTAAAGGCCAACCCCAACAATGTGGTCATCGTGGACGAAGCTTATGTGGACTTTGGCGGCGAGAGCTGCGTGCCCCTCATCGACCGGTACGAAAACCTGCTGGTGGTGCAGACCTTCTCCAAGTCCCGCCAGCTGGCCGGTGCGCGGCTGGGCCTTGCCATGGGCAATGCAAAGCTCATTGCCGACCTGAACCGGGTCAAGTTCAGCCTGAACCCCTACAACATCAACCGCCTGACCCTGAAAGCCGGGCAGGCCGCGCTGGAAGATACGGCTTATTTCGATAAGACTCGCGCCGCCATTGTGGAGACCCGCGCATGGACAAAACAGCAGCTGGAAGCCCGGGGCTTTGCCGTACTGGACAGCCGGTCCAACTTCCTGTTTGCAAGTACCAATCGGAAAGACGGCGGAGCACTCTACAAAGAGTTAAAGCAGAACGGCATTCTGGTGCGCCATTTCGATGCACCCCGCATCTCGAACTGGCTGCGCATCACCATTGGCACCCCGGAGCAGATGCAGACCCTTATGGACACACTGGACAAGATCATGGAGGAATGAACCATGCCGAACCGAATGATCTCGCTGGAACGCAACACCAACGAAACGCAGATCGACCTCACCCTTGATCTGGACGGCACCGGCCGCTATGAGGTGGACACCGGGTGCGGCTTTCTGAACCACATGCTGGAACTGTTCGCCCGCCATGGCCGTTTTGACTTGGTGCTCACCTGCCACGGTGACGTGGAGGTGGATTACCACCACACCACCGAGGACGTGGGCATTGCGCTGGGACAGGCCTTTGCCCGGGCACTGGGCGATATGCGCGGCATCCAGCGCTATGGCAGCTTCTACCTGCCCATGGACGAAGCGCTGATTTTGTGTGCTGTTGACCTGTCTGGAAGATGTACCTTGAACTGGGATATCCACTGCCAGACCGAAAAGGTGGGCGATTTTGACGTGGAGTGCGCCAAGGAGTTCTGGCTGGGATTTGCCCGCAGCGTGCCCGCCACCGTCCACTTTGTACAGTTTGCAGGTGAAAATACCCATCACATCCTTGAAGCCTGCTTCAAGGGCGCGGGCCATGCGCTGGGCATTGCCGTGAAGATCGACGAAGCCCACAAGGACGAAATCCCTTCCACGAAAGGACTGCTGGTATGATCGCAATCATCGATTACGGCGTGGGCAACCTGTTCAGCCTGAAGTCCAGCCTGAAACAGCTGGGGCTGGAAGCAGTGGTGACCGCCGATGCGGACACCATCCGCAAGGCCGACCGGCTGATCCTGCCGGGGGTGGGCGCATTCGGGGATGCCATGGCAAAGCTGGAAGCAACGGGACTTGTGCCGGTCATCAAGACGGAAGCTGAACAAAAGCCGCTGCTGGGCATCTGCCTTGGCATGCAGCTGCTGTTTGAAAAGAGCTATGAGTACGGCGAGCATAAGGGCCTTGGCTTTGTAAAAGGCGAGGTTTGCCCGCTGGAACCTGACCTTGCGGACAAGAGCCTGAAAGTGCCGCAGATCGGCTGGAACGCCCTGCACATCGTGAAGGACGACCCGCTGTTCCAATACATCCGTGAGGGCGAGTATGTCTACTATGTGCACAGCTACTACGGCAAAAACTGCGCCGAAAGCACGCTGGCGGTGAGCGATTACTCCATCCCGGTCACCGGCGCGGTGCGGGCAGGCAAGGTGTACGGCACCCAGTTCCACCCGGAAAAGAGCGGCGACACCGGGCTGCGCATTTTGAAAGCGTTCAGTGAATTGTAAGGCGGCTCGCCCTCTCAGTCAAAACCTGACGGTTTTGCCAGCTCCCAAAGTGGGAGCCTTTGGCAGAGTAAGATGATTTTAAATGCCCTCCGCTATCGGGTTGCGGCACCCAGCATCCGCATCGTGCCTTGGGCGGCACTTGCGTCTTGCTGGCCGCTGCCCCAACAACTCCTCCCTGTTTCCGCCACTGGCGGCGGTCGTCGTTGTTGCACTCTGGGCATATTCAGCGGAAAAATTATTTTTAATTTCACGTTTAGAGCGACCGCGTTTGCGTAGCAATGAAAGCCCCAGTGGGGCTTTTAAGTGGCAGAGCGGTCTGCGTTAGCAGATGGAGGGGGCTTCTCCCCGACAAGCTCCGCGGGCCGCTCCAAACGCATTTTCACGAGAGGGGTCATAATGTATGCAGCTATTTCCAGCCATTGACCTGCGGGGCGGCAAAGTGGTGCGCCTGACGCAGGGCGACTACGACCGCATGACCGTTTACGGCGAGGACCCCTGCGCGCAGGCGCGCCAGTTCCTTGCCGCGGGTGCAAAAAATCTACACGTCGTGGACCTCGACGGCGCAAAGGACGGCACCCTTTCCAACTACGACACCATTGCCGCGCTGGCCAAGCAGGGCGGCTTGTACATCGAGGTGGGCGGCGGCATCCGCACCGAGGAGCGCATTGAAAAATACCTCTCTCTCGGCGTGGGCCGCTGCATCCTCGGCAGCGTGGCCGTGACGGATTTTGATTTCACTGCCCGGATGCTGCAAAAATACGGCGACAAAATTGCCGTGGGCGTGGATGCCAAGGACGGCTATGTGGCCATCCATGGCTGGAAGGAAGTGAGCGCCGAGCCGGGTGTGGACTTCTGCAAACGTCTGGCCGACGCCGGATGCACTGCCATCATCTACACCGACATTGCCTGCGACGGCGCGATGAAAGGCACAAACCTCGGCCTGTACCGCACCCTTGCCAAAGAGGTGCCCGGCGTGGCCTTCACGGCCAGTGGCGGCATCTCGTCGGAAGCCGAGCTGCTGGAACTCAAAGAGATGGGCACCGCAGCGGCCATTCTGGGCAAGAGCCTGTACACCGGGGCACTGAACCTGAAACGCTGTGTAGAATTGGCGCAGGATTGAACGGGGAGGAATGACAGATGATCACCAAACGCATTATCCCCTGTCTTGATGTGCGCAACGGCCGCGTGGTCAAGGGCACGAATTTTGAGGGCATCAGGGATGTGGCCGACCCGGTGGAGATGGCCCGCCTGTACAACGCTGCCGGTGCCGATGAACTGGTGTTCTACGATATCACCGCAAGCTTTGAGGGCCGGGCACTGTTCACCGACATTCTGACGCAGGTCGCCAGCGAAATTTTCATCCCGCTCACCGTGGGCGGCGGCATCAACACGCTGGAAGATTTTGACCGTGTGCTCAAGTGCGGCGCGGATAAGGTCAGCGTCAACTC
>OJKW01001999.1_pt1 | contig 10630 bp, 9 predicted proteins | sample 1596591 | NCBI WGS metagenome assembly OJKW01 (sample SAMEA4350166, study PRJEB24818) | metagenome | biome: human; feature: gut; material: faeces | place: Denmark | collected 2013-09
AGGCATAGTACGGATTCCCATCAGAATCGACCAGCTTAAATTGATGCACAAAGTTTGTTCGATTAAACTCATTGTCTTTCCAATACCCGATCATCACTGTGCTCTGCAGCCCACTGCCTGCGTATTTCAGCTGATTTTGCAGCGGCAGTTTACCATCATAGTCCGTATCCCCGTTTACCTCGCCGAGATGGTCCTTCCACGCCTCCATCTTGTCAAACTGGCCCTGCGCCGGCTGCGGGGTATTGTAGCTCAGCTTACCGTTGTTTCCCCCTTCGGATACCTCTCCCATCCAGCCGCTCAGGTACCATTTCCCATCGGAGACGGACAGGGCTTCTTCCAGCACTTTGGTGTCGGTGACGCGGGTCTTGGTGGTGGTGATCTTCTGCAGGCCGTTTTCCAGCGTCTCGATCTTCGTCGTGGTGGCGTAATACGCGCCGAGGACGGGGTCGCTGTAGCTGGGAGTGCCCTCGGTATAAGTGACCTTGGTATAGCCGATCACGTTACCGCTGGTGTCGATCAGCGGCAGCACCTCTTCGCCGCTGACGGGCTTGCCGTCCGCATCTCTCTGCACAGGCGTTGTGATCTCCGGCTTTTCGGGCAGCTCGAAGCTGTAGGTGGTGTCGCCGTCCTGGCCGACGGTCGCCTGATCCGGGACCTCGGGCTTTACCGTCTCGTCGGTGACGGAGCCGGTGGTCTCGGTGGTCCTGGTATAGCCCGTCACATGGCCTTCGTCATCCTTTGTCAGCGTGACGGTCTCGACGGTCACGGTGCCGTCAGGCTTCGTGACGGTTTTGGTATATGTATTGGCGTCCTTCTTGACAATATTGGTGATCGTGCCGTCCTTGCCCTGTTCGGATCTCAGACTCCCGTCATTGGCCCAATCCGGGACAGTCTTATCCTTGAGCCAGGCGGAGACGTTGCCCGTTGTTCCTTCTTTCGGGTCGTCATTTGTATTCTTTCCCGGCTCCACGGTCACTTCCACGCTGCCATCCGGCTTGCTGTCCGCGACATCCGTTGTGTTCGGCTTCTCGGGCGGATCGCCCGCGCCCGGTGTGGTGGTCGTGGTCTCGCTGCCCGCGACGGCGCCGGTCTGGTCGAGCAGGTCTCCGTTCGGGGCGGTGACAGTGATATCCGTCGTCTTTTCCTCGCCGTTTACCGTCCTTGTTGTTCCGGCTTCCGTGGTCGTCCCTTTCCACGTCTTCTCCGTCGTCGTGGTCGTCGTGGTCTGGCCGGGGGCGGGGGTGTCGGATTTGGTCTCGGTATTCGTGGCCTCGGTCACGGTTGGGTCTTCCACAGTGCCTGTCGGTGGGTCGGCGGCGAGGGCGGTGGCGCTGAGCAGCCCGATGCACAGGCTGGCGATCAATAAACAGCTGATGCGTGTACGGAATTTGCGTTTCATGTTCAGTTCCTCCTGTTTTTTCAATAGGTCTGTTCTGCGGCGTTTGTGCCCTGCGGACACCCATGCCTTTTCCGGTATGGCACAGGTTTTGGTTGATATGGATACAAGATTCAGTTCTTCCAGACTTTCTTTTTCATGCAGGATTATACCACCCGCACCCCGGAAAGGCAGTCGAAAAACAGCCCCGGCAGGACATCTGGAAACGGATGCTCTGCCGGGGCTGTTTTGTGCCGGTTTTTCAGTCGTTGGGGGTATCGGTCAGGACCTTGCCGATGTTCCACAGATGGGCCGCGCGCTGCGCGGCGTCCAGCCGCTCGGCCGGGCGCTCATAGCGGATCTCCGCCGTGTGCGAGCCGCAGTCGAGGCAGGCCACGTAAAAGCACCAGCCGTTTTCCTCCTCCATCAGTCCCGCGCCCCCGCAGATGGGGCATTCCTGCAGTTCGATCTCCTGATAGCTTTCCATTGTTGACGCTCCTGTTCCTTCCGGCCCGCGGGCCGTGCTGTTACGCTCCAGTATAGTCCATCCGCCGCGCCGCGTCAACCAAAACCGCACTTGACGCTCCGCCCCGCCGCCCGCTATACTAGGGTGTATCTGAAAACTCCCAACGCACCCGGACAGCGGACCTTTTCACGCTGCGCTGCACCATTTTTCCTTGAAATACGTCAGTATTCCTGCGAAAAAATGTCTTGCTCAGCGCAAAAATTTCTCGCTGCCGGTCACATTGGGAGTTTTCAGATACACCCTAAAGAAAAAACGAAAAGAGAACGCCCATGAAAGAAAAAACCGTCTTTTTTGACCTCGACGATACCCTGTATGACCGTTCCGGCCCGTATCTGGCCGCGTTCCGCCAGTTTTTCGGCGGGCGGTATGAAGACAAAGCCGCGCAGGCCTATCAGGCCGTCATGCACCGCGGCTACGAGGTCTTTACCGCCGCCCACACCGGCAAGATCAGCATGGACGCCATGCACATCTACCGCCACCAGATCGGTCTGCTCGACGTCGGCATCCGCATCACGGCGGCGCAGGCGCTGCAGCTGCAGGCCATCTATGCCGCGCAGCAGCAGCGGATCACGCTGTCCGCCGCCGTCCGCGCCGCGCTGGACTACTGCCGGGAGGCGTACCGCGCCGTCGGCGTCATCACCAACGGCAGCGTCGGCCCGCAGCAGGGAAAGCTCCGCAGCCTCGGTCTGGAGCATTGGGCCGAGGCGAAGCTCGTGTTCATCTCCGACGCCTGCGGCGTCATGAAGCCCGCGCCGGAGATCTTCCGTCTGGCGCAGGCGGCCGCGGGCGGCGGGCCGTGCGTCTTCGTCGGCGATTCGTGCTCGCAGGACATCGCCGGGGCCTCCGCCTGCGGCTGGCAGACCATCTGGCTCAGCCGCACCGGCGAGTCCCCCACCGCCTCGCCGACCCTGACCGCCCACGCCGAACAGGACCTCCTCCCCTGCCTGCAGGCACTGGCGGAGTGAAGAAAAAGCTCCCCTCTCAGGGGAGCTGTCTGCGAAGCAGACTGAGAGGTTGTATCAAATTTGCCACAACCTCTCCGTCTCGGCTTCGCCGAGCCACCTCCCCTGAGAGGGGAGGCTTTTCTGCGCACCCATGGCTTCCCCTATGAGGGGAAGCCATAAAACGCCCGGCTCCCCGATAGGGAGCCGGGCGTCTGGTTTGTATTTACGCGTTCGCGCGATAGAGGAACGTCACGATCTGGGCGCGGGTGCAGAGGGCATCCGGGGAGAAGGTGATTGCGCTCGTGCCGCTGGTGACGCGGAGGGCGACGGCCCAGGCGACGGGGGCGGCGCAGTAGCTGGTCTCGGGGACGTCCGTGTAGCCGCTGTTCGCGTAGCCGGAGGGCGAGCCTGCCACACGGTAGAGGAAGGTCACGATCTGGCCGCGGGTGCAGGGGGCATCCGGGGAGAACGTGGTCCGGCTCGTGCCCTTCGCCACGCCGGTCTGGACGGCCCAGAGGACGGCGTCATAGCAGTAATCCGTGGACTTCACGTCCACAAACGGGTTTTCCGCCAGCGCGGGCGCCGGGCAGCCGGCCGCGCGCCAGAGGAAGGTCACCGCCTGCCCGCGCGTGCAGGCCGCGTCGGGCGAGAAATGCTTCGCATCCGTGCCGGAGGCAACGCCGTTCTTCACCGCCCAGCGGACCGCCTCGTTGTAATACGCGCCGCCAGCCACATCGGAGAACGGGTTCGACCCGATCGCCGCCGGGAGCCAGAAGGGCAGATCGCTGTCGGCAGACTTTTCCGTGACGGTCAGCGTGACATAGATGAAATGCGTCGCGCCGGTCTCGGTGTAGACGTAGATAGTGTCGTTATACGTACCGGGCTTCAGGCCGTCCACCGGGGTGATGGTCACGGTCATGCCGCTGATGTCGGCGGTAAAGTAGTTGTGGTCAGACTCCGCACGATCAAGTGCAATCGTGCCGGTGAAGCCGACGGTCGCACTGGTGCTTCCGCCTTCCGCGATGATGCCGAGGTCGACATTCTTGCTCTGACCGTAGATGCTGTCATCCTTGTCTTCGGTCCACTTGGCGTAGTACGTTTTGCCGACAGACGCATCGGTCACTGCGCTGCCGCTGAAGTCTTCACTCTCATACCAGCCTTCAAACTTGTAGCCATCTTGGATAGGAGTGGCCAAAGTAGCTTCGGAGAATGCTGTATTCTCAGCAAAGATGCCGCCCGATGTAAGGGCATATATATAGTTGGTTACATGCTTAGATTTCTTTACTTCATTGAGTACACTGTTAGACTTTGCGTAAATAATGCAACTTTCATTTTCATCAAGAACCCAATTTCCCCAAGAGCTCAACTCATCAACTCTTGTCAGGTCAATGTAATTTGCTCCCGTCGCCTTAAACGCGCTATTGCCGATAGAAATCTTCGGACTGTCAACTCTGATTCCAGAAATATCGGATAATAGCCCATTGCCGTTAGTCCTACCTGTCCAAAATGCTTGGTTTTCAATTTTTGTCACACTATCTGGGATTACAAGCATACCTGACAATGTTGCAATGCCATAAAACGCATCAGGTCCAATTGTTTCCAAGCCGTCAGGAAGGGTCAAACTCGTCAGGCTTGTCTCCCTAAAAGCTTTTAGCCCGATAGTCTTTGTCTTGCCCTTGAATGTGATACTTTTAAGGCTCTGGCATTTTTCAAATGCAGATTCAGAAATACTCTCCACATTTTTGCCAATGGAAACGCTTGAAATGGATGTACAGTTCATAAAGGCCCAATTTTTAATTTCACGAACACTATCAGGAATAACAAGTTCTCCCGTTAGTCCCGTGCAGCCTTTAAATGCATTACCGCCGAACTTTTCTAAACTATTAGGCAAAGCTAATGACGTCAAGGATGTACAATTCTCGAACGCCCCGCCAGTAATCGAAGTAATTCCGTCAGCCAATTCAACGGAAGCCATGTTCGAACAATTATAAAATGTCCGGTTACCCACATTTGTTACGCCATGTGTAACAATTCCTTTGGTTATATTGCTAATGTAGTCTTTCCATGGGCGTTCATCATTTTGGCCTTTTACAGTAAAATCTTTCATTGCCCCGGTGCCGGAGATGGTCAGGGTATAAGTCGGATTGACAGCATCTTCGTTATTTTGCGTCAGATTCCACGTGACGCTGGATTCGTTGCCTGCGACACCGCAGGTTCCGAACGTAGCTGGGTCTTCCGCAAGCGCCGCCGTCGGCAGCAGCGTCACGGCCAACATCAGCACCAATATCCATGCGAGGAGTCTCTTTTTCATGGTTTCTTCCTCCTGATCAAAAAGTTGTTCTGTTTCCTGACGGGAAACAGAAACAGGAGATATCTCCTGTTCGAAATTCATTGAAATTTTACCACATAAAGTCAGGTTTTTCAAGTGGGGGAACGGTGTTTTTTAAGTGGATGCTACAGAAATTTTATAATATTTTGAAATTTCCGGCGTTCGAATCCCTTCAGTCACCTTCGGTGACAGCGTCCCTACCCCTTTTGTCCCTTCGGGACATTTCCCCCTGATAGGGGGAATCGGCCCCTGAAAGGGGAGCCAAGGGGTGCGGCGCACCTCGCTGCCTTCCCCTCATAGGGGAAGCCATCCGCTGCGGCGGGGCTTCAGCCCTCACGCGCGGCGGCCGAGCTGATAGAAGGCGACGGCGCTGGCGGCGGCGACGTTGAGGGAGTCGACGCCGTGGTGCATGGGGATGCGGACGGTGAAGTCGCAGGCGGCGATCGTCGCGTCCGCGAGCCCGTCGCCCTCCGTGCCCATGACGACGGCGAGCTTCTCCGCCTGCATCAGGCGCGGATCGTCGAGACGGACAGAATCGTCCCGCAGCGCCATGGCCGCCGTCCGGAAGCCCTGCGCGCGCAGCAGCGCCGGCCAATCCTCCGGCACATACGCCCACGGCACCTGAAAGACCGTGCCCATGCTCACGCGGATGGCGCGGCGGTACAGGGGATCGCTCCCCGCGCTCGTCAGCAGCACCGCGTCCATGCCCAGCGCCGCCGCGGAGCGGAAGATCGCGCCGAGGTTCGTCGGGTTCATCACATTTTCCAGCACCGCCACGCGCGTCGCGCCCCGCAGCACCGCCGCCGGGTCCGCCAGCGGCGGCCGCCGCATGGCGCAGAGCATCCCGCGCGTGAGATGAAAGCCCGTGAGGTTTGTCAGCACATCCTCCTCCGCCGCATAGACCGGCACGCCGGGGCAGCGGGCGAGCAGCGCCGCGCCCTTGCCGGTCACGTGCTTCGTCTCCATCAGAAACGATACCGGCGCGCATCCCGCGTCCAGCGCCCGGCCGATGACCAGCGGGCTTTCCGCCACGAACAGGGCGTTCTGCGGGTCGGCCCGGTTGAGCAGCTGATTTTCCGTCAGGCGGGCGTACACGTCCAGCTCCGGCGCGTCAAAGTCGGTGATCCTGCGCAGATCCATAATTTTTTCTTCCTTTTGTCTGTTTTTTCAGCAGTATTATAACATTGACAAGTGCCGGCCGCAACTTTATAATCGCGGGTAGAAACGCAGAAAGTGAGAATGTACCATGTATCAGCTTGCGATCTTTGATCTCGACGGCACGCTCCTCGACACGCTGGCCGACCTGCGGCAGGGCATCAACTACGCGCTCGGCACGCAGGGCTTCGCCCCGCGGTCGATGGCGGAGGTCCGCGCCTTCGTCGGCAACGGCATCTGGAAGCTCGTCGAACGCGCCGTCCCGGCCGGGACGAGCGAGGCGCAGATGGACGCCGTCTACGAAGCCTTCAACCCCTACTACGCCAGGCACTGCGCCGACCTGACCGTGCCGTATGACGGGATCCTCCCGCTGCTGCAGAAGCTGCAGGCGCGGGGCGTGGTCTGCGCGCTGGTATCGAACAAGCCGGACTACGCCGTGCAGACGCTCGCGGCGCAGTATTTCCCGGGTCTACTCGCCGCCTCCGCCGGGGCGAAGGACGGCGTGCGGAAAAAGCCCGCGCCGGATTCGGTCTTCGCCGTCATCCATCAGCTGGGAGCGGAGGGGCTGCGCGCCGTCTACATCGGCGACTCCGAGGTCGACCTGCAGACCGCGCAGAACGCGGCGCTGCCCTGCATCTCGGTCAGCTGGGGCTTCCGCGACCGGAGCGTGCTGGAGCAGGCCGGAGCGGCGTGCATCTGCGACACGGTGGACGCGCTTTATCAGGCCATCTGCAACGGATAAAAACAGCCCGCGGCATCACGCATGCCGCGGGCGTTTCTTATTTCCGGTTCAGTCTCCGGCAGACGGCCTTGACCGCGCCGATGCAGACGCAGATCCCTCCGGCTACCAAAACAGACGTCAAAAGCTCCATGATGCCCCTTCCTTTCTTGTCTGCAGCTGCTCCGGCAGCCGGGGCAGCTGCGCAAGCACGGCGCAGGCCGCGCTGTACGCGTCCTCGGCGTTCAGGCCCAGCGACTGCTGCATCCGGCTGGACAGCTGCTGACAGCAGCCCGCATAGCGCTCGGCCTCGGCCCGGCCCGCGGGCGTCAGAAAGACGTTGCCGTATTTTTTCTTCTCCGCCAGCCCCGCACTGCACAGATTCCCGATCATGGAATGCACGCTCGGCTTCGTCACGTGCAGCTGCCCGGCGATGTCCATGCACCGCGCGCCCGTCTCGTTCTTGCACAGCTCGAGCAGGATCAGCAGATATTTGATTGCAGACGCGGTCAGCGGCTTGGGTGCATTCGTCATTTGGAACCTCCGGTCCTGCGCCGGGAAAGCGGGCGCGGCGTTTTGGTGGTGTTTTTTGTTCTTTTGGTTAGTCATCTCTAACCTTCCGATAGTTTAACACCTCTAACCCGCGCTGTCAAGCTTTTTTTCGCGCCTGTGCACCGGCCGGGATCCGACGGTTTTCTTCCGGCCGGTCTTCTGCTATAATATCTTCAAAATATACGCCGGAAAGGAACCGATATCATGAAAAGCACTGCAAAAGAGCTGGCGCTCGGCGGGATGTTTACGGCGCTTGGCGTCGTGTTTCTGTGCCTCGGCGGGATCGTACCGCTGGCGCTGTACGCGTGCCCGATCCTGGCGTCGGCCGTGCTGCTGCCGGTGCGGGAGAACTGCCGGAGGAGTGTCGTCTGGAGCTGCTACGCGGCGATCGCCGTGCTCGGGACGCTGCTTGGCCCGGATAAGGAATCGGCGCTGCTGTTCGTCTTCCTCGGCTACTACCCGATCGTCAAGCCGCGCTTCGACGCGATCCGCAGGCGGCCGCTGCGCCTCGCGGCCAAGCTCCTGCTGGCCATCGCGGCAGTCGGTGCGGAGTACGCGTTTTTGCTGTTCGTGCTGCGGCTGGAGGCCGTCGTCACGGAGCTCTCATCCACCGCCCCCGCCCTCCTCTGGGCCACCGCCGCCCTCGGCCTCGCCCTCTTCCTCCTCTACGACCTCTGCCTGGACAGGCTGACGGCGCTGTATCGGAGGAGGAGAAAATAAGGAAAGCCCAAAGGCCTCCCCTTCCAGGGGAGGTGGATCGGCGAAGCCGAGACGGAGAGGTCGTGCTGGGAAGAGACCACCTCTCAGTCGCCTGCGGCGACAGCTCCCCTGAAAGGGGAGCCTTTCCGCTGCGGCGGGTTCACCCCTCAGGCGCTCCGCGCCAGCTCCCCTTGACAAGGGGAGCCTTGGGTGCGTACAAAACAAGAAAATCTCCCCGCAAAAAGGTGCAGACCAGCAAATCTGGTCTGCACCTTCTATTGACTGCAAATATTCAACCGCAACTGCTCACAAATTCGGTGTCCTGTATCAGGCGGCGCGTAGTAAAAAACTCGTAGAGTGACTATCGAGTGGAACGACGCCTAAAAAATAGGGCCTTGCCTAAAATCAGATGCAAAATGCACCCCGTACCCCCAAGCGCCCTTTTCTCCCCTATCTTTTCCCGCGCAAGGGAAAAGATAGGGCCGTCGGAGACATACAGCAGTTCCAAATTTGATACAACCTCTCAGTCTCGGCTGCGCCGAGCCAGCTCCCCTGGGAGGGGAGCCTTTTCGTTATCTTCTGTCCACTGGGCGTAGAGGCTGCGCATCCAGGCCGGGACGTCCATGCCGTAGACGGCGTTGAGCCGCTCCGGGGTCAGGACCTGCGCGGCCGGGCCGTGGGCGATCTGGCGCCCATGATCCATCAAAAGCGCGTCCGTCCCGAACGACCGGGCCAGCGACAGATCGTGCACCACGCTCACCACCGCCCGCCCCGGCTCGCGGAGCCAGCTGCCGATGAGCGCGAAGATCTGCTTCTGATAGATGAGATCGAGGTGGTTCGTCGGCTCGTCGAGCAGCAGCAGCTTCGGGTCCTGCGCCAGGACCTGCGCGAGGAACGTCCGCTGCAGCTCACCGCCGGAGAGCGTCAGCACCGACTGCCGCCGCTTGTCCTGCAGACCGGCGAGGGTGAGCGCCTGCTCGACCTTCTCCCGGTCCTCCGTCTGGCTGCGGCCGAACAGGCCGCCCGCGTACGCGAACCGGCCGAGCCGCACGACCTCCTCGACCGTGAAGCCGTAGCCGACGAAATGATTCTGCGCCAGCACGCCGATCGCCTGCGCGCGCAGGGCGGGCTTCATCTTCGCCACGTCCTGGCCCGCGAACAGGACTCTGCCCGTATAGGGCACGCCCTGCGTGACGGCGTTCAGGGCCGTGGACTTGCCCGCGCCGTTCGGCCCGACGATCATGAGCCACTGCCCTTCCTCGACGGTGAACGAAAGCCCGTCGACGATTTTTTTCTGCCCAAACTGCACCGACAGGCGCGAAACTTCCAGCATCGGCATGCTCAGTGCTCCTTTCTGGACTGATAGAAGATGACGACGAACACGATCGCGCCCACGAAGCTTGTCACCACGCCGATCGGCAGCTCCAGCGGGTTCAGGAGCGTCCGCGCGACAAGGTCCGCCAGCATGAGGAAGACCGCGCCGCCGAACATCGCCGCGGGCAGCAGCCGCCGGTGGTTGGGTCCGACGAGCATCCGCGCCATATGCGGCGTCACGAGGCCGACAAAGCCGATCGTCCCACCGATGGAGACGCAGACGCCGATGAGCACCGAGACCGTAATGAGCAGCACGAGCTTCGCGCGCTTGACATCCACGCCGATCTGGCGGGCGTTGTCCTCGCCGACGGCGAAGGCGTTGAGGATCTGCGCGTGCAGCAGGATCACCGCGCCGCACATGGCCAGCGCGAGTGCCAGCACGGCGGCATTCTGATACGTGCTGCCGCTGAGCGAGCCCATGGTCCAGAAGGTGATCTTCTGGACCTTATCGGCGGCAAAGGTGATGACGATGCTCATGATGCTCGAGACGAACATCGAGAAGATCACGCCGATGAGGATGATCGTATTGGTCGAGAGCGACCGGTCGAGCTTGTACGAAAGCCCGAGGATGACCAGCAGCGAGCCGAACGCGAACAAGATCGCCATCACCATCGTCCCCGCAAACGGGAAGCCCGGCAGCGTGACGCCGAAGGCGATGGCGCAGACCGCGCCGAGCGACGCGCCGGACGAAACGCCGAGCGTCGAGCCGTCGGCCAGCGGGTTTTTGAGCAGTCCCTGCATCGCCGCACCCGCGAGAGACAGGGCCGCGCCCGTCAGCGCCACGCACAGCACGCGCGGCAGCCGGATGGGCATGATGGACGAGACGAGCCCCGCGGGCAGCGCGCCGCCCGTGAGCTACGCGGCGAAGAACGCCAGCGTGTCGCCAAGCGGCACTCGGACGCTGCCGATGCAGATGCAGAGGCACAGCACCGCCAGCGTCACGACCGCAAACAGAAGA
>OJKW01002007.1_pt1 | contig 10613 bp, 10 predicted proteins | sample 1596591 | NCBI WGS metagenome assembly OJKW01 (sample SAMEA4350166, study PRJEB24818) | metagenome | biome: human; feature: gut; material: faeces | place: Denmark | collected 2013-09
TAGTAACGCAGGCGGACAGCAACCTCTGCGGTGCTGCCGTGGATGTCGGTGGTAATGAAATAGTCCTCAATGCACTGTTCCGGGCGGCGCAGCAGGTAGACATCACGGAAAATGCCGTTCATGCGGAACATATCCTGATCTTCCATGTAGCTGCCATCGCACCATTTCAGCACGAGGACCGCCAGATGGTTGGTGCCGTCCTGCAAAAACTTCGTTACATCGAACTCGCTTGTGGAATGGGCGACCTGACTGTACCCGACAAACTGACCGTTGAGCCAGACGTAGAAGCAGGAGGCAACGCCCTCAAAATTCAGAAATGCGCGCGGGGCAGCGGCATCCTTTTGGTAGGTGAAGTCGTAGAGGTAAGCGCCGCAGGGATTCTCTTTGGGAACATACGGCGGATCAGCGGGAAATGGATAACGGATGTTGGTGTACTGGTGGTGATCGTAACCGTGGTTCTGCCACACGCTGGGGACCGGGATGCTGTCAAAAGCGGAGGCATCATAGCCGATCTCATAGAAAGCATCCTGCAAGTCATAAATACTGGCGTAGTACCGAAATTTCCAGCTGCCGTTCAAAAGCTGGAAGCGATCCGAGGTCTCGCGGTGCTCGACTAAGGCATCGCTGCGCCGGGATGACGGAATGTAATAGGCACGATTCGGCATGGTACCCACATGCAGTGAGTGCGGGTCCTCGTAATAGTGCGGAATAATCATCCATTCTCCTCCTGTGATTTATACAGTTCTGCTTGCGTTTCGTCTGAAATTATTATACAATTTCTATATACAATAAAACATAAACGGTATTGCACTAAATATGCACAAAATCAATGGCTTTTTGTAAAGTGAAGGTAAAATGGACGAAGCACCTCGCAATATTCACAAAAATGGGAGGGAATTTTTGTGTACATTAACTCTGGCTATCTGAACAATTCCCGTAAAGATTTCAAAGACAACTCCACGCCGTTGGTGGTGGGCAGCTGCGGCACCTACCGGCTAAAAACGCGTCCTAAGCTTCCGACCTACTGGCAGAAAGGGCGCAGGGATTACCAGATTTTATATGTGGCGAACGGCAAGACACATTTCTGGTTTGACGGCAGGGAAGAAATTGTCAGCGCGGGCTATATGGTGCTTTACAAGCCGGAAGAAATCCAAAAATATGTATATTATCTGGAAGATAACCCGGAAGTTTTCTGGATTCACTTCACAGGCAGCGATGTAAAGAACATACTGGCGTATCACGGCATCTCGCTCGATGAGCATGTGTTCTACTGCGGTGTGCTGCCGGATTACAAGGCGTTGTTCCGCAAAATCATTCAGGAGTTGCAGCTGTGCCGCTATGGGTACGAGGACTATATCGCATCGCTGTTCAACGATATTCTGCTGTTGGTGGACCGCCAACAGCATGAACAGAAAAAAGCCACCGGCAACGTCCAAGAGCAAATTGAACGCGCGGCGGCTTACTTCAACGAGAACTATAACACAAAGATCAGCATAGACGATTATGCGGAATCCCTGCACATCAGCACCAACTGGTTTATACACAATTTCAAACAGTACGCAGGTATGTCCCCGGCCCAGTACATCCTCTCCTTGCGCATGGTCAACGCCCAAAGCCTGTTGGAGCGGACGACCTACAACATCAAGGAAATTTCCGAAATCGTAGGGTATGAGAACCCGCTGTATTTCAGCAGGGTGTTTAAGAAAGAGATAGGGAAGTCACCGGCGCAGTATAGGAAAGAAATGATCCCTACTGAGGCAGTATAAGCGCGACAGATTATCTGCTAATGATTATGATGGATAAAATTTCGGATGTGACACGGCAAGACATCATTGACGTTATCCGCAATGGATTTGTAGTGTCTTTTGACGAGCCACAATATGATAGTATAAGTGGTAACTATATTGTCAGTTACAGAGCTAAAATATCCTATCATGGCCGACTGGACGAGCTTGGATTTTTGGAAAGACTGTATGACTTATAGCAGTTTTCAAAATTAAAGCGCATATCCGCAGAAGCGGAACCAGCCGGAACAATCAGAGATAGTCACAGAGTGAAAAGCATTCTGAATCGCATTTGGAAGAGCATCCAGCGTCCTCGCCTTGAATTTACGAAGGAAAGACTTCACCTTCGACCAGAGCTTTTCAATAGGATTCAGATCAGGACTATATGGTGGAAGATAAATGTATCGAACACCGGAGCTGTCCAGCAGATTTCTCACTGCCTTTGCATGGTGCGACTTCATATTATCCATTATGAGAACAGAATTTCCGTTCAGATGAGGCAGCAAATCAGTTTCCAGATACCGCTTAAACCTCTCCACAGTTGTTCCGTCTGAGAAAGTCGTATAGCGTAGTGTCCCATCCAACACCGTGATAAAGGGAGAAAAGCTGAATTATGTCGTTTGAAAAAGCAAAAGCGTATTTACAGGAAAAAGGTCTGGACGACCACATCATTGTGCTGAAGGAATCCAGCGTCACGGTGGCCGAAGCCGCGCAGGCACTGGGTGTGCAGCACGCCGAGATCGCCAAAACGCTGTCGGTTTTGCAGGGCGAAAAGCCCGTGCTTATCGTGACCGAGGGCACAGCCAAGTTGGACAACCCTTACGTCTGCCGCTTTGGCTTGCTCTAAAGCTGTGGCAAACTCCGGGTGCGCTGCGGTGTTGGGGCGCACCTCTATTAGAAGGAAGGCACAAATTATGAAGCATCGCATTGTGACCGCTGCGCAGATGAAGGAGATCGAGCGTGCAGGCAACGCCCACGGCCTGCCCTATCTGCAAATGATGGAAAACGCCGGGCTGGCCGCCTACACCCAGCTGCGGGCGCGCCTTCCGCTGGGCGGGGCGTTGCTCATCGTCTGCGGCAAGGGCAACAACGGCGGAGACGGCCTTGTGATGGCCCGCGCCGCCGCCCAAGATGGCTGGCGCGTGGTCGTCCTGCTGGCCGAGGGCGACCCAAAAACGCCCGATGCCATGACGAACTATGCACGCCTGGCAGACCTGCCGGTCACCAAATGCCGCGATGCGGCAGCGCTGGCAGCACAGCCCTTTGACGCCGTCGTGGATGCTTTGTATGGCACCGGGTTTCACGGCAGCCTTCGCCCGGCCGGGCTGGCTGCCTGTGCGCTGATGAATCGTCAGCGGGAAAGCGGCGCATTCGTGCTGGCCGTCGATCTGCCCAGCGGCATCAACACCGATACGGGTGAGGCCGCCGAGGGAGCCGTCCGCGCAGACCTGACCGTGACGTTTGACAGCTGCAAGCCCCTGCACACAGCTCCAAGCTCCGCACCCTTCTGCGGTGAGATCGTCTGTGCCGACATCGGCATCCGGGACGAATGGCACCCGGCAGGTCTTGCACAGCTTTAAACGCGGAATTTTGCCCTTACAAAAAAGCACTTTCCCTTATATTTGCATTGCAAATAAGGGAAAGTGCTTTTGTCTTGCTCACTATGAGGTTACTATCGCAAAGGATACGGTCAACTCCCAATAGCGAAAAGATAATACGGCAGCCTTCACTTTTTCAGCACTACGCACTCATAGGGGCGCAGCGTGTCGGCGGTGTCGGGGTAGTTACCCAGCAGTTTCTCGGCATCGGTCCAGCCTACGGGCAGGGGCTTGGCAATTTCCCGCTCCCGCAGGTTGCAGAGAACCAGCAGCTCCGTCTCGCCGTCGTACCGGCGATAGGCTAACAGATCCGCGTTGTCGGGGTACAAGAACTCGATTTTTCCCGCACTGATGACCGGCATTTTCTTGCGCAGGGCCACCAGCGTTTTGTAAAAGCTGCGGATGGAATCCGGGGCGTCCATTTGGGCAGCGGCGTTGATGGCCTTGTAGTTGTCAGCAATGCCGATCCACGGCGTACCGGTGGTAAACCCGGCGTTCTCGCTCGCGTCCCACTGCATCGGGGTGCGGCTGTCGTCGCGGCTGCGCTGGGCGATAATGTCCAGCGTCTCGGCCTCGGTCTTGTTCTGCTCTCGCAGGATCCTGTAGTAGTTGAGGCTCTCGACGTCGCGGTACTGCTCGATTTTTGTGAAGTGCGGGTTCGTCATGCCCAGCTCCTCACCCTGATAAATGTACGGTGTGCCGCGCATAAAGTGGATGGCCACCGCCAGCATCTCGGCGCTTTCCTTCCAGTAGGTCGTGTCGCTGCCAAAGCGGCTGACCGCACGGGGCTGGTCGTGGTTGCACCAGAACAGCGCATTCCAGCCGCCGTGGGCCTGCATCCCCTCCTGCCAGGTCTGGAACAGTTTCTTCATGGCGAGGTAATCAGGCTCCATCAATTCCCACTTTTGCCCGTCCTTGTAGTCGACCTTCAGGTGGTGGAAATTGAAGCACATCGTCAGCTCGTGATTGCCCTCAGCGGTATAGCCGATGCAGTTTTCCAGCGTGGTGGAGGACATTTCGCCAACGGTTATCATACCGTCGATGCCGCCCGCGGCGACCAGCTCCTTCAGGTACTTGTGGACGTTGCGGCCATCGGTGTAGAAGCGGCGGCCGTCGCCCGCAAAGTCGTCCTCATACACTTCCGGTTTGGAAATCAGATTGACCACATCAAAGCGGAATCCCTTGATTCCCTTCGCCTTCCAGAAACGGAGGATGTCGGCCATTTCTTCCCGCACCGCCGGGTTCTCCCAATTCAGGTCTGCCTGTGTCACATCGAACAGGTGCAGATACCACTTGCCCAGCTGCGGCACATACTGCCATGCCGGGCCACCGAACTTGGACACCCAGTTTGTGGGCAGATTGTCCGGGGTTCCGTTCTTAAAGATGTAGTAATCCTGATATTTCTTATCTCCTGCCAGTGCTTTTTTGAACCACTCGTGCCCAGTGGAGGTGTGGTTAAACACCATATCCAACATCAGGCCGATGCCGCGCCTGTCCGCCTCGCGGATAAGCTCCTCCAGATCCTCCATCGTGCCGTAGCGCGGGTCAACGGCACGGTAGTCGGCCACATCATAGCCGTTGTCGCGCTGGGGCGAGGGGAAGAACGGCGTCAGCCAGAGATAGTCAACGCCCAGGTCGGCGAGGTAGTCCAGTTTCGCTGTGACGCCCTTCAAATCGCCGAAGCCGTCACCGTTCGAGTCCATGAAGGATTTCGGGTAAATTTGGTAGACAACTTTATCTTTAAAATCATTCATGGTACACACCTCACAAAATCAGGCAATGCCTTTCTTTTTGCCGACGCTGACGGTCAGCACAAAGGGCACAACGATGGCAATGACCATGCACAGCGCAAAGCTGAGCATATAGGCAGGCTGGATGGACAGAATGCCGGGGATGCCGCCGACGCCGATGGCGTTGGCCGTGGTGGAAGTAGCCACGCAGACAGCTGCCGCGATGGCCGAGCCGATCATGCCGCAGATGAACGGGAAGTGGAATTTGAGGTTGACGCCGAACATAGCAGGCTCGGTAACGCCGAGGTAGCAGGAGATGCAGGAGGGTACGTTGACCTCCTGGGCGTCAGCATTTTTGCGCTGTAAGTAGATCATGCCAAGGACGGCAGAGCCCTGCGCAATGTTGGACAGCGCGATCATCGGCCACAGCATCGTGCCGCCGAAGTCGGCAATCAGCTGCATATCAATGGCGTTGGACATGTGGTGCAGGCCGGTGATGACGAGCGGGGCGTAGACAAAGCCGAAGATAGCACCAAAGACCACGCGGAAGGAGCCGGAAATGCCGGCGTAGACAACATCAGAGATGACGGAGCCGATCTTCCAGCCGATGGGGCCAAGGATGGTATGAGCGACGATGACGGACAGGACCAGCGAGCAGAACGGTACAACGATCATCGAGATGACCGGCGGGCAGATCTTGCGGAAGAATTTTTCCAGATACACCAGCGTGAACGCGGCCAGCATGGCAGGGATAACCTGTGCCTGGTAGCCAATCATGTTGATGGTGAAGAAGCCAAAATCCCATTTCGGGATGTCCGCTGCTGCCGTGGACGCGACGGCGTAGGCGTTCAGCAGCTGGCCGGAAACAAGCGTCAGGCCGAGGACGATGCCCAGGCTCTGGGTCGTGCCCATCTTTTTCGTGACGGACCAGCAGATGCAGACCGGCAGCATGTGGAAAACGGCCTCGCCGATCAGCCAGAGGAAGCTGTCCACGCCCGACCAGAATTGGCTGATGTCGCACAAGGTCTGAGTGCCGTTATTGAAGAGATAGATGCTGTCGATGCAGTTGCGGAAGCCCAAAATCAGACCGCCCGTAATGATGGCAGGGATCAGCGGGGCGAAGATCTCGGCCAGCACGCTCATAACTTTTTGCAGGGCGTTCTGGTTCTGCTTGGCCGCGCTCTTGACAGCCTCCTTGGAGACACCGTCGATGCCGGAGACCGCGATGAAATCATTGTAGAAATCGTTGACCGTGTTGCCGATGATGACCTGGAACTGGCCCGCCTGGGTGAAAGTGCCCTTGGCGGATTTCAGTGCCTCGATCTTGGCAACGTCCGCCTTGGCGGGATCGTTGAGGACAAAGCGCATACGCGATACGCAGTGGGATACCGCCGCAATGTTCTCTTTGCCGCCAACGTACTCAAGCAGCTGCCGCGCGTCCTGTTCGTATTTACCCATGATGTTTTCCTCCTTTTGCCCGGTAGAGCGGGCATCTTCGAACTTGTTCATACAAGTTCTTCTTACAGCCACAGAATACCAGACTTGTTCATACAAGTCAATATGCTTTTGCAAAAAAGCAGTGCAGTACGCCTATTTTCGGCACTGCTCACAAGTTGCCCACTTGAAAATCAGCCGAAAAGACAGTATACTAAAGTAAATGTTTGAACAAGTTGTGAGGTACACACCATGCCAAAGGCAAAATATGAGGGCATTTATCACAGCATCAAAAAACGCATCGAGGCGCAGGATTACCCCTATCAATCGCTGCTGCCCAGCGAGAATACCTTAATAGAGGAATACGCCTGCTCCCGCAACACAGTTCGACGCGCATTGGCGGAGCTGGTAGCCGACGGCTATGTGCAGACCATGCAGGGGCGCGGCGTGCGGGTCATCTACCAGCCGGTGGGCAAAACGACGTTTACCATCGGCGGCATCGAGACGTTTCAAGAAACCGCCCGCCGCAACCGCCTTCACGCCGTGACGAAGGTCACGAAGTTTGAGACTGTCATCGCCGATGAGTGCTTTGCCGCCAAGAGCGGTTTCTCGGTTGGGGATGAGCTATGGAGTATTGAACGCGTGCGGTATCTCGACGGCAAAGCGCTGATTCTCGACGTCAACTACTTTTTAAAGGAGTTTGTCCCCGGCCTGACGCCGCAGATCGCGGCCAGCTCAATCTACGATTACATTGAGAACACACTGGGAATGCAGATCATCACCAGCAAGCGCCGCATCACGGTGGAACACGCCACCGCCCGCGACGAAAAGCTGCTGGACATGGGCACCTATGGCTGCGTGGCCGTCGTCGTGAACCAGACTTTCAACGCCGCCGGTCTGCTGTTTGAGTACACCCAGTCCCGCCACCAACCGGACTATTTCTGCTTTCAGGACATTGCCACGCGGAAAAAGTGAGCGGCAGACACCCGGCGCAGGGGTATCCACCTGGAATTTTGCGCTGGGCCGGAGCTCCGGCAAAATGGGTTTTAGGGTGTCCCTTCAGCAAAGAACAAGAAGGATGGCCACAACGGTCATCCTTCTTGTTCTTTGCTGCCTCTATTTTGCGTAAAAAAATGCAAGTGACAATAGGCGCATAGCAAAAGCGATAGGGTAAAATCCGTCTCTACATAACTTCGCTAAATCAAAGTTTAGCGAAGGATAGGGGCTTCAGGCGATAGCGGTGGTATTCCATACTTTTCCGTTGTCGCTTGCATTTTTTTACGCAATTTTGTGAGTTTTTATTATACCTCTTTCGGCTAAATTTCTTTACACCTTCAGCATCCTGTATCCAATGCCGATATGCGTCTGGATATACTGCGGCGAATCCGGCTCGGATTCCAGCTTTTTGCGCAGCGTAGCCATAAAAACACGCAGCGAGGCCACGTCATTGTCCCAGGAACTGCCCCAGACTTCGTGGGTGATATAAGTATGGGTCAGCACTTTGCCGCAATTCTTGGCCATGACGCAGAGCAGCCTGTACTCGATGGGCGTCAGGTGCAGTTCCTGCCCTTTCAAGGTGGCACAGCCAGCCGCAAAATCAATTTGCAGATCACCGTTGGTAAAAACCGAACAACCGGCGGCGTTTTGCAGCATCGAGATGCGGCGGAACGTTACCCGCAGCCGCGCCAGCAGCTCCTCTACCGAGAACGGTTTCGTCAGGTAGTCGTCGGCACCGCTGTCCAAGGCTTCGATTTTATCGCTGTCCTCGCTGCGGGCACTGATAACGATGATGGGCATCGCAGACCAACTGCGAATACGGCGAATCACCTCGATACCGTCCAGATCAGGCAGACCAAGATCCAACAGCATCACATCCGGTGCATGGATCGTTGCCTGTTGGAGTGCTTCGGACGCAGTAGCCGCCGCAATGTACTTGTAATCCTGCGTTTTCAGTGTCGTGGTAATCAGGTTGCGGATAGGCGCATCGTCCTCCACAACCAGAATCAAGGGTTTATTCATGCAAAGAAACCTCCCCAAGGGGCAGTGTAAAAGTAAAGATGCAGCCGTGCGGCTTATTGTCGGACAGTGTAATGGTGCCGCCGTGGGCTGCGATGATCGTGCGGCATAAGGCCAGTCCCAGCCCAAGGCTGCGGCGGCTGTCCGAAATGCGTTTTTCCCCGGTGGAGAACATTTCAAAGACCTTTTCTTTTGCTTCGTCGGGAATACCGGGGCCGTCATCGCTTACCCGAATTACGGCGCTTTCCCCCTGCGCCGCAGCGGAAAGGACAATGTGCGACCCGGCAGGCGTGTATTTGATGGCATTATCCACCAGATTGATCAGGACCTGCACAACCAGCTTGGCATCCATGTGCGCCAGCAGCAGATCATCGTCCATCTGTACAGTAATCGTGTGCTGCCCGCCGTGCCGGTTGGTATGGCGCAGTGCTTCTTCAAACACTTCACTTACTAACTCTGTAGAGATGGACAGATTCATCCGCCCATCCTCAATGCGGGAGATGGAAAGAATGTTCTCCACCAGATTGATGAGCCACATAGAGTCGTCGTAGATGTCCAGAAACGTTTGCTTGCGGGTGGGGTCGTCCATCTTCTCATAGTTGCTGATGAGGTTGGAGGCATTGCCGGAAATGGATGTCAGCGGGGTACGCAGGTCGTGGGAAATCGTGCGCAGCAAATCGGCGCGCAGCTGTTCATTCTTGGCGCGGACGGCAGCGCGCTCTTTCTCCTCGGCATTGCGGATATTCTGAATCGCCAATGTGACCGTAATGATGGAAACGATCAGCATAATGGCAAAGGTGACAGGGTAGCCGCGCTCGTATGCGTGCAGCGTCAGGCGGGGCTCTGTAAAACAAAAATTGAAAAGCAGCACGCTGGAAAACGAGCTTAAAAAGCCGCAGAAATAGCTTTTGGTAAAAAGCGAGGTCAGCAATGTCCCCAGAATATACACCGATATGATATTTCTGGTAAAAGAGAAATACCAGAAAATATTGCCGATGCCGGTTGCAGCGGTCAGAATCAGCACCGTGATCAAAAGATCCTTTGCCTGTCGGACGGCCTGCTCTTTCATTGTATCGGGAGATGGCTTTTTAATATTCACAGCAAATCCTCCCTTCTGAAGGGTATCATACCATATTTCGGGCGGCATTACCAGCGCCGGAAGCCTTCACGCCGCTCAAATTGTGCGCGGCGAACGCTGCGCCAGAACGCATCACATTGGACACCAATAAAAACAAGAAAAAGTCCTGCGGCCAGAAACAGCAAAATCAGCAGTGCCGTTCTCAAATGAACCACTTCCCTTGCAAACGATCAGATATGAAAGCACCGGCTCAGGGCCTTGCCCTCGCCCAGCACCAGCAATGTGCCGTCACCGGGCAGAACCGTGTCCGAGTCAATGTTGACGTCGGCAATCCCGTTGCGCTTGATGCCCAGAATGTTGATGCTGTATTTCTTGCGGATATTGATGTCGCCAACGGTCTTTCCGATCCATGCAGAAGGCACAGACACTTCCAGAATGGCGTGGTCGTGATCCAGTTCGATATAATCCAGCACATGGTCGGAGCCGTAACGGATGGCTGCCCATTTTGCCAGCTGCTTTTCCGGGTAAATCACTTCATCTGCACCGTTGCGCAGCAGAAATTTGGCCTGCACATCCCGTTCCGCACGGGAAACAACCATTTTTGCTCCCAGCTCCTTCAGCAGGGAAGTGGTTTCGAGAGAACTTTGAAAGTTTCCGCTGATTGCCACAATGCAGACATCAAAATTGCGGACGCCCAACGCCCCCAGAAATTCCGCGTTGGTGCTGTCGCCGATCTGGGCGTTGGTCACAATGCTCAGCACTGCGTTGACGCGCTCCTCGTTTTCGTCTACTGCCATGACCTCATGGCCGAGTTTATTTAATTCTTCTGCAATATGGCGGCCAAATCGGCCCAAGCCGATCAATAAAATAGCTTTCATGGGATCTACCTTTCTTTTATCCTACGGTTATTCGTTCCTGCGGCAGCCGCGCCACGCTGCTTTTGCTGCCGGAGAGTGCTGCGTAGATCATGGTC
>OJKW01002017.1_pt1 | contig 10574 bp, 8 predicted proteins | sample 1596591 | NCBI WGS metagenome assembly OJKW01 (sample SAMEA4350166, study PRJEB24818) | metagenome | biome: human; feature: gut; material: faeces | place: Denmark | collected 2013-09
CAGTGTGACGGGGTGTATGTGACCCACATAAGAAATCTTGCCAAGGAGCGGTCCGGCCTGGTAAGCCTGGTGGCGAAGCTGGCGGGAGACCACAGGACCAGAACGTTTGAGATTGTGCGAAAACCGGCGGATCAGGGAGAGTATGAGGATTCGCTGATCACGAAGTACGGTATGATATACGAGAAAATGCGGGAGGTGATAGAAGATGATACAGTTTTATGAACCGTCGCACACCGCATATTATGACAGAAAGGCCATAGAACAGGATCTGAATCTTGTGACCATCGTCCGGGGAATGGCATTAAGGGAATACGAGGACGAGCCCCACATTCTGGAGGAACTGCTGCACCCCTTACAGGAAAAAGAACAGATACGCCAGAGGCAGCAGGTAGTGAAGGCCTGCTGTGAGCATCCGGAATTTATAAAGGAGTGCCACCGGCACATTGTGAAGGCTGCCGGGAAGTTAGAGGGAGAGATGGACTCTATCCTGGACAGCCGGGGAAAGAACCATCTGAATGAGACGCTGATCTCCACTCATCTGGAGGCACTGCGGACGGTGGTGTATGCTACTGCGGCACTGCAGCAGATCTGTGAAAGGGAAAAAGACAAACTGCAGGGAACCGGCCTGGACACTTTTGTGGAGGCATGGTTTACAGAACTGCCGCCGGAGCAGGTGAAGGAACAGATTGAACTGGTGGAAAATCTGGATGGATTTAAGAGAAAGGGCGAGATCACCCTGCGGGGACACATGGCAGAAGGTCTGCTTTTAAAAGACATGGAAGTGACGGATGCCAGAGAAAAGGTGCAAAAGGGCAGCAGAAAGTGGCTGTCCCGGGACAAAGGCAGCATGATCCTGGATGAAAGAATGTTTGAGAGTGCGGTGGAGTTTATCGATTCCGTGCTGGTAGAAATTTTGGAAGGATGCGTTCCTTATCTGAAAAAATGGCAGGAAAACTTCCGGCTGTTGCGCCGACAGGCTGCGTTTTTATACGGGTGCAGCAAACTGTACCGGCATGGACAGGAACTAAACTTCTTATTTTCCTTTCCGGAACGGGAAAAAGCAGAGATACTGGGATTGTATGATCTGTCGCTGGCGTTGCAGACCCACAAAAATCCGGTGTCCAATTCGCTGAAGATGGAGGGGTACGACGCCCTGGTCATTACCGGAGCCAACCAGGGAGGAAAATCTACTTTCCTGCGGAGCATGGGAATCGCCCAGGTGCTCTGTCAGGCGGGAATGTATGTGCCGGCGGGGCAGTATCCCCTTCAGGTGTATCAGGGGATTTTTACCCATTTTACCAGAAGAGAGGACGCCAGCATGACCATGGGCAAGTTTGAGGAAGAACTGGTGCGTATGCAGGAGATTCTCCGGCACGCTAAAAGTGGAAGCCTTATCCTGCTGAATGAAACATTTGCTACTACAACCGAGATCACTGCCTATCAGATTGCCATGGATCTGATGCAGGCGTGTCTGGATACAACAGTGGTAGTGTGGACGGTAACCCATATTACCTCTTTTGCCAGAGATTTGTATAAAAAGCAACCGGAGAGAGTGCTGTTTTTATCGGCAGGAAGAGAAGCTAATCAGGAACAGCGTTACACCATGGTGCCAAAAGAACCGGAAAACACCAGTTATGGACTGGAATTATATGACGAGATCATTGCGAGGAGGAAGGAATACCCATGTTAAAGATTGAGAATTTTACGAAAAAATACGGAGACAAAACAGCGGTAAGCCAGTTGGACCTTACCATTGGAAAAGGGGAGATATACGGCTTTATCGGACACAATGGTGCCGGCAAAACCACTACCATCAAAGCAGTGGCCGGGATCCTTGGCTTTGAGGAAGGGCAGATCTATATTGATGGGGTATCGGTAAAAGAAGATCCCATTGCCTGCAAGAAAAAGATGGCTTATATCCCGGATAATCCGGATCTCTATGAGTTTATGACGGGGATACAGTATTTGAATTTCATTGCGGACATCTACGGTGTCTCTTCGGAAGTGCGTCAGGAACGGATCAACCGGTATGCAGAAAAATTTGAGATGAAGAAGAACCTGGCTATGGGAATTTCATCGTATTCTCACGGAATGAAGCAGAAACTGGCACTGATCTCTGCCTGGATCCATGAACCAAGACTGATTATCATGGATGAGCCATTTGTAGGGCTGGATCCCAAGGCCTCCCATCTTCTAAAAGAGATGATGCATGAATTCTGTCAGGAAGGGGGCTCCATCTTTTTCTCCACTCATGTACTGGAAGTGGCAGAAAAACTCTGTGACAAAGTAGCCATTATCAAAGGCGGCAGACTGATCAGCTCCGGCACCATGGAAGAGGTAAAAGGAGATGCTTCTCTAGAAAAGGTATTCCTGGAAATGGAGGGTGAATCATGTTAAAAGACCTGATGAAAAAGCAGCTGATGGAGTTAAACCAGAGCCTGTTTGTCAATATGAAATCCGGCGAGAGAAAACCCCGGGCCAAAGTGATCTTGTCCATCACCATGTTTGCGGTGCTGATGATCGTAGTCATAGGAGGAATCTTCTGGCAGATGGCAGAAAGCATGAGTCCGCTGATAAAGGCAGGTGCCGGCTGGCTGTATATGCTGATCATGGCGGCGGTGTCAGTGGCGCTGGGCACCTTTGGAAGCGTGTTCAATACCTATGCCAGCCTGTACAAGGCAAAGGATAATGATCTGTTACTGTCAATGCCGGTACCGGCGGGATATCTTTTGCTTGTCCGTCTGACCGGAGTTTATTTTATGAGTGTCCTGTATAGCATGGTGGTGTATATTCCGGGGCTGATCGTGTATTTTTCTACGGCACAGAGGACATCGGCTGTGATCATCTGTGGAATTTTGTTTGGTATTTTGCTGACCCTCATTGTACTTATTTTATCCTGTCTGCTGGGATGGGGTGTGGCCAGGATCAGCAGCAAGCTGAAAAATAAGAGTGCCGTTATGGTCGTCGCCTCCCTGGCGTTTCTGGGATTGTATTATTTTATATATTTCAAGGCCAGTCAGATGCTGGAGACACTCCTTGGCAATATACTGGTGGCAGGAGACGCAGTAAAGAACAAGGCTTATGTGCTGTACCAGTTTGGACTGGGAGCAGCCGGTGAGGCAGTGCCGATGGCAGTGACTACCCTTGTTGTCCTTGTGGCACTGGCCGCCGTGGTATTTGTGATGAAACGAAGTTTCGTACAGATTGCTACTCAGGCTGAGCAGGTTACAAAGAAAGTGTACAAAGAAAAAATCGTGGCAAAAAGAAGCCTGAGACGGGCGTTGCTGTGGAAGGAATGTAAACATTTTACAAGCAGTGCCACCTATATGCTTAACTGTGCCATGGGAACTCTGATGCTGCCGGTGGCGGGTGTGGCGGCTATCGTTAAAGCACCTCTTTTGCTGCAGCTGCAGAAAGAGGTCTTTGGAGAGTATGTAGGAACTCTGGTGCTGATGCTGATCGGAGCCATTGCTCTGATGACATCCATGAATGATATAACGGCGCCTGCTATTTCACTGGAAGGAAAAAATATCTGGTTGTCCCAGTCACTGCCAGTAAAGCCGTGGCAGGTGCTTCGTTCCAAACTGGAGCTTCACATGTGGCTCACCGGAGTGCCGGCAGTCTTTTGCAGCATTTGTGTGGTCTGTGTTCTCCCGGTAACCCTGATGCAGGGAATCTGGCTGGTGCTCTGGCCCCTTTTGTATGTGCTGTTTGGGGCGCTGTTAGGATTGATGGTAAATCTGAAGCGGCCAAATCTGAAGTGGACCAATGAGACGGCTGCAGTAAAACAGAACTTTGGCGTAGTGGCGGTAATCTTTGGTAACTGGATCGTACTTGGCGTTCTGGCAGCAGGATATCTGAATCTGCCATTTACAGCGGAAGAGTATATGACAGTTTCTTTTGCGGTGCTTCTGGCAGTCTGCGCCGGAATGCTCCACTGGGTCCGGATAAAAGGAAGCCGCATCTTTGCATCTCTGTAAAAGAACAATAAAAAAACGCCTGTTGGCGTTTCTGAACAGTTATAAAGGCGGGTCATAGAACCCGCCTTGTTACAACCTCTTGTAATTGCTTAACTTTTATATAAAAACTAAGTCCATTAAAAATCGATTATAACTTTGTTACATTTGCAGCCTGTGGTCCCTTTTCGCCATCGATTACTTCGAATTCTACTTCGTCGCCCTCTTCCAAAACTTTGAAACCATCCATCTGTAATGCGGAGAAGTGTACAAATACATCTTTTCCCTCTTCGTCAGAAATAAATCCGAATCCTTTTTTGGCATTAAACCATTTAACTGTACCTTTCATGTGTTTTGCCTCCTAAAATAAATATTTCACACTCATTAACTTTACCATACCGCCCGTAAAATAGCAAGAAAATATTTTTGCGGTGTTGCCAATACCTGTAAAAATGTGATACTGTATAGTTATTGTGGATTTCGTATAAATTATACCTGTGAAATCAGTTTTTATAAAGGAGAAGAAAGAATGAACATCGAACATTGTAAAGCCTACAGACTTATATCCACCCAGGACATGAAAGACATGGGAACCAAAGGATATCTGTTAGAACATAATAAGACAAAAGCCAAAGTGGTCTTGATGGAAAATCAGGATGAAAACAAGGTCTTTACCATCGGATTCCGCACCCCGCCAAAAGATTCCACCGGTGTGGCCCACATTGTGGAACATACGGTATTATGCGGTTCCAAAGAGTTCCCGGTAAAAGATCCGTTTATTGAACTGGCCAAAGGCTCTCTTAATACCTTTTTGAATGCCATGACCTATCCGGACAAAACCGTATACCCGGTGGCAAGCTGCAATGATAAGGATTTCCAGAATCTGATGCATGTGTATCTGGATGCTGTTTTTTATCCTAATATATATAAAGAAGAGAAAATTTTTAAGCAGGAAGGCTGGCACTATGAGCTGGAGTCGGAAGAGGCACCGCTTAAGTACAATGGCGTAGTGTTTAACGAGATGAAAGGTGTGTACTCCGATCCGGACAGTATTTTGTACCGGAACATCCAGAATGCATTGTTCCCGGACACTCCGTATGGGGTGGAGTCCGGCGGTGACCCGGTGGAGATACCGGAACTGACTTATGAGGACTATTTGGATTTTCACAGCAAATATTATCATCCATCAAACAGTTACATCTATCTTTATGGAGACATGGATATGGAAGAGAAGTTGAACTGGCTGGAAGAAAAATACCTGAGTCAGTTTGACTATCTTTTCGTAGATTCGGCACTGCCAATGCAGAAGTCATTTGATAAAAAACAGGAGAAATACGGTTTTTACTCCGTGCCGGAAGGAGACGATTCAAAGGACAAAGTATACCACAGCCTGAATTTTGCCTATGGAACTTTTGATGACCGCAAACTGTACCGGGGCATGCAGGTGCTGGAATATGTTCTGCTGGATGCGGTAGGAGCACCGGTAAAACAGGCTCTTTTAGACGCAGGGATCGGCAGTGAGATCAAAGGTGGCTTTGAAAATGGCCTGCAGCAGATGTCCTTTACCTTCATTGCGAAAAACGCCAGACAGGATCAGAAACAGGATTTTGAGAAGGTGATCTACGATACCCTGACAGAACTGGCGGAGAAAGGTCTGGACAGAAAGTCTCTCCTGGCGGCGTTAAACGCCATGGAATTCCAGTACAGAGAGGGAGATTTCGGCAACTATCCAAAGGGACTGATGTACGGCCTGCAGATGTTTGACAGTTGGCTGTATGATGATAAGAAGCCGTTTATCCATCTGGATTGCGGGGATGTGTTTGAAGAACTGCGAAAGGCCATGGATACAGATTATTATGAGCAGCTGATCCGGGATTTCTTCCTGGACAACACTCATGTATGCTATGTGGGAATTGAGCCAAAGGCAGGATTGACCGCCAAGATGGATCAGGAAGAACAGGAAAAACTGGATCAGTACAAAGAGACTTTGACACCGGAACAGATCCAAAAACTGGTACAGGAAACAAAGGAGTTGAAGGTATACCAGGAAGAGCCAACCAGCCCGGAGGCATTGAAGTGTATTCCGCTTCTTACCAGAGAGGACCTGGGAAAAAAGGTGCTGCCGGTTCACAATGAAGTAAATGAAATGCAGGGTGTGACGCTGGTAGAACATGATTATCCAACCAACGGCATTGAGTACCTCCGCCTAATCTTTTCCATGGACCAATGGAAAGAGTACGCACCGTATCTGGGGCTTTTGACAGATATTCTCGGTACCGTGGACACAGAGAAGCATGATAAACTGGCTCTCAGCAACGAGATCCTCATCCATGCAGGCAACTTTGAGGTAGAGGGAACAGCCTATGGAAGAAAGGGCAGTGATGAATACAGTATGCATATGGAAGTAGGGTCCAAGATGTTGTACCGTGAGATCCCATATATGATGGAACTGTTGGGAGAGATCCTGACCCAGTCAAAGATGGGAGACACCAAGCGTCTGCGTGAGATTATCGGAGAGGCGAGATCCGGCCAGCAGGCCAGCAAACTGGCAGCCGGACATCTGACCGCCTGCCGCCGTGTTATGTCTTATCTGGGAGAAAGACAGTATTATGTGGAGCAGATGTCAGGAATCGGTTATTACGATTTTCTGTGTGATCTGGAAGAACATTTTGAAGAGAGAAAAGACAATCTTATCGCTGTGTTGACGGCTCTTATGAAAAATATTTTTGTCAAAGAAGACCTGGAGATCTCCGTCACAGCCACAGAAGAGGGACGGAAGATTTTGAAAAAAGAACTTTCCACCCTGTTGGAGGCACTGCCACAGCAGGCGGGAGAAACCGTGCCGGAACCAGACTGGAAACTGCCTGCAAGCAAGGAAAATGAGGGCTTCAAGACGGCCAGCAAGGTGCAGTTTGTAGCCAGAGCCGGTCATTTTGACGACAAAGGAATCGAATATGATGGTTCCTTCAAAGTGGTAAAAACCATTTTGTCCTACGATTATCTCTGGAATGAAGTGAGAGTCAAAGGAGGAGCCTACGGCGTTATGTGCAGTTTTGCCCAGAGCGGAACCGGATATTTTATGTCTTACAGAGATCCGAACCTGACAGAGACCAATGAGGTATACAAAGGCGTGCCGGCTTATCTGGAGCAGTTTGACGCCGATGAGCGGGATATGATGAAGTATATGATCGGAACCATCAGCGAGATGGATACGCCGCTGACACCAAGAGCCAAGGGAAGCCGTTCTTACCGCAGTTACAAGACCGGTTACACCGAAGCGGATATGCAGACAGAGAGAGACCAGGTGCTGGCAACGGATCAGAAGAAAGTCCGTGAAGCCGCCAAAATGGTGGAAGCGATCCTTTCAGATGACAAGATCTGTGTGCTGGGTGGCGAGGAAAAAGTAGAAGAAGCAAAAGAACTGTTTGACACCGTTCGTGTTTTGAATTAGGAGGAATAAAATGGAACAAAAGTTTAAATCAGGATTTGTGACACTGGTAGGTCGTCCCAATGTAGGCAAGTCTACCCTGATGAACCGCATCATCGGCCAGAAGATCGCTATCACATCCAACAAGCCGCAGACGACGAGAAACCGCATCCAGACGGTGTACCATGATGACAGAGGCCAGATCGTGTTCCTGGATACACCGGGAATCCACAAGGCGAAAAACAAGCTGGGCGAGTTTATGGTCAATGCGGCAGAGAGCACGTTTAAGGAAGTGGATCTGGTGCTGTGGCTGGTGGAAGCGACCACTTATATCGGCCAGGGAGAGAGACACATTGCCCAGGAACTGAAAAAATCTTCGGCACCGGTGATCCTGGTTATGAATAAGATCGACAAAGTGCGGAAAGATGAACTGTTGGAGTGCATGAATGCCTACAAAGACATTCTGGATTTTGCGGAGATGGTACCGGTTTCTGCCCAGAACGGGGAAAATGTGGATGATCTCATTGAGACTATGTTTTCTTATCTGGAGGAAGGCCCTCAGTTTTATGATGAGGACACCATCACTGATCAGCCGGTGCGCCAGATCGTAGCGGAACTGATCCGGGAGAAGGCACTGCGCCTTTTGCAGGATGAGATTCCTCACGGGATTGCTGTATCCATCGACAGCATGAAGGAGCGTCCGGGGAAAAATCTTTTTTACGATATTGATGCTACCATCGTCTGCGAGAGAGACTCCCACAAGGGCATTATCATCGGTAAACAGGGTGCTATGTTGAAGCGCATCGGCACCGCAGCCAGAAAGGAAATCGAAGATTTTCTGGAGGCAAAAGTCAATCTCAAATTGTGGGTCAAGGTGAAGAAAGACTGGCGTGACAGTGACTTTTTATTGAAAAACTTTGGATTTAAGGAGAACGACTAGCGGTTTCCAATATCTGACAGCATAGAGAAAAATGCTTCCGGGTATTCTAAGTTTTGTAGAAGCAAAGGTACAAAACGGAGGAAATCATGGAAGAAGAAAGAGACAAAGCATGGAACCGGTTTACATCCACAGGGCGGGTCAGTGATTATCTGGCTTATGTGGCAGACCGGGAGAGTTACCGGTACGGCGACTGTGGCAGCAAGGAGGAAAAAATCGTTGAAACAGCAGGTAATGGGCATGGTACTGTCGGCCACTACCATCGGGGAATACGATAAAAGGGTTGTCCTTCTGACAAAAGAATGGGGGCGTATTTCGGCATTTGCCAGAGGGGCAAGACGACCGAAAAGCCCCCTTTCGGCGTCTACGGAACCTTTTACATTCGGTGAATTTTATGTATATAAGGGAAGAGACTCCTACAGCATTGAACAGGTGGAAGTAAAGCAGTTTTTCCCAAAACTCAGGCAGGATCTTGAGGCGCTGTACATGGGATTGTATTTTTGCGAAGTGGCGGATTATTTTACCAGAGAGGGAATGAATGCCAAGGAAGAACTGAATCTTTTGTATGTATCGCTGCATGCTCTGACCAGAAAAGAGATCCCTCACGAACTGGTCCGCCGGATCTATGAATTCCGCATGCTTTACATAGAAGGTGTGGCACCCAGAATTTATCAGTGTGTGGACTGTGGCGGGGAAGAGGATCTGGTGTTTTTTTCCGTGAAAGATGCCGGCGTGCGGTGCAGCCGGTGTGGAGGCGGAAGGGGTGATATGCTGATTTCCGGCACTACCCTGTATACGCTGCAGCGGATCTTATCTTCCAGGCTGGAAACCCTTTACAGTTTTACTGTGGGGGAGAAGGTTCAGAAGGAATTGTCCCGGGTGGTAGGCCGTTATCTGGAAGCAAACACGGACCGGAAGTTCAAATCCCTGGGGATGCTGGATTTTTAACTTGAAAAAAACTTTTTATAATAGTACAATGGAACATAAATGCAGGCGCAGCATTCCGGGAAGTCAGGGATGATTTGCGATGAAAGAATTTTTTGGAGGAATTTCAAATGGAAAAGACAATGGACAAGATTGTGGCACTGGCGAAAAGCCGTGGATTTATTTATCCGGGATCAGAGATTTATGGCGGACTTGCCAACACATGGGATTACGGAAATCTGGGCGTAGAGTTGAAGAACAATGTAAAGAAAGCATGGTGGCAGAAGTTTATTCAGGAGAATAAGTACAATGTGGGTGTAGACTGTGCGATCCTGATGAACCCACAGACATGGGTAGCGTCCGGACATTTGGGCGGTTTTTCTGATCCTTTGATGGACTGTAAAGAGTGTCATGAAAGATTTCGCGCAGACCAGTTGATCGAGGATTTTGCCAAGGACAATGACATCGAACTGGATGGTTCCGTAGACGGATGGGACAATGCCAAGATGGAAGGCTTTATCAACGACCATAACATCTGCTGTCCAAGCTGTGGTAAACACAACTTTACAGAGATCCGTCAGTTCAACCTGATGTTCAAGACATTCCAGGGTGTTACAGAGGATGCCAAAAATACAGTATACCTTCGTCCGGAGACAGCACAGGGTATCTTTGTCAATTTCAAGAATGTACAGAGAACATCCCGTAAAAAGATTCCATTTGGAATTGGACAGATCGGTAAATCCTTCCGAAACGAGATCACACCAGGAAACTTTACATTCCGTACCCGTGAGTTTGAACAGATGGAGCTGGAATTTTTCTGTGAGCCTGGTACTGATATGGAGTGGTTCTCATACTGGAGACAGTTCTGTATCGATTGGCTGAAAAATCTTGGTATCAAAGACGATGAACTTCGTGCCAGAGACCACTCTGCAGAGGAACTTTGCTTCTACAGCAAAGGAACCACAGACCTTGAGTTCTTGTTCCCATTCGGATGGGGCGAACTGTGGGGTATCGCAGACCGTACAGATTACGACCTGACACAGCACCAGAATACATCCGGTGAGTCCATGGAGTATTTTGATGATGAAAAGAAAGAAAAATACATCCCATATGTAATCGAGCCGTCTCTGGGTGCTGACCGAGTGACACTGGCATTTTTGTGCAGTGCTTATGATGAAGAAGAGATCGGTGAGGGAGATGTGCGTACGGTAATGCACTTCCATCCGGCACTGGCACCGGTAAAGATTGGTGTGCTGCCACTTTCCAAAAAGTTAAATGACAATGCAGAAAAAGTATTTGCAGAACTGAGCAAATATTATAACTGTGAATA
>OJKW01002022.1_pt1 | contig 10557 bp, 7 predicted proteins | sample 1596591 | NCBI WGS metagenome assembly OJKW01 (sample SAMEA4350166, study PRJEB24818) | metagenome | biome: human; feature: gut; material: faeces | place: Denmark | collected 2013-09
GTTCGCTGTTTCCGCCACTGGCGGCGCTCACCTTTGCAGCATCCAGTATTATCTGCGCTTTTGGCTTAGCATCTGCCGCACCTCGCTCGCCGTATCGGCACTTAGAATTATGCGGTATTGCCCTATAATTCTATTCTATCGCTATTAAAGTTTTTCGCCAGGACTTTTTTCAAAAAGGCCGCCAATCTCCCGTAAATAAAACCTCACATCTTCGGGAAGATAATGCGGATGGTGGTGCCGGTGCCGACGGTGGATTCCAGATCAATGCGCGCACCGTGCAGAACAGCGATATGCTTGACAATGGCGAGCCCCAGGCCTGTTCCGCCGGTCGCCTTGGAGCGGGATTTGTCCACTCGGTAAAAGCGCTCAAACACGCGGCTCTGGCTGTCCTGTGGGATGCCGATGCCATTGTCCTCCACGCAGAAATACGGGCAGCCGTCCGCATTGGTGCCGCAGCTCAGCTCCACATGGCCACCCGGCCGGTTGTAGCGGATGGCATTGTCGCACAGGTTGGTTACAAGCTCGGTCAACAGGTCGTGGCTGCCGCGCACCGTAACGGGCTGTACTTTGTATTGCAGCGTAATGTAGGCTTTGCGGGCGTTCACCGTCATGTTGGTGGCAACATCCTTGACCAGCACGCCAAGGTCCACCGGTACAAAATCGGCGGTGGGGCTGTTTTCCTGCTGCTTGCTCATGCCGTCCAGTTCCGAAAGCTGCAAAATATCCGATACCAGCGTGATCATGCGCTGGGCTTCCTTGTGGATACGGTGGCCAAAGGTGGGAATGTCCTCCTGTTTTGCCATGCCGTTTTCAATCAGCTCTGCATAGCCGGAAATGCTTGTCAGCGGGGTTTTCAGCTCGTGGCTGACATTAGCGGTAAACTCCCGGCGGATGGTCTCATTGTCCTCCCGCAGCTTGCGGTCAGACTGTACCGTGTGCGCCAGCGGGATCAGCTCCTCATACGGCACATTGGCCTCGATGCAGTCCAGGTGCTCCGCCATTCGGGTGATGGGCTGCACCAGATGCTTGGTAATGACCTGCGCCAGCACCAGCGCCAGAATGATGATAAGGATGCACCCGGCCACCAGAACGGGCAGCACGCGGTTGTAGCTGCTCCACATGTTGCTGGTTTCGTCCGCCAGCCGCAAAACGCTTCCGTCCGTCAGGCGCACGGCATAATAATGGGTGTCGTACCCAAGGGTTGCACTGCGGCGCACGCTGGCACCAGTGCCCTCTGCCATAGCCTGCTGGATCTCTGGGCGGTTGGCATGGTTGGGCAAGGTGCTGGGATCAGCAGTGGCAGAATCGTACAAAACGGTGCCATCCTGGGCCACAAGGGTCAGACGCAGGCCGTCTGCATACTGGGCCAGCTGCTCTGGCTGTGGGTCGGCAGAATGCTCATACCCCACCGCAATAGCTTCCACCGTGCGGGAAAGGTCGGTGTCAAATTGCTCGGCAAAAGCGTGTTGGAACAGCAGCGCTGCCCCTACCACGCTGAGCAGGAGGGACAAAATACCCACAGCCATCAAAGTGGTGCGCAACAGGTGAGCCATGCTGCGCGGCGCAGTGATGTGGGCGGTTTCGGCGGTATCAGGCATCTTCCCCGGCCTCCGTGCCCTTGGCGGACAGTTTGTACCCCACCTTGCGCACGGTGCAGATGGCGTCCCCGGCGTGGCCCAGCTTTTGGCGCAGGGTCCGCACGTGCATGTCAATGGTGCGGCTTTCCAACAGGTCGTCGGTATCCCACACGGCTTTCATGATGCGCTCGCGGGCCAGAACTTCTTCGGGATGCTCCAAAAAGAAATGAAGCAGCGAATATTCCTTAAAGGTCAGCTCCACCGGCTCACCGTCCACCGTAACGGTGCGGGCAACGTCATCCAGCGTGATGTCTCCAAACCGCAGGGTGGTGGTGCTGGCGGGTGCGGTGCTGGCGCGGCGCAGCACCGCCTTGACGCGGCTGATGAACTCCATAATGCCGAACGGCTTGCAGAGGTAATCGTCTGCACCGTGGTCCAGCCCTTTTACCACATCAATCTCGCTGGTTTTGGCTGTGACCATGATGACTGGTACGGTGCGGGTCGCGGCGGTCTCCCGCAGGCGGCCCAAAATCTGGTAGCCGTCCTCATCGGGCAGCATAACGTCCAGAATCACCAGGTCGGGCACGGTCTCCCGCACGGCAGCCCAGAAGGAAGCCCCGTCCTCAAACCCGCGGACGGTGTACTGGTTGGTTTGCAGAGCATACTGCTCCAGCTCACGGATGGATGCGTCATCTTCAACAATATAGATCATAAGATCCTCCAAACAAACAGGCCGAAACCTGCGATATGCCACAGGTCCCGGCCCATTTTACAGGGGAAAGCCCTGCGATAATTATTTTTTCTGCTCCGGTGCAGCGGCAGTTCCGCTGGGGCCGGGCTCAAAGGTATAGCGGCCGCGGTAGCGCTCATAGCGCTTTTCAAAACTGGGGCTTTCACCGTTTTTGATGTGGTTCAGGTATTCATGGGTATCAAAGCGGTCCTCCGATACTTCAATCATGGCAACGGCAATGTTGGAGCAGTGGTCCGCAATGCGCTCATAGTTGGTCAGCAGATCATCCAGCACAAAACCGTACTCAATGGTGCAGGCGCCGGCCTGCAGGCGGGCAATATGGCGGGTTTTGACTTCGCGCACCAGGCCGTCCACAACCTGCTCCAGCGGCTCGATCTTGCCGGCGGCGTAACAGTCGTTCTTCTGGAACGCATCCACGGTGCGGTTCACGATATCCTGAACGGCGGCCTCCAGAACGGAAAGATCGTCGATCGCTTCGTGGCTGAAGTGGATGGATTTTTCCTGAATTTCCTGCCCGGCCTTGAGCAGGTTGACCGAGTGGTCAGAGATGCGCTCCAGGTCATTGATGGTGTGCAGCAGGGTGTTGATGGTGCGGTTGTCCTCGCGGGAAAGTGCCTTGGCACTCAGCTTGACCAGATAGGTACCCAGAACGTCCTCGTAATGGTCCACAGCGTCTTCCTTGCGGTTCACCTCGTCGGCAATGGCTTCATCCCACTTGTGGGTCAGGGACATGGCCTGCAGCAGGGAGGTGCGGCAGATCTCGGCCATATCGCCGCCGGTCAGCATAGCGCGGCCAACGGCAACGGACGGGGTGGAAAGCAGGCGTTCGTCCAGCAGGGAATGCTGCTCGCCCGCCTGATCCTTGCTGTCCGGCACGGTCAGGATGGCCAGCTTTTCCAGCACGCGGTTGAACGGCAGCAGGATGGCGGTGGTCACAATGTTGAATATCGTGTGCACAATGGCAATGCCAAAGGTGTTGGCGGTTTCGTTGTAGAACGAGAATCCCAACAGCGCATGCAGCCCGTAAAAACCGCACAGGAACACCAGCGTGCCGATGAGGTTAAAGTACAGATGAACAAATGCGGTGCGCTTAGCATTTTTGTTGGCACCGGCAGAGGAGATCAGCGCGGTAACGGTGGTGCCGATGTTCTGGCCCATGATGATGGGAACCGCCGCCGCATAGGTGACGGCACCGGTGGAGGTGAGGGCCTGCAAAATACCCACCGAAGCGGAGGAAGACTGCAGCACAGCCGTCAGCACGGCACCGGCCAGCACGCCCAGAACCGGGTTTTTGAAGCTCAGAAACAGGTCCATGAACCAGGGCTCATCGGCCAGAGGACTCATGGCGGTGGACATGGTGTTCATACCGGCCATCAGGACGGAAAAGCCCACCATGATCTTGCCCACGCCGCTGCGGCGGTCCTTATCCTTGCCCAGCATATAAAGGAAGATGCCGATAAAGCCAAGGATGGGGGCCCACGCGTTGGGGTTCAGCATCTGGATGGCGAAGGAATCACCCTCCAGGCCTGAAAGCGAGAGCAGCCAGCCGGTAACGGTGGTACCGATGTTGGCGCCCATGATGACGCCGATGGCCTGGTGCAGCTCCATCAGGCCGGAGTTGACAAAGCCGACCGCCATAACGGTGGTGGCACCGCTGGACTGGATCACTGCAGTGATGACCATGCCCAGCAGCAGCCCGCGCACCGGGCTGGCCGTCATTTTGGAAAGGATGCCTTGCAGTTTGCTGCCAGCGGTCTGCTCAAGGGCTTTGCCCATGAGGTCCATGCCGTAAAGGAACATGGCAATACCGCCCATCAGCGTGAACACATTAAAAATGCTCATACAGGGGGTTACACTTCCATTTCTCTTTTGTTATGTTTTCATTGTTGGGTGCAGCCGCACCCGGAGCAAAACCGAATCAAATCGTTTTGCACATGCCCACAATGGCACGATACCGTTACCTATTATAATAGAAAACAGGGCTTTATGAACACCAAAAGCCAGTAAAAGAATTGTAAAGACTGTGTAAAATGTCGAATCAACGCAAGAAAACTGCTAAAATTGGCACATTGTAAAAATTTGGCGTATTGATTTTGGGCAACTTTACACAAACTTTGCAAAAGGGAAGTTTCCATTACCAAAGCTTTACCCGGATTGTACTGCACTATGGTCGATACTGGGGAAACAGCGCGGTACAATAAATACGCACTCAGGAAGAACGAATAGGAAAACACGAACCCCTGAGCGAATGTGTGAGATAGAATAACAGATACAATTAAGGGAGAAGAAAGTTTATGTTAAAGCGTAATGTTTCCGTTGCAGTTGCTGCTGCTCTGGCTCTCAGCCTGGCCGCCTGTGGTTCCAGCCCGGCATCCTCCGCTGCTTCCAGCGAAGCAGTTTCCAGCGAGGCCGTCTCCAGTGAGGCTGCTTCCAGTGAAGCCACTGCTGCACCGGCTGCCGGCGATTTCGATGTCGATCAGGACATCACCGTGATTTCCCGTGAGGATGGCTCCGGCACCCGCGGCGCTTTCATCGAGCTGACCGGTGTGGAAGCTAAGAACGATGCAGGCGAAAAGGTTGACAATACCACCGAGGCGGCTGCCATCCAGAGCTCCACCAACGGCGTTCTGACCGCTGTTTCCAACGATGAGACTGCAATCGGCTACATCAGCCTGGGTTCTCTGAACAATGATGTCAAGGCTGTCACCGTGGAAGGCGTTGCCCCCAGCGCTGACACCGTGAAGGATGGTACTTACACCCTGGCTCGTCCGTTCAACATCGTTACGAACGGCGAAGCTGCCGACCCCGTTGCCGTGGACTTCATTGCTTACTGCATGAGCACCGACGGTCAGGCCCTGGCCACCGAGGAAGGTTACATCGGCGATGTTGGCGCTGATTACACCAGCACCCAGCCCGCAGGCAAGATCGTGGTTGGCGGTTCCTCCTCTGTTTCCCCGCTGATGGAAAAACTGATCGAAGCGTATAAGACCGTGAACCCCAACGCAACCCTGGAACTCCAGACCACCGACTCCACCACCGGCGTTTCCGGCGCACTGGATGGCACCTACACCATCGGTATGGCCAGCCGTGAGCTGAAAGATTCTGAGGTTGAGGGCGGCGCAAAGGCGACTGTCTTGGCAAAGGATGGCATTGCTGTTATCGTCAGCAACGACAACCCCACTGATAACCTGACCGTTGACCAGATCAAAGGCATCTACACCGGCGAGCTGACCACCTGGGCAGACGTTCAGTAATCCCCCTTTCTAAAAAAGACGGCTGTTGCGGCGGCAAAAGGCGGCAACGGCCGTTTTTTGAAAGCCATCGGTATATAGTTCCTGAGCAAAGACAGGAGAGTATGGGAAAATGAAAACAACAACTTCGCACCTGAAAGAGATCGTCATGCAGGGTGTATTTACCGCCTGCGCGTGCATCTCCATTCTGGCCGTGGCGCTGATCTGCATCTTCTTATTTGCAAACGGCCTGCCCACCATTTTTGAGATCGGCTCCCTCAAGTTCCTGCTTGGCACCACCTGGAAACCCGGCAACAACCTGTACGGCATCCTGCCCATGATCCTGGGGAGCATCTATGTCACCGCAGGCGCGATCATTGTGGGGGTGCCCATTGGGCTGCTGACAGCCATCTATATGTCCCGCTTTGCATCGCCCCGTATCAACAAGGTGCTGTTGCCGGCGGTACAGCTGCTGGCCGGTATCCCCTCGGTCGTGTACGGCTTCTTCGGCATGATCGTTATGGTCCCGGCGGTGCAGGCTATGGTCAAATCGGACTTTTTCAAAACTGTGCTGCACGTGAAAAGCGGCAAGGGCATGAGCCTGTTTACCGCCAGCCTGCTGCTGGGCATCATGATTTTGCCCACCATCATCACGGTCAGCAAAACCAGCCTGGACGCTGTGCCCCAAAGCTATTACGAGGGCAGCCTGGCTCTGGGGGCTACCCATGAGCGCAGCGTGTTTTGCGCGGTGCTGCCCGCCGCCAAAAGCGGCGTAATGTCCGCCGTAATCCTGGGTGTTGGCCGCGCCATCGGCGAAACGATGGCCGTTGTGATGGTTGCCGGCAACCAGACCTGGATGCCCAAGGGCTTGTTCCAGGGGCTGCGCACGATGACCTCCAACATCGTCATCGAGATGGGTTACGCTGCAGACCTGCACCGCGAAGCGCTGATCGCAACCGGCGTTGTGTTGTTCGTTTTCATTCTGCTGATCAATCTCTGCTTTAGTTTGGTAAAGGGGGGCGAAAAGAATGGCTGATTTTGCTGCAACCGCCGGTAAAACCGATGATATGACCCACGCAAATGTGAAAATCGTTTTCCCCGCCCGCCACGAAAACCGCATGGCGGCCCGCGCGTATGCCCTTGTCATGCGCTGGCTGGTGCGGCTGGCGGCCCTGATTACCGTGGCGATCCTTGTGTTCCTGATCGGCTATATCCTGGTCAACGGTATTCCCAACCTCAAGCCGTCCCTGTTTGAGTGGACCTATAATTCCGACAACGTATCCCTGATGCCCGCGCTTATCAATACCATTCTGATGACGGCGTTCTCGCTGGCCATTGCCACACCGCTGGGCATTTTTGCTGCGGTCTGGCTGGTGGAATACGCCAAACGCGGCAGCAAGCTGGTCAAGGTGGTGCGCATCACCACCGAAACGCTGCAGGGCATCCCCTCCATCGTATACGGTCTGTTCGGTATGCTGTTCTTTGTCATGCAGCTCAAATGGGGCTACAGCCTGATCGCCGGTGCCTTCACGCTGGCCATCATGGTGCTGCCGGTCATCATGCGCACCACCGAGGAAGCGCTACTTGCAGTGCCGGATTCTTACCGCGAGGGCAGCTTTGGCCTGGGGGCCGGCAAGCTGCGCACCGTATTCACCATTGTGCTGCCCAGCGCCATGCCGGGCATCCTGTCCGGCGTGATTTTGGCAACGGGCCGCATTGTAGGCGAAACCGCGGCCCTGATCTACACGGCCAGCACCGTTGCCGCCGTGCCCGCCAGCGTGTTCAGCTCCACCCGTACCCTTGCCACCCATATGTATCTGCTTTCCAGCGAGGGCCTGCATATCAATGAAACCTACGGCACTGCCGTGGTGCTGTTGATCCTGGTGCTGCTCATCAACAGCCTGTCCAGCTTTATTGCCGGCCGCCTTGCCAAAAAGTAATGCCGAAAGGAACTGCATGATGAATAAATTCGAAGTTAAAAACATGGACCTGTATTACGGCAGCTTCCATGCACTGAAAAATATCAATATTGCCATCCCCGAAAAAGAGATCACGGCGTTCATCGGTCCTTCCGGCTGCGGCAAGTCTACTTTCCTGAAGAGCCTGAACCGCATGAACGACCTGGTGGAAGGCTGCCGCATTTCCGGCGATATCCTGCTGGACGGTGTGGATATCTATAAGGATAAGATGGATGTCAATGTGCTGCGCAAGCGGGTTGGCATGGTGTTCCAGAAGCCCAACCCCTTCCCGATGAGCATTTACGATAACATCGCCTACGGTCCCCGCACCCATGGTGTGCGCAGTAAGGCGCAGCTGGATGAAATTGTGGAAAAAAGCCTGCGCGGCGCTGCCATCTGGGACGAAGTGAAGGACCGCCTGAACAAAAGCGCGCTGGGCATGTCCGGCGGCCAGCAGCAGCGTTTGTGCATTGCCCGCGCCCTGGCGGTGGAGCCGGAAGTTCTGCTGATGGACGAACCGACCTCCGCCCTGGACCCCATCTCCACCTCCAAGGTGGAAGAGCTGGCTCTGGAATTAAAGGACCGCTACACCATCGTAATCGTGACCCATAACATGCAGCAGGCCGCCCGTATTTCAGATAAGACGGCGTTCTTCCTGCTGGGTGAGCTGGTGGAAATGGGCGATACGGAACGCCTGTTCTCCACCCCTGTGGACAAGCGCACGGAAGATTATATTTCCGGCCGTTTTGGTTGATCGGAGGAGCAATACCATGCCTAGTGTGCGTAAATCTTATGATGAAGAGCTTTTGCAGCTGGATACCTTGCTGGCCCGCATGGGTCACGAAGCCGGTGCCGCCATTGAAAGCGCACTGACTGCCCTGCGCAATGATGATATTGAACTGGCCCGCAGCGTGGTTGCGCGAGACAGCCAGATCGACGCAAGCGAACACGAGATCGAACACCGCTGCCTGCAGCTGCTGCTGCGCCAGCAGCCGGTGGCTTCGGATCTGCGCAAGGTCAGTACAGCCCTGAAAATGGTAACGGATGTGGAGCGCATCGGCGACCAGGCCAGCGATATTGCGGAGCTGGTGCTGCACCTGCACGCCAAATCCACCGATGCCGTGGGCGTGCTGGAAGATATCCTGAAAATGGGCGATGATGTGCTGAAGATGGTCAAACGCTCCATTGCCGCCTATGTGCAGGTGGACCTTGCCGCCGCCGCGGAAGTGATCGCCCATGATGATGTCATCGACGCCGCGTTCAGGCGCATCAGCAGCGAAATTGCCCAGTACATTGCCGCCCGCCCCACCGAAGCAGAGACCGCGCTGGATCTGTTTATGGTGACCAAATATCTGGAACGCCTTGGTGACCACGCCGTGAACGTGGCCGAATGGGTCGAATTCTTAAAGACCGGCGTTCACAAATCCCGCAAGATCGTGTGATTTTGCCCGGCGGCGTGTGAGGCCGCTCCAAGGTGAACCTGAAGCCAACTGCTTGGATTTTGAATTTTCAGGTACACCCAATAACATTGCCATTCTCTTTTTTATGTTTTCCTATACCGCACCAAAGGGCCAGCACTGCACGCTGGCCCTTTGGTGTTTTTATGTGTAGACTGCTGGGAATGAAACCTGGCAGAAAAGTGGAAGAAGCAATGCAGAGTGTGTTATACTGGAAAGGACAAATCGAAAACGGCTGCACAATATGAGCACTGCGATGAGATTTTGAAAGAAAAGACCGCACACCTCTTTATAACCCAAAAGCCCAAAGCGGCACGGTTCACTTAACCGGCAGCTTTGGGCTTTTGCTGTTTTATCAGAGAAAAAATTACGCGCTTACATCTTCAAACTGGCTGTTGTACAAATCGGCGTAGAACCCGCCAGCGGCCAACAGGTCGTCGTGGGTGCCCTGCTCCACAATGTCACCATCCCGCATGACTAAAATCAGGTCGGCGTCCTTGATGGTGGAAAGCCGGTGGGCAATCACAAAGCTGGTGCGGCCGCGCATCAGGTTGTCCATGGCGGTCTGGATGCGCTGTTCGGTGCGGGTGTCCACACTGCTGGTGGCTTCGTCCAAAATCAAAATTTTGTTGTCTGCCAGAATGGCGCGGGCAATCGTCAGCAGCTGTTTCTGGCCCTGGCTCACGTTGGAAGCATCCTCGTTCAACTCCATCTGGTAGCCGCCGGGCAGCGTGCGGATAAAGTGGTCGGCACAGGCGGCCTTGGCGGCGGCGATGACTTCCTCATCGGTGGCATCCAGGCGGCCATAGCGGATGTTTTCCATAATGGAGCCCTGGAACAGCCAGGTATCCTGCAATACCATGCCAAAGCCTTCGCGCAGGGCGCTGCGGTCAAAGTCCCGCACATCGTGACCGTTCAGGGTGATGGAACCGGCATCCACATCGTAAAAGCGCATCAGCAGCTTGACCATAGTGGTCTTGCCCGCGCCGGTGGGGCCTACGATGGCTACCTTCTGGCCGGGCTGCACCTCGCAGCTGAAGTCGTGGATGACGGTCTTGTCCGGGGTGTAGCCGAAGCGCACATGGTCAAAGGTGACCTGTCCGTCAATATCGGCGGGGTCGCGGCCAATCAGCTTCGGGCCCAGGGTGTTCTCCACCAGATACTTCATGACAGCCAGCGGCGCACCGTAAGTAAAGGCCTCGCCAATGCCCTGCAGCCCGGTATCGGTATCCAGCAGCACCAACAGTGCCTGCCGGGCCCGGCTGGTGGAAAGTGCATCGCTGATAGGCTCGCAGGCACAACGCAGGGGCACCCCGCGTACCGCCGTGATCTTCATGTACTATCCCTCCTGTTTGGATTCGCTTTACTGCCTTTATTGTAGCACTGACTCGTATACACATCTCCGAGCCCACGATACGGACTCCTATCTCGTATGCCGTCTTCTGCTTGAAAAAAAAAAAAAAGAAAAAAAAAAAGAGAGACTTCACAGCCATTACCAATAAAATTACAAAGGTAGATGACGAGTGTTTGCAACTGCTGTATAAAGCACAGAAGAACAATAAACGCAACACAGAAACAAAATAT
>OJKW01002032.1_pt1 | contig 10515 bp, 9 predicted proteins | sample 1596591 | NCBI WGS metagenome assembly OJKW01 (sample SAMEA4350166, study PRJEB24818) | metagenome | biome: human; feature: gut; material: faeces | place: Denmark | collected 2013-09
GAACAATCATCTCGTTTTTACCGCTTGTGAAGTCAAATGTAATATCGGATGTATGCAGGAAGTAGTCTGCAAAATATTCCTTTATAACGTGCTGTTTGTAGCCTGCGCAGATAATGAACTCATTGAAGCCGTAAGAAGAATAGAGCTTCATTATATGCCAAATTATCGGCATACCGCCAAGCTCAACCATAGGCTTTGGCTTGAACTGGCTTTCTTCGCTGATTCTTGTGCCGAAACCTCCGGCGAGTATTACAACTTTCATTTTTCCTCCTGTGTGCTGTTAAGACGTGTTACTTTACTGCTATCTATTTCAGGATGATCTGCTATGAAGTCATCCGTATAAACGTCTGAATAAAGTCCTCTGAGACCCATAGGATTAACGGATATAATCTCTGTATCCGGATAGAAGCGTTCAACAAACGCCTTGACCTTCTGATAACCATCTAACCAGTGCGGAACACTTGTCTTTGCTACAAGATCCGACAATCTCTGCTTGCTGCCGTCAAAATATCCCGCATTGGTGCAGTCGCAACCAACAAGATAAATTCTTTTCGCATTGGTAAAGAGCGCAAAGTGGATAGCCTGGAACGCAATTGAATAGAATGCCATAAGGGGATAGAATTCTATATTAATATGTATATCCTCACTGGGAGCCGCCTGGAAGAATCTTCTACCGTTATTCTCTCTGATAATCTTCTCTGATACCTGGAATTTATCTCTGTATTCACCGGTAGAATACTGACCGAAGAACTTGACAAAATCGTATTCCTTCAGCTTTTCAAACCACGGAGCACGGCTTTCGTAATCGGTGGTAAAATAATAATCAATATCAACATCAGGATTTAAGAATGAAGCATTCATACCTATATGTACAGCACCGGGAATGGGCTTGTAGTATTTCATCGAAGGTCCTGATGCCATTACAACAACATCTCTGCCGGTATTGATATTTCTGAACTCGCCGAATGACTTCTTGTGAGTTTCGTGTATCTCATTTGCAAGGCAGGCAATATTGAGATTGATATTTGAGGTGAGTGTTTTTGCATCCCATATATCCTTGCGAAGACTGGTAGCGATGATAGGAGACTTAGCAACCGCTGCCTGTACGCTCTTAGGAGCAGTGCTCTGACAAACCTTTACGGTTCTCGCAAGCAGCACGCTGTGTTCTGTAGACTTTTTCTGAAGATCATTAACAGAAGCAACCAGCGTGCCGAGTCTTTCCTCGTTTCGTAAAGCAACACGATATGCAGGGAAGATGCTTCTCATTATCTTCTTTAAAATGCTTTCGACTTTTTTGGGCTTTTTGGGCTTTTTGGGAGCAGCCGCTGTTTTTGCAGGAGCAAACTTGCACTTTGCGGCATTGGTTTCTCTGAAGAATACAAGCTGATTTTCCTTTACCTTGTACTTTCTCTGCTTTAATACCCAGTATATGAAGATACCGTAAAGAACCTCAGACATATAGCCGGGCGTTCTCATTTTGGTACCCTGATATTTTGACAAATCAAATCTTTTTATGAATTCGAACAGTACACCGAATTCAAATGTACAGAAGCGGTTGAACAGCTCTTTTGACATTACAAAACAGTTGTACGCATAGTACTTCTTTGAAGCCATATATTCCTCGGCAGCCTTAGAATATTCGGGGTAAAGCTCATCAACCAGCTTAAGCGTAAGCTCAGGTGCGCTTTTATCAAATAAATGCTCCTGAATCATGAATATATCTTTGATGCAATGTGCACGTTTTCCGCCAAAAAGGAAATCCATCTCATCAACATCCATGCTTCCGCCTGTGATAAGATCGTATTTCTTTATCTGCTTTGCCATACCGTCATAGTCTTTAAGACCGTACTTCTCTACGCTCTCGTCATTGAGCATATTTTCGATTATGTAGCCTCTTGAGCATTGGTCAAACTTCTTATTGCTGAATGAAAGATAACGTCTGTAGTGGCAAAGGCCGTAGTAATTTACATCGGCATTCTTCCACGCCCAATACTGAACACTTAGCTCCGAGAAATACTTTGCAAGATCGGAGATATTGTCGCCGGTGTCATCGCCGTTCATCTTAAGGAAGCATCTTGCCGAGCCTGCATTACACTTATAGTTTTCGAATATACGGTTACCTATCACAGCGCTGTCAAGATCCATCCTGTGCGAAACGAAAATCTTGATGTCATCATTGGGTTTCTTGTATGACAGGGTACGTTGTGCAAGGGTATTTGCATCGGGATCTGCTTCGGTGTTCTTGAAGTATACAATCTGGCGCTCAAGGAACTTGCAGTCGGTGTGATGCTGAAGATACCACATATAAACGCCGTATACAATCTCGCCCATATAGCCTGTGGCTCTGAGCTTGTTACCCTCATAGCCGGTGGTGTCAAACTGTTTATCAAACTCAAAGAGTATGTCAAAGAGCACCTTGTTGTATTCGTTGAATATCTTCTTTGACATTACAAAGCAGTTATAGCCTCTGTAATACTTTGAGGCAAAATACTCATTCATAGATTCAACAAGCTCGGGGTGCCTGTCTTCTATTATCTTTATCAATGTATCAATAGCTATAGGATCGACAAGATTTCTTGATGCGTACCATAACTCCTTTACACTGTTTCTGGGACGTACTCTGGTGATCTTTGTCGTATCGAAAGCCTTGCCGACAATAACGTCATAGGATGAGATCTCCTTCTCCATCTTTGACTTATTGAAAAGCTGATATAACTCTGCGGTGCGTACCGAAAGGTTGTTTTCCATTCGTACATCGTAGTCATTGCCCGGCATAAAGGAATCCATAAACGAAAGATACCTTCTGTAGTGGCAAAGTCCGTAATAATCCGCATCATAATTTTTCCACGCCCAGTACTGAACTGTGTACTCACAAAAAGAAATTCTTTTCTCGGATATGTTATCGCCTGTATTGTCGCCCATTATGACATTGCCTTCATCGTTCTCGTCAAGTGCCGCACCGCATCTTACGGGTATATATAAAGGATTGTCAACCACCATACTTTTAAGATCGATTCTGTGTGAAACGAAAATTGCGATTTTTTTGCTGTTGTTTTCACCGCTGTTCATTGAAAATAAAATCCCTTTCTTTTATCTCTTTACTCTTCCCGACGAATTTCCACCGGCAAGATCAAACACATCATTAATTCCGAACAGACAGAAATCACCCTCAAGCGTCTGATCAAGACAGCCTGCCGCAGCAGCTGTTTCTATAGCGTTTTCAGGCAATATATTGTTATGCAGGGCATAAATAAGTCCTGACGCAAATGCATCGCCGCCGCCTATTCTGTCTGTAATTCTTATATCATATTGCGCAGATGTATAAACCTGCTTTTTTTCGTCATCATAAATGATTCCCGACCAGCCGTTATCACTTGCGGAATAGCTCTTTCTCTGTGAGTATGCAACTATTTTACAGCCGAATGTTTCCGCAACGGTCTGAAGGCTCTTTTTATAGCCATCTGTATCAAGCTGTCCCTTTGTGACATCCGTAGTGCCTGCTTTTATTCCGAACACTATCTCAGCGTCCTCTTCATTTCCTATGCAGACATCAACATATTGCATTATCTCGGTCATTACGGGTCGTGCCTTTTCTGCACTCCACAGCTTGCTTCTGTAGTTTATATCGCAGCTTACGGTAAGCCCGGCTTTTTTGGCGGCCTTTACAGCATCGACAGAAATTCTTGCAAGGCTGTCGGAAAGCGCCGGAGTGATTCCCGTAATATGAAACCAATCCGCACCGTCAAATATCTTTTCCCAATCAAACGACGAAGGGTCAGCCGACGCTATCGCACTGTTCTTTCTGTCATATATCACCTTTGACGGACGCTGACTTGCGCCTTTCTCGGCAAAGAATATCCCGAGCCTGTCGCCCGTGTAAACTATATTATCCGTCTTTACGCCGTATCTCATAAGCTCTCTGCAAGCCGCTCTGCCTATATCATTATCGGGAAGTGCGGTCACGAATTCAGCCTCATCTCCGAAGTTGCTGAGGGCAACGGCTACATTAGCTTCAGCACCGCAAAACGATGTATTAAGCTCCGGCTTCTGAAACAATTTGTAATATCCGTCGGGCGATAGTCTGAGCATTATTTCTCCAAAAGAAACTACCTTCATTATGAACGGTTTTCCTCTCTTTCAAGAAGTGATTTTGTTATAAATGAAACGGATATCCGCTGTGATAGCTGAGCGATTGCGGCTGATATACCGTTGTTCTGCTCTTTGGCAACTTGCTCGTCTTCATACGTTTCCATATCTCTGTACGCAAAGTTGCGTTCCTTGAATGAATATCCGTCAACTCCGGCAAGATAAACGGAACTTGCTCCGGATTTTATAAGCAGTGCTATAAGCATAAGTGTAACGTTGTCACGGACAGCTTCTATAGAACACAGCAAAGGCTCGTAGCCTACTGTGTAGCCCGCTTGTGCATTTATATTAGATGTTATTATCAGCTTGTCGGTTTCTACTCCGCTCAGCTTTTCGTAACGTCTTATATTGCTTACAAACACATAATCGCATTTGATCCATTCGGGGCAGTGGTTTACGGAAATCACTATCGCATCGGTAGCTTTGACCTTATCAAAGACCTTCTGCCTTTCAGATTCTACCGATGTTGTCCTGCCGGGTGCGATAATAACAACATTACGTCCTTCGAAAAGTCTGCTGAGATCTGCCTCGGGCGTTTTTTCGCCGCCTGCAGACATATGAGCAGTATACAGCTTATCTATATATTCTCGGTCATAATTGTCACGCTTTTCAGGCTCTATTTTTGAGAAAATAGCGTTCATACCTTCGTATGTGAGGGTGTTTTTGTTACTGAGGAATCGTGCGTAATTCTGGTGGCATCTGTATTTTGCGGACAGATAGCCGGATAAGGAATAACCCCACGATGTAGTCAAATAAATAGGTGCTATGGTATTGTCAATCGAACAGAGTATAGGCTCTGTACTGTAATCGGCGTCTGCGGTTTCGTTCAGATATTCCACAAAAAGCTCGGTATTGAGATTTCCCGCACCTCTGCCCATACCCATAATACTGCTGTCTATTATCAGATTATGATCGGTATGCAAAGCGGCTAAATACTGAGCGTTTGAGTACGAAAGCTGAAGGTTGTTATGGGAGTGGAAGCCGACAGCTATCTCCTTATCGAGATTGTTCTCTATAAGGTAAAAGAAACGTGCAACATCCTTCTGTTTCATAGAGCCGTGAGAATCAACGATATAAAAACCGTCCGGACGGAATTTGTTCGCCATACCTATAAGACCGAGGTATTCGGCATCGGAATAGCTGAGAGCTACCATAGGCTGAAAATATACCTTATAGCCCTTGTCCTTGATCTTTCTGCAAAGCTCAACCGCCTGCAATGCCTGCGACTTGTGGAAGCAAACCCTTATGCAGTCCGGTCCTGCGCCGTCATACTGCGGCAGCAGTTCTGCATCATAATCGCCGCAGTTTATCATTACGGCAATCAGAGTATTTTTTCTGTCGGCAGGAAGGATTCTTTTTATAGCGTCAACCGAGGAATACTGCGACTCATCCGCAGAAAAATCTCCCTTTGACGATAAATAGCCCACCTCGATTATATCAATACCTGCCTGTATAAGACGTTTTACGGTGTCTTTTATGTTTTCAAAACCGAATTTCCAGTTATTTATGTATCCGCCGTCACGCAGAGTACAATCAAGTATCCGTATTTTTTTCATACCCACCTGTAATAATTAATTCTTTTCCCGTTCGAGCTTCGCCGCTATCAGCCTGTTGACCTTTTCAAGATCGTTCTGTGTGTCAACGGCTACTGTTTCGGAATCAACCTCTATGTACTGAACTCTGTAGCCTGCTTCGATAAATCTGAGTATTTCAATATCCTCTATGGATTCTATTTTTCCTCTGGGAGAAGAACAATAGAACTGAAGCGCCTCAGGCTTGAAGCCGTATACGCACACCTGCTTGTAATAGCTGTAGTCTATGCTTCCCTTAGGATAAGGAGCGGTGCTTCTGGTAAGATATACGCCTATATTGTCGGCATTCGTTATGACTTTAGGCACTGTGAAGTTTACTACATCAACAGGATCCTTTATCTTAGTCATAAGATTCGTGATCTGCAGATCGGGATTCTCGAAGAAAGGATATACCGCCTTGTTTATTGTTTCCGGCTCGATCATAGGCTCATCGCCCTGTATATTGACATATAAATCCGCAGGAATTTTTCCTGCGACCTCGCCTATTCGGTCTGTTCCTGTCTTGTGAGTATCGGAAGTCATTATTACATTAATGTCGTTTTCCTTGCAGGCATTGTAAATGCGTTCATCATCGGTGGCAACATACACCTCTGTCAGAGTTTCGGCTTTTATGGCTCTGTTGTATACCCACCATATCATCGGCTTTCCGCATATATCCGCAAGGGGCTTGCCGGGGAAACGGCTCGACTTGTATCTTGCGGGAATTATTCCTAACACTTTCATTGCTATTTATCCTTTCATTTCCTGATGATGTTGAAAAATGTCAAAACTCGGGCATTTTCCATACTAATATCAAAATAATTATAACACAAAAAGCATTTTTGTCAATGCGAACAGATTCAATTGGTTAATTCTTTACAAAAAACCAGCTAAAACCACGCACCTCTTTAACTAAATCATTAGCTAAATTATTAAAGCGCTATTTTAGTCTTAACAGCTTTTTAACCTTTTCACGTCGTGGCGAGTACATCGGGAATATCTTGTCGGCAACGCTCCGTACTGCTTTATCGGCAACGGAATGAATTCTGTACTTATAATACTCTTTTGCGGAATTTATCTTTTCAGTATTCACAAAAAACACAAGCTGAGTTTCCTTAGCCGACCTGTTTTCAACCGTCAGCATATAATGTATAAAAATTCCGTTTAGTATTTCGCCTATGTACCCGGGAGCACGTTCATAGGTTTTGCAATCGGTGATTTCCGTAATTCTTTTCATAATAGGAAACTGGAACTCGCACATACGGACAAACAGCTCTTTTTTCATTATATAGCAATTGAACGCCCTGTGATATTTTCCGGAAAAATATTCGCAGGCGGAATTATAATATTCGGGCGAATACTCTTTGATAAGGGAGAACATCTTGTCTATTATCCCCTGCTCAAAATACACGCCGTTATAGCTTTCCCACATTTCACGAAGCGTTTTGACCTCTGCCCTGTTATAACTCATTTCGGACGCTTTTGCAAGTTCGGGAATTATCATATCGTATTTTTGAACAACGATGTTGATTTTTTTGGTATCGTCAAGATGATATTTCTTTTTTTCGTGCGCTGTAAGCCTAAGCTCACGCACCATATTGAAGGCTGTGTTTTTATAACGCTTATCGGAAAAGGAAAGATAACGACGGTAATGACACAGTCCGTAATAATCGGCATCAACATTCTTCCAAGCCCAATACTGAACGGTAAACTCACAAAACGACATACGGAGCTTTGAAATATTGTCGCCAGTGTCATCGCCCTGAATCTCACTGTTGCCTTCTTCATCATAAACCGCACCGCATCTGACCGGAAAATAAACGGGAGTGTCTACTGTTTCACTGTCAATATCTATCCTGTGCGATACAAAAATACGGATATTACTCATCTTTTCCCCTGCCTTAAATGTTTTATCGCCAATCCAACCTATTATTTAATTATAGTACAGTGCAATTTTTTTGTCAACCAAAAAGACAAATTGTAATAAGGCAAAGAAAGAAAAACGTGTCAACCTTCGCAGATTGACACGTTTTTGCTGCAGTGCTTTTTTAATTTTTCCCGGAGCGCCTTTTTCAAGCCGTGATACCTGTGCCTGACTAATTACTATTTCCTGTGCGACTTCTACCTGGATTTTCCTCTGAAAAAACGCAGCTTGAGAATATTCTTCTCTCTGTCGTCAAGTCCGATTATTCCCTCTTTCAAAGCTATTTCATCGAGCCGGTTTCTGTCATCGTTGTTGTCGCCTATCTGATCCATCTTCAGTTTATAGAAAAAGTATGTTTTTTCAAAAAAGTGCGCTTTTGTTGCCAAGAAATAGCCTTCTTTATATAAAACTCATTTGCTGTATGCCTATATCGCTTTATTCTGCGAATTTCAATAGTTATAATCAGCATTTTTTGGCAGCATAAAAAAGTGTGCCAACCACAACAAGTCAACACACTGAATTATAGCATTTTGTTCAATATAATTTTACTGCACAGGCTCTTTTCTTGAACATATATAAACAATAACAGCGCTTATAACATCTATGCAAAAAACAAACTGACATACAGAATTCAAAGCCGCAAAGCTTCCGGAACACTTACCTTCCTTATAAACCCTGAGATTTGCCGTTAATCCGACAAGTCCTGTAAGGAATATCGTTATACAATCGAACAGCACGAAAAAAACAGAAAAACCATAAGTGAAAATTGTAAGGAAAAATAATACACCAAGCACAAATATAGCAAGATATGCCGGTATCTGAACAAGCTTTATAAGCATATTGAAAAAGGCTGTCTGTCTTGCTCCCCACCCCTTTGCAAGGCAAAACGGCATATACACAAGCGTGCATATAAATGAAATAACAATTGTCAGAAATATCACAAATAACAGCCAAAGCGCATTACTGCCGAAAAAACGCTCTACAATATATTGATTTATAAATATGGAGTAAAGAGCAAACAGTAAAATATATGGCTGAATCATCACCGGTATGAGTAAAAGAAAGCGTTTCATATTTCTACTATTATCCTTAATTTAATATTTGCAGTAAGTATACCACAATATACTGTATAAGTCAAGCAGAAATATGTGATTGCAAAGTTATAACGCCTTTTTTATCTTACCGAGAGCGCCTTTTTCAAGCCGTGATACCTGTGCCTGACTAATCCCTATTTCCTGTGCGACTTCTACCTGAGTTTTGCCTCTGAAAAAACGCAGCTTGAGAATATTCTTCTCTCTGTCGTCAAGTCCGATTATCGCCTCTTTCAAAGCTATTTCATCGAGCCAGTTTCTGTCATCGTTATTATCGCCAATCTGATCCATCATATATATAGTATCGCCCGACTCAGAAAACACCGGTTCGTACAGCGAAATAGGGTCGCTGACAGCCTCAAGCGCTATTACCACATCCTCACGTTTTGCATCTATTTCTTTTGCTATCTGCTCAATTGTAGGCTCTTTAGAATTGTCATTGGTACGTTTTTCTCTTGCCTGCATAGCTTTATAAGCCAGATCACGCATAGAACGGCTGACACGGATCGAGCCTGAGTCCCTCAGGTAGCGCCGCAATTCGCCCATTATCATAGGCACGGCATAAGTGCTGAATCTCACATTAAAATCCGTAGAAAAATTGTCGATAGCTTTCATCAGGCCGATACATCCGACTTGAAAAAGATCGTCGGGGTTTTCTCCCCTGCCCGAAAAACGCTGTATCACGCTGAGAACAAGACGCAGATTGCCGTTTATCAGCTTCTCTCTAGCTGTCGGGTCGCCGCTGCGCATTTGCCTTAGCAATTCGGTTTTTTCCGACTCCTTAAGGACCTTCAGCTTCGCTGTGTTGACACCGCTAATTTCAACCTTGTTGTAATACAAAAAAACACCGCCCATACTTTCATTTTCCAATAAAAGTATGGACGGAATAACGTTTTTTATTCTGTCAATTTACTGTCAAAGACAAATCAAGCCGTAACATAAATATCGTCTTCGACATCTGGTGCTATGCTGTGCTTTACTCTGTCTTCAACCTCAGCCTTTTTCGCATTATTGAATCTGTCGAGCGTGCCGACAAGGTAACCTGTGATACGGCGTATACGGTCAAACGGTATCTCTCCGAAATGATATGTGAGATTTGCAAAATCTCCGTCAATGTCTATGTCAAGCTCAGTGACCAGTTTTCCGGGGTTAGCTTCGATAGCATACTGAACGTAAGCGTCGATCTCTTTCTGATCGAGTGTGCCGTTTTTTACATTTACTTTTACCATAACAATCTTCCTTTCAATTTACTGTATATAAAAGCAGTAAGTACATTTCGTTGTTTTCTCAATTGTACCACAACATATTGTGTTTGTCAAGAGGTTCAGGCACAATTTTTCGAAATTAGTACAAATGCGTAAAGGAATAAGAAAACATTTGAAAAAAGTTCTTGACAATTCTTCGGGGATATGATAAAATATTAAAGTCGTGGAAAGATGGCTGAGCTGGTCTAAGGCGCACGATTGGAAATCGTGTAACGGCTAATACCCGTTCGAGGGTTCGAATCCCTCTCTTTCCGCCACACGACGCTGAGTTTTCAGCGTCGTTTTTATATACGGGTATGGTGGAATTGGCAGACACGCCAGATTTAGGTTCTGGTGCGAAAGCGTGCAGGTTCAAGTCCTGTTACCCGTACCAGCTACAAACCGCACAACAATGCGGTTTGTTTGATTTTTATGACATATTGACCGTTGATAAAACCGTTACGGTATATCGAAGTTAAAATTTCGAAAATTTTCCTTGACAAAGTCGATATGGTATGATATAATTAATAACCGTCAGG
>OJKW01002037.1_pt1 | contig 10502 bp, 8 predicted proteins | sample 1596591 | NCBI WGS metagenome assembly OJKW01 (sample SAMEA4350166, study PRJEB24818) | metagenome | biome: human; feature: gut; material: faeces | place: Denmark | collected 2013-09
CAGAAGCTCCATCGTCTCCGCGAGCTTCTTCTTGAAGTCCCACAGTCTCAGGCGCTTGCCGGTCTTCTGCTCAAGCGCGCTGCGGATAAATGCGCTGAGAGTCACGCCCGGCACTTCGAGCGGGTTCTGGAACGAAAGGAATATGCCCTTGTTCGCTCTCACGTTTACCGGCAGCTCGGTTATATCCTCGCCGTCGAATATTATTTTGCCGGAGGTCACGGTGTACTCAGGGTTGCCGGTGATGGCATAGCCCAGTGTGGACTTACCTGTGCCGTTTGGCCCCATGAGGACGTGAGTCTCATCCTCGCCGACCGTCAGATCAATGCCGTGGAGTATCTCCTTATCCTCAACGCTGATGTGAAGATCCTTTACCTCAAGCAGATTTTTCTTACTCATATCTGTTCAACCTCTTTCCGTCCGCGGCCATCTCACCCGCTGACAGCTTCCATAGATATATCGCTGCGGCCGGCCGCGCTGCAGCCGTTCCGGCATTTGTGTGCGGGAGGCGGCATTAATTCCCAGTCCTCCAGCAGGAATTATACTTGCCTAATCCTACAATGTCAATAGGAGTTAGCACAGCTTGTGTATAAAAAGATGAACTTTTGGTTAAAAATACCGCATATTGTCCGCTTTCCGCCGCGCGTACTTGCAAAAGCCGCGGACAGGTTGTATTATACATACGATTTTACCATTTAATTCAAGGATATGTATGCGGCAGACTTCGCCGCGGGATTTTACGACTATGCAGGATATTACAAGATACTCTTTACCGATACTGACTGTACTGCTTCTGACGCTGTTTTTCCTCTCGCTGCCCGATTTGCGAAGCTGCGCGCTTACCGATCCCGATAAGGCGCGCCACAGGCTTGGCCGCGCAGACGCCGTTATAATGGCGGTCATCACATTGCTGTATGCAGGTGTTGCGTTCTGGAAGCTCGGCAATACCTCATCACCCGAAAGCTTTGTGAACATGGAGAACCGCACCGAGAGCATCGAGCTTGACATAAGCGGCGGGACGGTCACGCACCTGATGGTCTATGAGGGCGTCGGCATCGGCAGCTACAGCATCACCTACTCTGACGGCAGCGCCACCTATGACATTGCCGAGCTCACGCAGAGTCATGCCGACGTTCTGAAGTGGCACGACGTCGCCATCAACTACTACCTGACCGGCGGTACGATCTATATCTCCGGCACTGGCAATGTCTGGCTCGGTGAGGTGGTCGCGCTCGATGTGGATGGGAACGTTATCGGCGCTGTCTCCTCCGCACCGGAGTTGTGCGATGAGCAGTCGCTGTGCCCCGACCGGCAGACCTATATGAATTCCACGTACTTTGACGAGATATACCATGCGCGCACCGCTTGGGAGCACCTCAACGGCGTTTATCCTTACGAGATAACGCATCCCCCGCTCGGCAAGATCATCATCTCGATCGGCATCGCGCTCTTCGGCATGACGCCCTTCGGCTGGCGCTTCTCGGGCACCTTCTTCGGTGTGCTTATGCTGCCGGTGATCTACATCTTCGCTAAAAGGCTCTTCGGCGGCAAGGCCGTTCCGACAGCGTGTACGCTCGTGCTGACAAGCGACTTCATGCACTTCGTGCAGACACGCATCGCCACCATCGACACCTACGCTGTGTTCTTCATCCTGCTGATGTACCTGTTCATGTATGGCTTCATCACGACCGGCAGCCGCCGTGAGCTTGCGCTCTCGGGCATCTTCTTCGGCATCGGCGCAGCGAGCAAGTGGACGTGTATCTATGCCGGTGCCGGACTTGCGGTGATATGGTTCATCTATGTCATTCGCGAGGCAAGGGCACAGCGGCTCGACATGAAGGGCTTTTGGAAGCTCTGCGGCTTCTGCGTGATCTTCTTCGTGGTCATCCCCTGCCTTATCTATTATTTTGCTTATATCCCCTATGGGACCGCCCGCAGCATCTCCCCGTTCAGCGCAGAGTATCTGCGCATGGTGCTCGATAACCAGAGCTATATGTTCAATTACCACTCCGGGATCGTCGCCGAGCATCCGTACTCCTCGCGCTGGTACCAGTGGGTGCTGGACATCCGGCCGATACTCTATTACCTTGAGTATTTCGACGACGGTACGCATTCGAGCTTCGGAGCGTTCCTCAATCCCGCGCTCTGCTGGGGTGGCCTGCTGAGCCTCTTTGTGCTGATCTATACGGCGATCTTCCGGCGTGACCGCTGCGCTGGGTTTATCCTCCTCGGCTATCTGGCACAGCTCATCCCGTGGCTGTTCGTCACACGCATCACGTTTGAGTACCATTACTTCCCCTGCTCCGTGTTTCTCGTGCTCTCCCTTGGATACTGCTTCAACCTCATGCGGCATAACCTCAGGCACTGGAAGTGGTACGTCTCAGGCTTTGTGACACTGAGTATCGCGCTGTTTGTGATGTTTTATCCGGCACTTTCGGGAAAGCCCGTCGCCGCTACCGGGCTGCTGTCGTGGCTGCCTACCTGGCCGTTCTGAGCTTTCTCACCGGCCTTAGAACAATTTATCCTAAATAAAAGCTTTGGCAACCGATTTGCCAAAGCTTTTTATGTACTTTTATAGCTTGATATTATTCGCACATACAGCTATAATATGAAAGACTATGCCAGGTTTTGGAGGTCTGTTCATGGCTCTCGCCCTACTTATCAAGATCGGTTCCCTGTTTATTATCGCACTTGGCGCATATGCACTCGTCAAGTTCCGCGTTCTCCGCAGTGAGGACAGCCGCACACTTTCCCTTATAATGCTGTACTTGATCTGTCCGTGCACTATCATCTCTGCTTTCCAGATTGACAGCACACCTGAGCTGCGTTCCGGTCTTCTGCTGGCTTTTGCTGCTGCTGTGATCATTCATATTGGCTTGCTGCTGTTCAATCTGCTCATCCGCAAGCCCCTGCGTATGAGTCCCGTAGAGCAGGCGTCCGTTATCTACTCTAATGCCGGCAACCTTATCATTCCTATCGTGAGCGCGCTGCTCGGTCAGGAATGGGTCGTGTACACCTGCGCTTATATATGCGTACAGATAGTGCTCCAGTGGACGCACTGCAAGCCGCTCATTTCCGGTGAAACACACCTCGATGTAAAGAAGATCATCACAAACGTGAACATGATAGCGATCTTTCTCGGCATTGTGATCTTCGCTTTGGGAATAAAGCTCCCGAAGGTCGTTCAGGACGCTATTGACACCACCGCCGTGATGATCGGTCCTATGTCCATGCTTATGATCGGTATGATGCTGGCAGGGATGGATCTGAAGAGCATCTTCGTACGTAAGCGCATATGGCTCGTTGTTTTCCTGCGCCTCATCGTAGCGCCGCTGCTGTTCATCGTCTTCCTGCGCATAAGCGGCTTTGGCTCCAGCGTTCAGGACGTTGATACCATCATGCTTATTTCACTGCTCGCCTGCGCCTCCGCAAGCGCAGCCACAGTCACTCAGATGGAGCAGATCTATGGGGACGATGCCGAATACGCCTGCTCCATAAATGTGCTCACAACTCTGCTGTGCATCATTACGATGCCGCTCATCGTCCTTGTGTACCAGCTGTGAAGCAGCCGGTGGAGCGTTCACGCATGCCCGGAAGATTTTTGGCATAAACTGAAAATTTCTGCTTGACAAAATACTCTCCGTCTGGTAATATACTCCTTGCTCATGGGGGTATAGCTCAGCTGGGAGAGCGCTTGAATGGCATTCAAGAGGTCAGCGGTTCGATCCCGCTTATCTCCACCAACGACAGACCGTAAGGCCAACTCCTTACGGTCTTGTTTTATCTATGGTTCAGATACACCTCTCCCGCTTCCCACAACAATTAAATTAAGTACACACTGCGTCCATTTCCAATACGAAGATGGGCGCTTTTTATTTTACCAACAATGTAGGAAAACATCTGAAGCAGGAATCTGCGTCTGTGAAAACGGAAGACAAAGAAAAGCTCCGCGCGCAAGAAAGAATCCGCTATTCCCAGAGAGGTGTATGTCTTTATAAGTGCGGCAACGATCGGTATCTGCTTGAAGTCCATACCCCGTCGCACAAGGAAGCGCCGTTCGGCACGGCGGGTGGACGATGGCATCTTTGTGGTCAGTAAGTTGAATGAATTTCATTGACTGCAATTCAGTGAATGTGTTATAATCTCCTCTGCGAGGTGATGACCATGACTAACCGGCAGCTCGCCGCATTGGAGACAAAGAAAAAACTGCTCCATGCAGCGAAAGAGATCATCTGTGAAAAGGGACTGGCAAACGTCTCCGTTGCCGAGATCACGAAAAAGTGCGGCGTTGCAAACGGCACGTTCTATACGTACTTCAAGCGCAAGGAGGACATCGTCTTTGCTCTGAGCCGCGAGATGTATCAGGAGGTTCTGGACAAAGCTCTTGAGTACCCCGGCACATTTATGGAGAGGCTTTCCTTCTTCATGACAAGTTTCACGGATCGAATTGAAAAGAGCGGACTGAAGCTCTGTCAGGAGTGGGTGCGCAACACCGTTGATCCCGACCTCGTAGAAAATGAGGACGACCGCAGCAAGCTTGCTTTTGACATTCATTCGCTGACTGTGCTGCTGGAGGACGGTATTGAGCGCGGCGAGTTGGCATCTGACGCACCGGTCAGTATTCTGGCGTACACGCTGGCGGATATCCTGTACGGAGAGATGCTGTGCTGGGATATGTCAGGCGGTGCATATTGCTATGCAAAACGGACAGAAGAATTTTGTAATCTGTTTCTGGGGTCGATAATGGCTCCGTATCTGATAAGAAAGGACGTAACACAATGAAGAAACTTGGATTTGGTCTTATGCGTCTGCCGGTCATAGAGGGCAAGCCCGACAACATTGATCTGAACACGCTCAGCCAGATGGTGGATCTCTATCTTGAGCGCGGCTTCACTTATTTTGACACGTCGTATGTCTACCACAACGGCGCGTCCGAAACCGCTATCCGCGAGGCGCTCGTTAAGCGCCATGACAGAAGGGACTTCCTTCTGGCTTCAAAATTCCCCACCTTTATCCGCCCCGCCGAGGATCAGGTAGAGAACATCTTTCAGGAGCAGCTGGATAAATGCGGCGTAGAGTATTTCGACTACTATCTGCTGCACAACCTCAACCGCGAGATATATGCAACCGAGGTCAAGGACGCGCACCTCTTCGACCACATGAAGCAGTGGAAGGAGCAGGGCAAAATAAAGCACATCGCCTTCTCATACCATGACGACGCGGCGCATCTCGACGAGATACTGACGGAGCACCCGGAGGTCGAGGCCGTCCAGATTGCGCTGAATTATTACGACTGGGAAGAGCCGTTCATGCAGGCGAAGAAGTGCTACGATGTGATACGCAAGCACGGCGCACAGGTAATAGTTATGGAGCCGGTCAAGGGCGGCATGCTCGCCAATGTCCCGGACGACGTCATGGTTGAAATGAAGGCTAATGACGCTGCCGCCTCCCCCGCAAGCTACGCCATCCGTTTCGCCGCGTCGCTCGACGGCGTGATGGTAGTGCTCTCCGGCATGAGCAGCATGGAGCAGGTGGAGGATAACACCGCCTATATGCAGGACATGAAGCCGCTGACGGAAAAAGAACAGGCAATTACCCTGCACGCGAAAGAAGCGTACCGCAGGGTGTGGAAGTATAACTGTGCCGATTTCGACAAGCTGGATGACAACGCTGCCGGTGTGCCGATATCCGGCATCATCCGCGCTTACAACAGTTTGCTGATTCAGCCCAACCCATACTTCAGTGCGGAGCTTAACTACTATAAGACATTCCGCTCTGCATACGACCGCACATTTGAAACCGCGGATTACTCTGCCCAGACCGAGGTCATAGGCGGCGCGTTTGATGTGAATGAAGCGCTCAGGGAAGCGATTGAGTTCCAGGCCAAGAACGGCTTCTAAAAACCTGATAACTTCATAATTGTAAAGCCATCTGCACGGAGCTTTCCGGCAGGTGGCTTTTTATAACAGGAGGGATAAACGATAGCGTGGATACTCGCGGCAGTGCTCTCTCCTCTCATCCTCATAGATGTGATCCGAATAGCCGTTGTGGAGGGCGGCTGATCCTGACCAGTAATTCAACCGATTATGTCAGGGCGGATGGAATCCGCGTGAAAAGGAAACATACACGTATATATGCTATAACAATGTACGGAGAAGCTGCCACTGCGGCGGGCCGGCCGACTACACAGCTCACATTCTGGATGCAAAGATAAAATCATATTTGCGTGAGTTGTTTGCAGTTGTACGTCGCAGATTCAATATCAGCTGTTTAAAGCTCGACTCATCAACTCTATCCAGCAAGTCGATTCCACACGCCAGATCATGTTGACAGAAGTCTTAGATTCAGCATACGCAAGCCCTGCAACATCATATATGCCTCGTCTATCAGCCCACGCAGCCTGAAAGAGCTCTTCGACCGCCTCTATATAGTCTGGTAACGTCACAAGATATCCCATATGGTTTTGCCGAGGTGGTATTTTGTGTCTATTCATGAAGAGATTGGCAAAGCCATAGTTGATATCCGGACATATAGGGGTTACTCGCAGGAATATCTCGCGCTCGAATGCGACATGAGTGTTTCATATCTGCGCCGAATTGAACACGGTACTGCGAACCCAACTATTGATAAGCTCTCCCATATAGCGAAAGTTCTGGAAGTAGATTTCAGAAATCCATTCTGCGTTCCCGAAACAGCAGGTGCTACTGTATGAGTAATACATCTGCCAAAACATTTAAGGTTCTTTTTTGTAGTGCCTGTCAACTTCATTTCAAAGGCTTTTCCGGTTATGCTCTACTTTTATTTTTTCCAATATGCTAAAAGTTGGGTGTACCCGAGTTTACCCAGCTACCCCAACTTTCAGTTTAGAACCTTTCATTTCAGCACAGCAGTAAATTCTATTATCCCCGGCTGGGGCGCGGCAGCTTTTATCGTCCCTTTGTGCGCCTGCGCTATGCTGCGCGCGATGGACAGCCCTATGCCGAAACCGCCCGTCTCTGATGAGCGCGATTTATCCGGTCTATAGAAGCGGTCAAACAGCTTGTTCAGCTCCTCCTGCGGGATTTCCGCGCAGGCGTTCGAGCAGCGCAGCACAACTCCCGCCTTATCCTTTTTGAGCCCGATCCTTACCGGGGCCGTATCCAGCGCGTATTTCACTGCGTTATCCAGCAGTATCGAGCAGAGCTGGCGTATCTGTGCCTCATCCCCGTGATAGTTCAGGCTGCTTTCAATGTTCTGCTCCAGCGTGAGTCCCGCCGCCTGCGCCGAATCCACGAATGAATCCGCCGTCTCCGCGACCGCCGCCGAGATATCGAAGTCCGCCATTATCACTGGCGGGCGCTCCTCATCCATGCGCGATAGCGTCACAAGATCGTTCACAAGGTCGCGCATCTTATCCGTCTGCGCCTGTATTTTATCTATCCACTTGTTCTTGCCGGTCTCCATTTCGAGCACGCTCAGGCAGGTCGTAATGACCGTGAGCGGCGTTTTCAGCTCGTGCCCCGCGTCGGTTATGAACTGCTTCTGCTGCTCGGCGCTGCGCACCACGGGGTCTATCGCGCGGCGCGAGAACAGCCGTAGCAGCACATATGTCATCAGTGTGCAGAACACTATCGCCGCGACCGAGCCTGTCAACTGCCCCTTAATAGATAGGAGGTCCTGATAACAGTCGAGGAACACCGCCATGTTTCTGTCATCGCCGGTGCGCACCACAAGGTACTTATACCCGCTCACATAGCCGTAGCCCTCGCCGTGCTTCAGCGCGATGGAGAGGTAATGATCCACATTCTCCTCCGTTACCGCCGCGATGCTGTTGAGGTCGGCGTCTTCAAGCTCGCCCGCGTCATTATAACGCAGGACGAAAAAGCGCGTAGAGAACGGCGTCTCGATATTTATCGGGTCGTTCGGCCTGCGGCCGGGGCGCTCTCCCTCCGGGTGCTCACCCCGCTGCTGGCTTGGAAAGCTCCCCTGATTCTCTGCAATAAAGCTCAGCACCTCATTGAGCCTCGAGTTTGTGGACACCAAGCTCGTCACGTCTACTATCACGCTCAGCAGCAGCATGACCAGCAGCACGGAAAGCATCGCTATGCGCACAAATCTTTTCTGGAGCTTTGCTATCATTTCGCCGCCTCCAGCACATAGCCCATGCCGCGGATGACGCGGATAGCCGCTGCGGAGCCGATGGCCTTGAGCTTCTTTCTGAGGTTCGAGATATGCACCCAGACTACGCTGACCTCGGCCTCGCTGTCCCAGCCCCAGACGCTCTCCATGATCTTATCCGTGGAGAAAATAACTCCCGGAGAACGCATCAGCAGCTCCATCACCTGGTATTCACGTCCGCTCAGGCGCACTGCCTCCGTGCCGCAGCAGAGCATACCGCTGCCGCGCTCCATGCTCAGATCGCCCACCGTCAGCCGCTGAGGTCGGTACTCCCCGCCGCGGCGCAGCATCGCGCGCAGCCTTGAGAGCAGCTCATCCGGTGCAAAGGGCTTTGGCAGATAATCGTCCGCGCCAGCGTCAAAGCCGGCAATGCGGTCGTCCTTCTGTCCCTTTGCGGTCAGGAGCATGACCGGTGTCGCGACGCCGTCCTCGCGCAGGCGGCTGAGCACCTGAAGTCCGTTCAGCTTCGGCATCATTATATCGAGAATTATCGCGTCATACGCACCTGTCGATGCGTACTCATAGGCGTCCGCGCCGTTATGCACGGTATCTACCGTATACAGATTCTTTTCCAGAAAGAAACTCAGCGCTTCGGCAAGGTCTTTTTCATCTTCCGCGATCAAGAGCTTCATAACGTTCTCCCGTTATACTTATTTTATATAAACAAATTGTAATCGTCTTCCCTAAAGCTTGCCTAAAGAAATTTCCCGTCTGCGCTTTAAGCTGCCTTTAGCTTTGCGGCATATATTATAGCCGAGCAAGGGTCAGGCGACCCAAAACGCTCCGAAAGGATACGATCAATATGAAGAAAATCATTGCTTCTATACTCGCCTTCTTTTCCCTCGGCTCAGCAGCGGAAACCACCGAGCCGACCGCGACGGCGGCAGCCGCGGCGGCGGTAAGCGAGTATACAGTCATCAGCGGCGAAGTCCTCGAAATAAACGACAGCTCGCTGACGCTCCTTCTTGATATGGGTGAAGCACCAAACGGCGAAGCCCCCGATGGACAGATGCCCGAAAAGCCTGACGGTGATACTTCCGACAGTCAGCCGACCGAGAAACCTGACAGTGATACTTCCAACAGCCAGCCGCCCGAGAAACCCGACGGCGATGCGTCCAACAGCCAGCCGCCTGAAATGCCTGACGGGCAGGCTCCGAACGGCCAGATGCCCGGAGGCAGAACTGTGACCGTCGATACCTCCAATGCGATTATAACACGCGGCGGCACGGAAGTCACTGTCAAAGATATCTCCGTCGGCGATAAAGTCTCCGTCTCCGCGAAGGACGGTGAACTGAGCTATACCGAAAGCGACGCCGCTCCCGGCTCCGCACCCGGCGGCGCACCGGGCGGCTTCGGCGGCAGCAGTGAGGTCACTCAGGGCAGCAGCGCGAACACCATAAGCACTGGCGGCGAATACTCCGGCGAAAGCTACAGCTCCACCGGCGACGATGAAAACGCCCTGCGCATCGACAGCGCTGCCGTCACGCTCTCCGGGGTCACGGTGAGCAAGTCCGCAGGCTCCAGCTCCAACCACGAGAACGGCGACTTCTACGGCGTCAACGCCGCGATCCTAGCAACAAACGGCTCGACCGTGGACATTAAGGATGCCGATATCTCTTCCTCCGCGCAGAACGGAAACGGCGTGTTCAGCTACGGCAGCGGCACGACCGTGAACATCTCAGACTCGACCATCAACACCACTGCGGATAATTCCGGCGGCATCCAGACCACCGGCGGCGGCACGACGAACGCAAGCGATCTCACCGTCACGACCGCGGGCAATTCTTCCGCGGCGATCCGCTCCGACCGCGGCGGAGGCACAGTGAACGTCGACGGCGGCAGCTACACCTCGAACGGTTATAACTCCCCTGCTGTCTATTCTACCGCGGACATCACCGTGAAGAATGCCGAGCTCACCGCGAACAGCTCCGAAGCTCTCGTCATTGAGGGAAAGAACTCGATAACCCTTGAAAACTGCACCGTCTCCGGGAACATGAGCGACACCGAGGGCGCAAGCTCCGACGAAAACGTCCACAGTGTTATGATCTACCAGTCCATGTCCGGGGACGCCGATGTCGGCACCTCCGAGTTTTCAATGACCGGCGGCAGCCTTACCTCGAATAACGGCGATGTAATATACCTGTTCCTTATACACATCTCCGAGCCCACGAGACGGACTCCTATCTCGTATGCCGTCTTCTGCTTGAAAAAAAAAAAATCTGTCATGTACAAACATATTAACTCCCGCATAGAGACGTAAACTATTCTGTCCTCCTATGCTAGTACCAGTAGCTAAATCTCTGTCTTGACTCAGAACAGACAAGTTATCAAAATGCATACCAGACCAG
>OJKW01002053.1_pt1 | contig 10434 bp, 7 predicted proteins | sample 1596591 | NCBI WGS metagenome assembly OJKW01 (sample SAMEA4350166, study PRJEB24818) | metagenome | biome: human; feature: gut; material: faeces | place: Denmark | collected 2013-09
AAACCGGACTGTCTGGTGGTTGTTGATTATCCGGGATTTAACATGCGTTTGGCAAAACTTGCAAAAGCAAAAGGCATTCCTGTAGTTTCTTACATCAGCCCTTCTGCTTGGGCCTGGCATAAAAGCCGTGCGAAGAGCGTTGCTCAGATTGTCAATAAAGTTGCTGCCATTTTCCCGTTTGAATATGAAGGTTATAAAAATGCGGGGGCTGATACCGAATTTGTTGGACATCCTTTAGTGGATATAGTGAAACCGCATCTTAGCAAAGAAGCTGCCTGGAAAAAAGCAGGAAAGAATGCTGACAGGGATTTGATTTTATTACTTCCGGGAAGCCGGTTGATGGAAATACAAAAAATGCTGCCAACGATGTTACAGGCCGCAAAATTAATTTTAAAAAAACGTCCCGATACAGATTTTACTATGCCGCGGGCCAAAACAATTCCTCTGAAAATGCTGGAAGATATGGTAAAAGCTGCAGGAGTACCGGTCAAAATAATAGAAGGTGACAACTACGATGTGATGTTCAGTGCTGATCTGGCACTGGCTACAAGCGGAACAGTGACTTTAGAGGCGGCGCTGTGCGGATTGGGGTCCGTTATCGTTTATAAAACCTCGCCTATTACCGCTTTTATTGCACGCAGAGTTATCAATATACCTAACATCGGCTTGCCAAATATTGTTGCAGGCAAACGTATTTTACCTGAATTGCTGCAGGAAGAATTCACTCCGGAACGTTTGCAGCAGGAGGCTCTGGCACTTTTGGAGCCGGAGCGGAACACGCAGATGAAAAAAGATTTGGCTTATGTCAGTGAGCGTCTGGGAGAGCCCGGTGCTGTACATAGAGTTGCAGAATTGGTTCTGCGTATTGCTGAGGAGAAACAATGACATTATATTTACGAATTTTGAGTTATATAAAACCATATATGCACAGACTGATTTTTGCTATGTTTTGTACTATTATGGCAGCAGCGGGGAATTTATATATTCCCTGGATTATCAAAGATATGATTGATGAAGTTTTGGCTGATAAGAATGGCACAATGCTGAATTGGATTGCTGCCAGCATTATAGCTATTTTCGTCGTACGCGGTTTGTTCTGGTATGGTCAGAATTATTTGATGAGCTACGTTGGGCAGAGCGTAATTATTGATATTCGGGCAGCTGTTTTTAAAAAATTACAGCGTCTCAGCGTATCTTTTTATGACAAGAACAAAACGGGTACGATCATGAGTTATGTTACTAATGATGTCAATGCGCTGCAATCAGCTATGGTTGAGAATACCATTGAGATGATTACAGAAGGTTTTATTTTGATTGGTTCTGTAGTAGCGATGATCTATCTGGATTGGCGTCTTACGCTTTTTACAGTCTGCACTTTCCCGGTGGTCTTATGGTTTATGGAATTTTTTGGGAAAAAAATTCGCAAAACCGGCGGCAGAATCCAGGAATGTACTGCGGATATTACTTCGGTTCTGCAGGAGTCTGTGGCTTCTGCCAGAGTTATCAAATCATTTGTCAGGGAAGATTACGAGGTTGATCGTTTTGACGTAGAAAATAGAGCAAATTTCCGTGCTAATATGAAAAATGCGCAATTGATGGCAACCTTGACTCCTGTTGTAGAACTTGTTGCAGCAATTGGCGTGACGATGATTATCTGGTACGGCGGTAATAATGTTATTAATGGCACGATTACTGCTGGCTCTCTGGTCGCTTTTTTGACCTATGCCGTAAATATTTCTAATCCGATTAAACGTTTAACCAGAGTTATTGGTAATATCCAGAAGGCGCTGGCTGCAGCACAGCGTGTATTTATGATTATCGACATGCCAGAAGAAATAGCAGAAAGCAGGGATGCTAAGCAATTGCCGGAAGTCAGTGGTAAAGTGGAATTTCAAAATGTTTCTTTTGCCTATGATGATAAAGGCAATGTAATTACGGATCTTTCTTTCAGTGTAAAACCGGGTGAGGTAATAGCAATCGTTGGTCCGTCCGGTGCAGGAAAATCCACAATTGCTAATTTACTGCCGCGTTTTTATGATGTAAACAAGGGTGATATCAAAATTGATGGTCACAGTGTCAGAGAGGTTACGTTAGATTCTCTGCGTGAACAGGTTGGTATTGTTCCGCAGGAAACAATGCTCTTTAATGGTTCTGTTTATAATAATATTCTTTATGGACGTCTGGATGCGACTAAAGAAGAGATTGAAGCCGCTGCTAAAGCGGCCAACGCACATGATTTTATCATGCAGCTTACTGATGGCTATGAAACTAAGCTTGGTGACCGAGGGGTTAATCTTTCCGGCGGGCAGCGGCGGCGTATAGCTATTGCCCGGGCAATATTGAAAAATCCACGGATTCTGATTTTAGACGAAGCTACTTCGGCTCTTGATACAGAAAGTGAAAGAGTGGTGCAGGAAGCACTGGACAGATTGATGGTAGGCAGGACTTCTTTTGTTATAGCACATAGGTTATCAACAGTTAAAAACGCAGATAAAATTTTAGTGCTGGAAAAAGGTAATTTAGTCGAATCAGGAACACACGATGAGCTTTTGGCCTTAGATGGGCTGTACGCACATTTATATAAAATTCAGTATCGCAACAAAGAAGCGAAGTGAGGTTAAAGAATGTATATTATTTATAATTTTTTGGTTTTGTGCGTGTGCTGTTTGTTCGTACTGCCTTACTTTCTTTATCGTTGTATCTGTGAAGCAGGTTTTACTACCAGAATGCGGCAAAGTCTGGGCGGGCTGCGTGATGAAGAAATTGCTTCTGTGGCTCAGAAGGACTGTATTTGGATTCATGGCGCTTCTGTCGGTGAAATTGTTGCGACAAGTCCATTAGTTAAAGAAATACGCAAAGCATATCCTGATTCTCCAATACTGGTCTCTGCTGTAACTGTAGGCGGTTATAATATGGCTAAACAGATAATTCAGGAAGCTGATGCTATTATCTATTTTCCTTTGGATATGCCGTTTGTTTCTGAATCTTTTGTTAAACGTATTCAGCCGAGGATATTCATGCCGGTAGAAACTGAGTTGTGGCCTAATTTTTTGCGGGCTATTCGTGAAAGAAATATTCCGGTAATGATGGTTAATGGCCGTATTTCAGAGAAATCAGTAAAAACGTATCGTTATTTATATGGCATTTGGGATGATATGCTGAATACAGTCAGCAGATTCTGTATGCAGTCAAGTATTGACGCTGATTATATCAGTCATTTAGGCGCAGATCCCAAAAAGATTTATGTTACAGGTAATACAAAGTTTGATCAGACTTATGCGGAAGTGACACCAGAGGACCTGGAAAACTATAAAAAAGAATTAGGAATTGAAAATGCTTATCCTGTAATTGTGGCAGGGTCTACACATCCTACTGAAGAAAAAGTTTTATTTGATGTGTTTAATGAAATTATTAAAAGCTATCCTGAGGCCCGTTTGGTTATCGCACCCCGCAAACCGGGACGTGCCGATGAAATCAGTAAACTGGCGAAACAGTATCATTGGGAAAGCGGATTTAGATCAAAACTCCTGGAAATCAAAGGTGCTCGGTCTAAATATCCTGTTTTACTGATAGATACTATTGGTGAATTAGGTCGTATTTATTCTGTTGGTGATGTGGTGTTTGTTGGTGGTTCTTTGATAAAACATGGCGGACATAACGTGCTGGAACCGGCGGCGCATGCCAAACCGATTTTAGTTGGGCCAAATATGCAGAATTTTAAAGATTCATATGCTTTATTGAGTAAGGTCGGTGCCTGCAAGATGATTAATAACAGTGCAGAGCTTACTAAAGAAGTTTTAGATATTGTTGGAAACGATGAACGACGTTTGCAAATGGGAGCAGCATCATTGCAGGTTATTAAAGAAAATCGCGGTGCTGCTGTACGCAGTATTGAATATCTGCAGGATCTGCTGACATTAACGACTGTTGACAGTAAGGTTGAAGCATCCTATCCTACAAATATCAGAAATCTGCATGATGAAGGCGGCGGGCGTCTGCGCCATGGAGATGCGGTGATTCAATATTTATACCAGCTGGCACATGGTCCTAACACCCCATTTTTTGGTTGGATTTTATTGGGGATTTTAAGGATGTTTTCCTATGTATATGAATTTGGTGTTTGCTGTAAATTAGACTTTTATAAATCCGGATTATTGAAACAGAAAAAATTAGATTGCTGTGTCATTTCTATAGGGAATATTACTGTTGGTGGTACAGGAAAAACTCCTACCGCGCAAAAAGTTGCCGTTATTATTAAAAATATGGGTTATCGTGTCGTGATCCTGAATCGTGGTTATCGTTCGCACTGGGATCAGGAGATGGGCGTTGTCAGTGATGGTAAGAAGATTTTTATGACTGCCTATGAGGCCGGTGATGAAGCTTATTTAATGGCGAAAACCTTACCGGGTGTGCCGGTAATTATTGGTAAAAACAGAGCCTTAACAGGTCAGTTTGCTGTGGATAAAATGAATGCTGAGGTTATCATCATGGACGATGGTTATCAGCATTGGCACTTATATCGTGATCTGGACGTAGTTTTAGTTGATACATTTAATATGTTCGGCAATGGCTGTCTTCTGCCGCGCGGGACCTTGCGCGAACCGTTGAGTCATTTGGACAGGGCGGGCTTGTTCCTGCTGACTAAAACAGATCAAAGTTCTCAGTTCAGCCGTCAGGAATTACGCGATACTTTGGATAAGTACAACGGAGATGCTCCTATTATTGAGAGTATCCATCATCCCAAAAATTTTGTGGAAATTGCTGACTGGTATAAAGGCATACATGAAAATGCGAAAGATCTTTCTGAGCTGCAGGGTAAAAAAGTTATGGTCTTTTCTGCGATCGGCAATCCTTCATCGTTTGAGCAGACTCTGGCCTGCATCGGCATTGATATAATTGAAGCTATACGATATCCTGACCATCATGATTACGGAATGCTGGAAATGCAGTATATCAGTGAAAGAGCCATCTGCAAAGAAGTTGTAGCTATGGTAACAACTGGTAAGGACGCTGTTAAAATACCAACGGAATTCATTTATTTTAATAGAGAAATGCCGTTGTATATTTTAAATATGGATATAAAAATTACTGAAGGACGTGAAGTATTTGAGAAAACAATTCTGAACGCCATTCAGAAGGAGACGAACGAGTAATGAAAGTTTTGTGTGTGATACCTGCACGTTACGCTTCTACACGACTTCCGGGAAAGCCTTTGGCACTTATTGCAGGAAAGCCTATGATACAACATGTCTATATGAAAGCCTGTGAGGCCAAACTGCCTGATGATGTTATTGTGGCCACGGATAATGAGAAAGTTTTTGAAACGGTTCATGGTTTTGGTGGTAGAGCGATCATGACATCTCCGGATCATCCCAGTGGTACTGACAGGTTAGCAGAGGTCGCTCTTAATTTTCCAGATGTAGATGTTATTGTCAATGTACAGGGCGATGAACCCATGATACCGCCGGAGATTATTGACCGGCTGGCAAAAGCTTTCGAAGCTGAATCTGATTTAAAAATGGCTACGATGAAAGTATTGATGCGGGAAGAAGATTATAATAATCCGGCGGCAGTTAAAGTTGTTACCGACAATAATGGTTATGCCCTTTATTTTTCGCGCAGCCTAATGCCATATCCCCGTAATAAAACTGAACACTATAAGGTTTATAAGCATGTTGGTATTTATGCTTATAGACGTGATTTCCTTTTGCAATACGCTGCTTTGGCACCTACTGAATTGGAAAAAACAGAAAGTTTGGAGCAGTTGAGAGTTTTGGAAAACGGATATAAGATAAAAGTACTGGAAAGTGATTTTCAAGGTATTGGAGTAGATACTCCGGAAGATTTGGCAGCGGTAAATGAGCTGTTAAGTAAATAAGCGGTTTTATTCCAGAAGGAGGTCGGACATGAACATTGTAAAAGTTGGTGATTATGAAGTTGGACAAGGGCATCCGCTGCTATTGATGGCAGGCCCCTGCGTTTTAGAGGGTTATGAGCACAGTTTGATGATCGGTAAGGAAGTTAAAAAAATTGCTGATAAATTAGGCGTGCCTTATGTTTTCAAGGCATCCTATGACAAAGCCAATCGTTCTTCTTACAGCTCTTTCCGTGGACCGGGATTAGAAGAAGGGTTGAAGATTTTAGCACAGATTAAAAAAGATTTAGGTGTGCCTGTTGTCAGTGATATTCATGAAACTATTCAGGTGGAAAAAGCTGCTGAAGTTTTAGATATTCTGCAAATACCGGCGTTTCTTTGCCGTCAAACGGATTTAGTTTACGAAGCAGCAAAAACAGGACGTGTAGTTAATATTAAAAAAGGCCAGTTCCTCGCACCCTGGGACATGAAAAATGTACTGAAAAAAGCTGAGGAGGCAGGCAATCATAATATTATGCTGACTGAACGCGGTGCCAGCTTTGGTTACAATGCTTTGGTTACTGATATGCGCAGCTTGGCAATTATGCGTGAGCTGGGGTATCCGGTAGTAATGGATGCTACTCATAGCGTTCAGATTCCAGGCGGTCAGGGAACGACTTCCGGAGGTCAAAGCCAGTATGTGCCTCATATGGCCAGAGCTGCTGCGGCTGTAGGCATTGACGCTCTTTTTCTTGAGGTACATGATAATCCGGAAGAAGCGTTGTCTGATGGACCCAATATGGTTCGTTTGGACAAGTTAGAGAAACTTTTAACAGATGTTTTGGCTATTGATAAAATAGTACGCGGTTAGATCTGGTAAGTGAGAGGGAGTTGGAGCATGGAACAAATGTTAGAGCAGGCGCGCAATATTTTGCAAATGGAGGCTGACGCTATTTTAGAGCTCGTACCTCGCGTTGACGAGCATTTTTCTGCAGCAGTGGCTATGATTTTAGACTGTCCAGGACGAGTTGTCATCACTGGTATGGGTAAATCAGGTATCATTGGACGAAAAATGGCGGCTACGTTTGCCAGTACAGGTACACCATCGTTTTATCTCCATCCTGCCGAAGGTATTCACGGTGATTTGGGTATGGTAACCGAAAGCGATGTCGTGATCGCTCTGTCTAATAGCGGCGAAACGGGAGAGGTACTGCATATACTGCCATCCTTAAGGCGTATAGGGGCAAAATTGATTGCTATGGTTGGGAATGCTGAGTCTTCTTTAGCAAAAAATTCTGATATTACTTTAGATGTTGGTGTTTCGCAGGAAGCATGTCCGTTAGGGCTGGCTCCTACATCTAGTACTACTGCCGCATTAGCTTATGGTGATGCGCTTGCTTTGGCCTTGTTGTCCAAACGTAAATTTACTGCCAGCCAGTTTGCTGTTTTCCATCCTGGTGGTTCGTTGGGACGCAAGCTGCTCTTAACTGTTGAGGACATCATGCATAGTGGTGCTGATAATCCTGTTGTTAATGGTGCAACAACTGTTCAGGATGCTTTATTCGTAATTACTGATAAAGGGCTTGGCGCTGTTTCTGTAGTTGACGATAATGAAATTATGATTGGCGTTCTGACTGATGGAGATATTCGCCGTGGGCTGAGTAAGGGGATTGATTTTCTGCAGCGTCCTGTTACTGAACTGATGACCAGGGCCCCTAAAACTATTACTAAAGATAAACTGGCGGCTCAGGCACTGCATCTGATGGAAAGCAACAGTCCTAAGCCTATTACAGTGCTGCCTGTTATTGACGAGGAGCGTCGTGTTATTGGATTATTGCATATGACTGACTTGGTACGTCAGGGTGTGGTATAATGAAAAACATAGAAAAAGCAGCTCAGATAATTAAATTGCTGGTGTTGGATGTCGATGGTGTTATGACAGACGGTTCGATTTATCTTGATGCTGAGCAGGAACTTTTCAAGAGCTTTAATGCTAAAGATGGTATGGGAATCAGCTGCGCTATAAGATGCGGACTGCAGGTTGCGATTATTACCGGTCGCTGCAGTCCAATTATTCGCAGAAGGGCCAGAGAATTAGGGATCGTCGAAGTTTGTGAAAATGTTAAAGAGAAAAGAAGTGCTTTAGCGGAGCTGCTGCAAAAATATAATTTGTCTTTAAATGAAACGGCTTATGTCGGCGATGACCTAAATGATTTGCCAGTGCTTACACAGGTTGGTCTGGCCTGTGCTCCGGCAGATGCTGTAGAAGAAGTAAAACAGGTATGTCATTTTGTAGCAGAAAAAAAAGGCGGCTGCGGAGCAGTGCGTCAAATTACAGAGTTTATTTTAAATGCTCGTGGTGACTGGGATAAAATTGTAAACAGTTATTTACAAGAGGGACAGGGAGACGCTCAATAATGTGGCTTTACTATTTACTGAAAACAATCAGTACCTTGGTATCATGGCTGCCTTATAAGCTGGTGGTGAACATTGGTATCGGCATAGGGCACCTTTATCATACAATTGCAAAAAAACAGAGGATCCGTGCGGAGGAAACTATCAAGGAAAGACTTGGTTATTCTGATGAAGAAGCTAAATGCACGATAAAGTCATTGTTTGTGAAATTAGGCATAACTTTTATGGAAATAATGTATATGCCAGCACTCAATAAAGACAATATTCGTGGTTTGGTTACTTTTGATCGTCCGGATGTGTTATGGGAAGCGTTGAATGAAGGTCATGGTGTAGTTATGCTGGCTTGCCATATGGATAATTGGGAATGGCTGGGTGCTGCTTTATCTTTGTATGGATTTCCTATAAGTGCAGTTGAAAAACCACAGCCTAATAGAGTCTACAGTGATTTTATGAACGAACTGCGCAAAAGCGTAGGTCAGGAAATATTTTCTCGTGGTACAAGTGAAATTCTTGGTTGTGCCAGAGCAATGAAAAAAGGCCGCATGCTGGGCTTGATTGCAGATCAGGATGGCGGATATGACGGTATTTTTGTACCGTTTTTTGGAAAAATGGCAGCTACACCCTCTGGACCGGCATATTTTTCCAGGAAATTTAAAGCTCCTATTATACCTATTTTTATTGTACGTAAAGAAGGTTATTATGGGCATCAGGCAATCGTCAAAGATCCTATTTACTATGAAGATACCGGCGATAGGCAGTTGGATGACTATCGCGTTACATTAAAAATGACCAGAATTGTCGAAGAAGTTATCAGGGAATATCCTGATAACTGGTTATGGTTCCAGCATCGCTGGAATACGCCATACACACCTACAGGAAAGGAGCAGGAGCATGTTGAGAAATAAAGGCTTCCAGATGATCGTGGGTGCAATAGTTATAACAGGCGTCATTATTGCCTGGCTTATGCTCGGCGGTGAGGCTCCTTCCAACAATCCAGTTCAGAAAGAAAGCTCTGGGGCGAATGCTAAAGTAAGGAATAGTACTTTGGCCAGAGAAGTGGACGGTAAGAAAGTCTGGGAATTTACTGTTGAAGAAGTTGAACAGATCAAAAGCAGCGGTGAGGCTGTTTTAAAAGGTGTTAAAGGTAAAATTTACCGTGAAGACGGCAGTGTTTTAGAGGTTGTGGCCGGCGGCGGTAAAGTAAAAAATGAGGCAAAGGATTTTGAACTGAATGATAAAGTGGTAGCAGTTCTATCCAGTGGCGGTAAGCTGACTGCCGAAAGCATACGTTGGCAGCAGACTGAAGATGTTATTACAGCTTCGGGGAATGTAAGGCTGCTTAAAGATGATACCTTGGCGACAGGAGACAAAGCTGTTACCAGTAGTGCATTTGAAAGACTGAAATTAGAAGGGAATGCGGAAGTTCAGAGAGGCGGCGATTATAATGAATAAACTGAAAATGACTATCGTTATGATGATAGGGATATTTTTTATGGTGGGCATGCTTGGGACTGCTTGCGCTCAAGGCTCGAATTTCAGTGTGAAGGCTGATACTATTGAATATGATATGCAGTCTGGGGACGGTATGGCCAAGGGAAATGTAGTATTGAAACAAGATGGCGGTACTGCAACTGCTGCTAATGCTGAATTTAACAGCAAAACAAAATCCGGCAGGCTGACTGGCGGTGTTGTTGCTGATCGTGATGACTCGCATGTTGTTTGTTATACATTTGTAATGCATAATGAAGATTATTCTTCGGCGATAGGTGATGCTCGTCTGACTAAAGGTGATAAAACTTTAGCATCTGAACGTGTTGATTATTATAAAAATCGTGAATATGCTGAGACTGTTGGTAGTTGGGCACGTTTGTCCATGGCTGATGGAAGCATTCTGGATGCAGTGAAAATTACTTATGATGGAAAAGTTGGTGTGGCAAATGCGACCGGTGGTGTAGCTATTTCCAGCCCGCCTCGTGATTTGACAGCCTCTGCAGATACCGCTGTTTATGAAACAAATAATAGCGGTTATATAGAACTGATTGGTAACGCAAAAGCGACACAGGATGGGAATACAGTAGAAGGAAATCGCCTGCGTCTGAACAATACCTCTAATAAGGCAGAAGCCAGTGGAAATGTAAAAATTGTTTATGTTCCTAAGCCTGTGG
>OJKW01002055.1_pt1 | contig 10426 bp, 8 predicted proteins | sample 1596591 | NCBI WGS metagenome assembly OJKW01 (sample SAMEA4350166, study PRJEB24818) | metagenome | biome: human; feature: gut; material: faeces | place: Denmark | collected 2013-09
TATTAATGGTATTGATATAAAATATCTTTCACAAAACGAAATTTCTGATTTAGTGGCTCCCTGTTTTCAGGATTTCTTAAAACCAAATTTTAAATTAAGGGAGGCGGTCGGTTTTTCTAAAACCAACGATATAGATAAAGATTTAAAAGTTTTAAAAAACTTAGAGGATGTTCAATTTGATACTAGTGATAAAAATATTCTTGGGCAACAGTTAGGAACAATGTTTGAGCAAGGAATCGATTTATCAATTGGCAATTGGCAAAAAGTAGCAATGGCGCGAACAACATTTAGTGACTGTAATATTTTGATCTTTGATGAGCCTTTAGCAGCTGTTGATATTTCATCGGAATATCAGTTCTTAGAATATTTGAACGGTAGAAAAGATACAGATATTACAATTGTTATTTCTCATAGGATGTTGGGAATGGGATTATTTGATACCGTTGTTCTTTTGGAGAAAGGCAAGATAGTGGAGATGGGTACGCATCAAGAACTTGTATCTCTTGGGAAAAAATATGCGCAGTTATATCAAGCCCAACAATTATCATAAAGATGGAGATTAACAAAATGACTTGCAACAAAATAATTAGGGACAACTATAAAAATATAGGCTTTAAGGACTTAAGCTTTTTAGTACTTTTTATAGCAAGTGGAAGTATACTTCCAATCCTGTCAAATTATATAATTAAGTTTTTTATTGATTCATTGATGAATTTGAATTGGGTATATGTTATGTATTCAATTTTCGCTCAGTCTTTGATTTGGATATTCTCCGTAAGCATGAACTCGTACGAACAAAATGTAAGACAAAGAGCATGGACAAAATCGGAATCACATTTTCAAGTTGCGATAAGAAAAAAATTATATAGTATGCCAACACATTATCTAAGTTTGCCTAAAAATCTTGAGCTTTTTTCAAATGCAAATAGAAAAAATGATTTATACTTAGTTTTGTTTCGAGATATCGCATCCATAATTATAAGAGTCCCTGCAATTATAGTTGCAATTATCCCTTTAGTTAAATTGCTTCCGGTTTCTGTTTTTTTATTAATCTTCCTATGTTGTATTAAAATTATAATATCTTCAAACTGCTCGGAATTGGAGTATTTGAATACGGTAAGACAGTTGGAATCTGAAAGAAAGAGAAATTATTACAAAGGATTGTTTGTTAATAACTTGACAAATAAGGAAATTAAAGCGTTTAATGCAAGTAAATGGTTGTTGAATAAATACGACAACGAGTCAAGCAAAGTCTTTACGCAAACCAGTGAATTGCATAAACATAATACTAATAAGTTGATTGTTTCGGACATGATTGTTTTATTTTTTGATGTTTTTGTAAGATTACTTATTGTTTTTAAAATTATCAATAGTTCTTTTCCTATTAGTGATTGCTTATTACTTTTCGGCTTATGGGAAACCTCAAATTCCTTGATTGAGGAGTTGCAGATTAGTTTTGTTGGCGTTCGAGAAAATTTTCGGATTCATAGAGATATAAAGGTTTTTTTTAATCAAACAGCAAATGATGCTTGCGATATATCAGTAGAAAAGATTCAAAGGATAGATTTAAAGAATATATCTTTTTCTTATCCGCCAGAATTTCAAAAAAAGGTTTTAGATAAAATCAATTTGAGATTTAAAAAAAATAATAGTTATTTAATTTTGGGTGAAAACGGTGCAGGAAAGTCTACATTGATTAAATTGATATTAAATCAGTACAAACCACAAAATGGTACAATATTAATTAATAATGAGCATGATCTTTCTTGTATAAAAAATTTAAAAATCGGCTATATGGCGCAAGATGATCCACATTTTTCACTAACATTAAAAGAAAATATTGTGTTTGGAAGCACTTTTAATAGTGAAAAGTTTGACTATGTAATTCGTATGTCGGGATTGGAATCTTTAATGGAATCATTTCCCGAAAAGGAAGATACTTTGCTCGGCTTTTCTTATGGAGAGGGACGGGAGTTGTCAGGAGGCCAATGGCAGCGTATTAATTTTGCGAGATTACTATATAACCAAAACGATATTATAATTTTAGATGAGCCAACAGCTAACTTAGATCCAGTAGCCGAGAAAAAATTGTTTCAGGAGATAAATTATATTTTTCACGATAAGATTATTATTATGGTTTCACATAGACTTAGTAGCATCAATTTTGTTGATGAAATTATATATATGGAAAATGGCTCGGTTCTGGGGGTTGGCACTCATAAAGAGTTGTGGAAAAATTGCACTAAATATCGTAATCTGTTTGACATCACCGAGAATATAAAAGAAGGGAATTTTGATGAAACTTTATTATGAAATATATGGTTGCACCTTGAAATTAGAATTTCAAAACGATCTTTTATTATTAGAACATTTGAAGAATCACGTTGGAAAGATTGTAGAACAAGATGATGCCGAAAATACGGATGCAAGCATTATATTTAAAAAATCAAGTGCTTTTGATCTTGAGAAAATGTACGAACATTTCGTTTTTGATACAAAAAGAAATGTTTTTGTTGAACCTACGTGTGAACAGGCTATTGTAGGATATTCAAATAATGATGGAACGATAGTGCATTTTTATAATGAATATTATTTGGTTGTTTTTTACTTAGAAAAAAAAGAAGTGGTTTTTAATTATTCTGATAATTTTTTCAATATTGACTATTTATTGATGGAATTTTTTAAATATTGCATTTTTCCTATTAAAATGACAGATGGATGGCTTCCATTACATTCTTCTTGTGTTTTGTCTAAAAAGACCGGTAAAACAATACTTTTTGTTGGTGATAGTGGTTGCGGGAAAAGCTCCAATGCATTGCTAATGTCACTAAATTTCAATTATTATTTTTGTAATGATGAAGTCACTTATTTAACATATAACGATGGCAAATTCTTAGTTAATCCCACTGGTGATAAAGTTAAAATTTGTCAAGAAATGTACAGTTCATTATTGGAAAAAAATATTGAATTTGTAGCTGCCCAACTTGAAAGTGAGTTTGTTTGTGATGTTTCTTCTATGCGGAGAAATGACTATAACTTTTCTAAAGAACATAACTTGCCAATTGATATCATTTTCTTTCTTAAACGTGATGATTCAAAATGCAATATTCAAATTTATCAGCCAGATGTTATCGAAAAATATCGTTGTTTAATTGAAAACTGCAATATGTCCGTTTGGACAAATAGGGAGCATAAAAGGATGATAATGAATATGGTAGATAAAATAATAAAAGAGGTCAACATATTGTCATTTATCTACCCAACAAATGAGATTAATAATATTAGCAATAAAATTGAGGAAAAATATGATGAGTATAATAATTAATGGAGATAGTATGATTCCTTTTTTGAAACCAACGGCTGAAGTGAAGTTTAAATCAGTTCCAGCTAATGTTGTTCGTATGGGAGATATTGTCACTTACTATGAGAAAAATTCGCATATTATGGTAATACATAGAGTCGTATGTAAAAATAAAAATGGATATTTAGTGAAAGGGGATAACAATTGGCACATCGATCCTGTAATATTAACTTCTAAAGAGCTTCTTGTTCTTAAAGAAGTTTCATATAAAAATAGAATTTGGAAAACGGATACCGCATATGGAAATATTGTTAATAAAATTTTTTTGTGTCTATCATTGCTAAGGCTTTTTCCTTTTATTCATAGACGTAGATTGCGAAAAAAACAAGTTGTGGATGAATGTATGGAACAATAAGAAAGTGGGTTTATATATGAATTCAAATAAAATGATAATTAAATTTTTGAATCAAATTTCTATTGAAGAAAAAAAGAGATATTTGAACAATGATAATTTAATTTATTTGTTAGCAGAGGAATATAAAGATGAATTTATATTTGACGATATCGCAAGATCAAATATGAAAATTTTATTTGCTGGTTTTCAAGGCATATTGTTAAAGATAGCAGCTGCTTTTGAAGAAAATAATATTTCATATGTAATGTTCAAAGGAATTTCGCTTGCTTGTGCTCTATATGATGAACCATATAGAAGATCTATTGGAGATATAGACATTTTTGCGGAACCAAATATATATAATAGGGCACTCGAGTTGTTAATTAGAATGAATTACAAGATTAAATATGAAACTGGTATTGAAAATCCACATCATATTGTTTTAACTAATGATAAAGTTACGATTGAATTGCACAAGAACTTATATCATCCTATGATTAAAATTGACGAAACTTTCTTAAGAACTAACTCTGAATCCTGTGCGATTAATAATTATGCGATTATTACATTTAGCAAGACAGCAAGTATCTTGCATCTGATTTATCATCTATATATGGACTCATGCCTGACTTACAATAGCCTTTATACACTTTTCTCAAAGAAGGAATTCCAAGAGGTGAATCGCTTTTTATATCGTGCTTATGAAATTTCGTTATATTCAGAAAAGTATTATAATGAAATTAATTGGAAGGATATTGAAAATGATATTACAACTCAAAAGTTACGTATAATTTTTATGAAAATGATTTTTGATATTCTTAGAATTTTTCCAAGTGCATTTCCCGAAAGCTTTGTAGATACAGTTCGAAAAATCGATTATGTTGAAGATGAATGTGATAAACTATATAAGTATTTAATTGATATTGATATAAACAACAGTGATGATTTTGATGCTCTGATTAGTAAATTTATTGATGATAATTGGGATGCACGCAAAAAAAAGAATATATGTAAAAAAGTTAGAGAAACCATTTCGCTTACCAATAAATTATTAGGAGATAAACAAGATTTAAACTGTGTTATAGATACGGAAAAAAACACAAAGGGATTAAAGATAGTTTTTAAAGTGTCAAATGATGATTTCTATATTAGTGAAACAGGTAATTATGACACTCAAACAAGTGATGGTGTTCATTTGTTGCTTTGTGGAACGGAGCAATATTCTTATAATAGTATATTCTTTTTTCCAAAAGAAATAAATGGCTCAATCAAAGTTGTGGTATGTGACGTACTTAATAATAGAAATATTGTTTCTGATAATTTAATTAAGACTGAATTTTCAAAAACAGATAAAGATTATACTATAACTGCTATGTTAAGTAATGAATTTCTAAAAGAGAATAATTTAGATTCATATTTATATATGGGTTTGGTTATTTCTGATTGTAGTAGCGAAACACACCGTAGAAAGAATCAGTTGATATTATCGGAAGAAGATTCTCAATGGTATAATCCTGTATATTTCGCAAAAATAATTATGTAATAATACAATATAGGTCAATGCTTATATTGTCGCTCTATTTTTAAAATAGTTTTCTTGAAATGAGATAAAAACCTCTCGTATGTTATACATAGAACATATGGGAGGTTTTTAACTATGACGGATTTACTGGATATATTAAACGATGTCGTTGAGAATGACGAGGCTGAAAAAGAAAACCAATTTGAAAAAATGCCGCCGGAAGAAAATGAATACGAAGACAGACAGGATACCGAACAGGAAAGCACGGATTCTGATACAGGGTTTGAAACCGGTGTGTCCAACAGCATAGGCAGAGGCGCTGTTGAAAATATAATAAAGAATACCGTATATGAAAAATATAATATTGACGGGAAGGCAATGAAGGACTTTTCAAGACTTTCGCCTACCGAGATGATTTCGGATTTCAAGGGTTCTGTTTGCGAGCTTGGGCGTATAAGAGAGGACTATAAAAACGGTATATATACAAAGGCGGAATATAACGCTTTATCTTCAAGGGCAAAGGGTGAAATTTCCGGCAAAATGCTTGAAATCGGCAGCTGCCGGAAAAGTATTCTTGAGGATATTCTGCTGCGCTCTTTCGGCGTTAAACCGTCTGACTTTTCTAATGTTAAGACCTTTAAGGACTTAATAAGCGTATTTGAGGAAGATAAAGAAATTAAGGGGGAAACCGAAAGCGAGATAAACCCCGATACAGAAACGGATACGGACAAAGAGCCCGATATACCCGAAAACGATGCGTTTGCCGACGCGGAGCTAAACGAAAACGACGCCGAAAATATAAAAGAAACAGAAAATATGTCGGAGCGTGAAAACGAGGAACAGCAGGAAGATACAGAACCCGATACGGATATAACCGATGCCAATGAAGAAATTACGGACATAGATAATCTACACGAAGCCGAACAGGATTTGGTTACCGATACGGACATTCCCGAAGAAGCTTTAGACGAACCCGAAAAAGAAACAAAAGACCCGACAGGCGACGAAACAGAGGTCGAGGAAAATTACGAAGAACCGGAGTCCGAAACCGACAGTTATGAGGCAAAGAAAACTGATGAGGGCGGATATGCCGATGATTATGATACGGAGGACGAGGAAGAACCGGAGAATTCCGAAGAACCCGAAAGTAAGACGGAAGAAGACGGCGAATCTGAACCCGAAATTCAGTATGATGATAGCGGGGAAAATTCGGATATAACAGACGAACAGGATATAACGGCAGACCAATCGGACAACATAGAAGATAATACCGACCGTGATTATGATATCCCCGACCAAAGCATGGAAGAAAAAGAAAACGAGCGGTCTGATGTCGTTTCCGAAGAAGACGGGGAATATGAAGAAACCGAAAATTTCGATTCAGATAATACAGATACCGAAATAAGCGAGAAAGATATTTCCGAAAATGAGGAACTTACGGACGCCGAGGATATAGAAGCGGATAATGATACAGATACCTTTGCCGAGGATATAATAAGCACCGACCCGCAAACGGAAGACGGGGACAACAGCTTTTATGACGATCCGGAAGATGTTCCGCTCGTGTCTGAAAGCGAAGAAAAAGATGACGCGGACTTTAATAAAGATATGTTGGAAGACGGCAGCGATGAAATTGAAATTACCGATAACGGGGAAATGCCTGATAACAGCGATATTGATATATACCCCGAAAACGAGGACGATATACCCGACCCGCAGGAGTTTGAGGATATGCTTGACAGCAGCGCAGAGGAGTTGTCCGGCGAAAACTTCACTTATGACAGAGAAGATCTCGGAGATTATGAGGATATGGGAGATTTCGATTATTTACAGGAATCGGATATTGAACTCAGCGAGCCCGAAGACCCGACAGACGCGGAATTTTCACCGGATAACGCGGCAGAGGATATAGAGGAAATGGCAGAGGAAATAGGCGAGGCCGCAGAAGAAGGCGAGGCGATTATCGCGGCATTATTGTAACTGCTGTTGCAAGAAAGTTAAAAATATGTTATACTGTCATTAGCTTTTAATGCTGAAATATAAAACGGAGGTTTTGTAAGATGAACAAAACAGAATTTGCAGCCGCAGTTGCCGAGGCTGCCGGCGCAAGCAAGAAGGACGCAGAAAACATTATTAACGCTGCTTTAGCCCAGATTGAAAAATCGCTTGTTGAAGGCGATAAGATTCAGTTTGTAGGCTTCGGAACGTTTGAAACCCGCGAGCGCGGCGAGAGAACCGCAAAGAATCCGCGCACAGGCGAACAGATTACCGTAAAAGCCGCAAAGGTTCCGGCTTTTAAACCCGGCAAGGCTCTGAAAGATGCTGTAAACAAATAAGAAAGTAAAATGTGTGCAGTTGTCGGTTCGATAGCTGCACATTTCTTATCAGTGAATTTAATAGTATAAAAGGTCTTGAAATTCGGAAAATTTTACGGTATAATATACTTGTCCAATTATAGGGCAATGTATAACCCATCTTTCTGACTACATAATATTAAATATAAAGATTTAATTATGGGAGTATAGATGGGTATGCAAATAAATAAAAAGAAGGGAAATAAAATGGCTGCATTGGCTACACCTAAAAAGAATTCGTACATTGTAAAAAAGAACAGCGCAGAAAAGATTATCGACAGTAAGCTTGGCAAATCAAGAGAAAAAACGATAATGGAAAATGCGGCGATTTTTGCACGCAACAATATCGTTAAAAAGTAATTTGATCGGCGGCGGATTGGATGAGTAAGTGCGGTCAGGATATAGAAATCAGTATTCGGGTATTAGATGAAAATACCAAGAAATATGCCGAGGATTTTAAATGCGGCAATGAAAATATAGATTACTATTTCAATAAAGAGGCTGTGGATGATACCACATCAGTTACATATCTTTATATAGATAACGCAACAGATAAGTTAGTGGCTTGCATAACATTAGCATGTTCGGCAATTTTTACTGCCGAGGAAACGGAAGAACAGTTTTCTACGATACTTTCGGCTATGGAAATAAAGTATTTGGCTACGAATGAAGAATATCAGCATATGCCTTATTATAGTAATAAGAGCCGTCCGTCACTTAGTGATTTAATGTTTGATTACATGATATCGTATATGTCGAAAATATCACATGAAGTGATAGGGGCGGCAAAAATAGTGCTGTATGCCGTTCCGCAAGCTGTCAGCTTTTATAAGCGCCACGGATTTAAGGAATTTGGAGATACTATGTACGGTGACGAAGGTTATTATGTTGAAGGCTGCAAACCAATGTATTTGGATTTGAATGTCTGACCATACAACATAATTACACTGCTATTGGCTTGGGCGAAAGCTCCGTGGTCATCGAAAACGGGGAGCATATTCCCTGTATGTGAGGAATTACCTCACAATATTAAATTACCGTTTATTCTTAGGAATAGGCGGTATTTTTTTTGCGCAGTTTTCTTGAAACCTCTTAAAAACCAAAGGTATTTTGTTATTATACCGAATTATATTTATGAAGGAGAGGTTTAAAATGAAACTGAAAGGCACGGTTACCCATATTTTTGCCGAAAAGGAAAGCGGTTTTAAAATCATAGTCATAGACGTGCGGGATATTAAAAGCATTGAGCATGGCAAAAGAAACCCGGATTTTCCCGGCAGTGTGACTGTTCTTGGTATGCTTAAAGGCGTTAAAGAAGATTATGTTGTTGAAGTGACAGGCGAGTGGGAAAAGCGGCGGAACGGAAACTATTTTCCCTGGCAGTTTAAGGCGGCGGACTATATCGTTTGCGAATTTGAAACGCCTGTTTTAATGCAAAGGTTTTTGTCTTCGCTTAAAAGCGCGGGACCGGAGACGGCAAAAAAGATAATGAGAATTTTTCCCGACCCACAAAAAACAATAGAGGAAAATCCGGCGGCGCTTGCGGGTATCGGCGGTATAAGCCCCGAACGCGCGGCGAGAATAAGAGCTGAATTTTTTGAAGAAAAGGAAAAGCGCAGCCTTGCGACTTTTCTGCATAGGTACGGCTTTAAAGCAGAAACGGTAAACGCAATTTCCGCAGAGCTTGGGAACGATGCAATGAAGATAGTCAAAAGCGACCCGTACTGCCTGTACGAAAAGGGCTTTGCTTCCTTTAAAATGTGCGACAGAATAGGGAACGACTGCGGGTTAGCTCCGTATGCGACGTGCCGAATGAAATGCCTTGTGCGCGCGGTGCTTAAAACAAAAGCTGGCGCAAAGGGTCATACATTTTTACCCGCCGACCTTTTAACGGAAGAATGCAATGCTTTTTTAAAGGAAAACGCGGTAATTGAAAGCGCAGTTACAAAGGAAAGGTTTGAAACGGTGCTTCATAACCTTGCAGCCACCGGCGCAGTTGTATATGAAAGTGGAAGATATTATCACCCAGACAGATACAAAAATGAAAGAGATACCGCAAAAATTCTTTTAAGAAGAATCGGGCATAGATCCCGTTATGCGAATGTATCGGAAGATGCTTTAAACGACTGTATTTCGGCGGCGCAGTATGAAATAGGAATAACGCTTGACGAAACGCAAAGAAACGCGGTTATAACCGCGATAAGAAATAGCACAACCGTTATAACGGGCAGCCCCGGCAGCGGAAAGACCACTATACTCAATTCATATATTAAGGCCGTGGATATGCTGTCCGAAAGGCTCGGAATACCGAAACCCGAAATGGCACTTGCCGCGCCTACGGGAATGGCTTCAAAGCGTATGTCGCATTCGACCGGCAGAGAGGCAAAAACCATTCATAAGCTCTTTGATATAGGCTACGATTCACTTGACGGAGAAAGCTGCTGCCGGAATTTAAGCGCGGATATTATAATTCTCGACGAGGTTTCTATGTTGGATATAGATACCGTAGGGTATATTATGCGTTCTTTAAGTGATGAGACGGTTTTAATATTGGTGGGCGACGTAAACCAGATCCCCTCTATAGGTCCAGGTAATGTGCTGGCGGATATTATAGAGTCGGAATGTATTCCCGTAGTAAGACTTGAACATTCCTACCGTCTGGGCGGCAGAAAGACTATTCTTGAAAACGCCAAAAGGATAAACGCGGGCAATGAGGAGCTTATAAGAAACAGACAGGACTTTGTTTTTTATCCCGTTAAGGATAAACCGTCCGACAGGGAATGTTTAAGACTTTGCAGAGCCGTGGAGCGAATATTCTGCGAGGAATATTTATCCGGCGGGCAAAATCCTTACAG